>Ga0209542_10020473_pt1 | contig 10476 bp, 10 predicted proteins | sample RifCSPhighO2_01_FD_184028 | JGI IMG/M metagenome (GOLD analysis project Ga0209542, IMG submission 184028) | Soil microbial communities from Rifle, Colorado - Rifle CSP2_plank highO2_0.1 (SPAdes) (version 2) | ecosystem: Environmental > Terrestrial > Deep subsurface > Rock core/Sediment ...
ATAGGTCGAAACTCATATTATCACTGGAGCGGCGACTTCGATGAGAAATTTGGCTAAATGTATTGGTCAAGTTGGGATAGATGTGGAAGATCTAGTCTTTTCTGGTATAGCTGCTTCAGAGGCTACTCTTACCGATACCGAAAAGGAATTAGGAGTTGCTTTGATAGATATTGGTGGAGGAACAACAGATATAACTTTGTTTATTGAAGGCTCAGTGGCTCATTCAACTGTAATACCAATCGGAGGAAAAAATATAACTAACGATTTAGCGATCGGATTGCGTTCTTCCTTAGAAAGTGCCGAGAAAATTAAACTTGAATTATCAAAAACGACGAAGAAAGTTGTTAGTGTTGAAGAAGAACCAGAAAAAAAGAGTGATGTTTTGGATGTCTCTAAACTTGATTTGAATGAAGATTTGGGGGTACTTTCTAAAAAGACTTTAATTGAGGGAATTATTAAACCAAGATTAACAGAAATTTTTACTTTGGTAGGGTTAGAAATTAAAAGATCTGGTTTCGCTGGACTTTTACCTTCCGGTATTGTCGCAACCGGAGGAGCGGCGGAAACTATTGGTTTGGTTGAAGTTGCAAAAGAAGTTTTAAGAATGCCAATAAGAGTTGCTTCGCCCTTGGGTGTGACTGGTTTAATCGACGAAATATCATCTCCAGCTTACAGTGCTCCGGTTGGTTTACTTCTGCATGGTCAAAAATTATCTTCTTTTGAAGGAGTTAGTTTTTCACCAGTTTTTAAAGGAAAGCAGTTTAAAGACATATTTTCAAAAATTTTAAACTGGTTGAAGGGATTTTTACCCTAATAATTGACAAGGAACTATTTTTGTTGTAATCTCTCGAAAGAGGTTTTGATGCTAATAAAGCCAGAAGTTAACCGTTTCGCTAAAATAAAAGTCATTGGTGTTGGCGGTGGTGGATGTAACGCCTTAAATTCAATGATCTCTCTTCAGCAGATCCAAGGAGTCGATTTTATTGGTGTTAATACCGATGCTCAAGCTCTTTTTACTTGTGAGTCTCCTATCAAAGTTCAAGTTGGTGAAAATTTAACAAAAGGTCTTGGTTCTGGCGGTTTACCAGAAATTGGGACTCAAGCGGCCGAGGAATCAAGAGAAAAATTAGGTGAAGTTATCGGTGGAGCTGATATGGTTTTTATCACTTGCGGAATGGGCGGTGGTACTGGTACTGGTGGGAGTCCTATTATTGCGGATATTGCTAGAAAAAGCGGTGCTTTAACTGTTGCGGTAGTTACTAAGCCCTTTGCTTTTGAGGGGGCTCGTCGAAGAATTGTTGGCGAAGAAGGAATCGAAAATCTCAAAGATAAAGTTGATACTTTAATTGTTATTCCAAACCAAAGATTATTAGACGTTGTTGATAAGAAAATGTCGCTTCTTGAGGCTTTCAAAGTGGCCGACGGAGTTTTAGGGCAAGGCGTTCAGGGAATTTCCGACATAATAATTTTGCCTGGTTTAATCAACGTTGACTTTGCGGATGTACGTACCATTATGACCAATGCTGGTAGCGCTTTGATGGGGATTGGTTATGGAAATGGAGAAGGAAGGGCGGCTACTGCCGCAAGAAGTGCAATTGCTTCACCTCTACTGGAAGTTTCAATCGATGGGGCAAAGGGGGTTCTTTTCAACGTTACTGGAGGAACCGATCTTTCTATGTTTGAGGTTGATGAGGCAGCGAGGATAATAAGTGCCGCTGCGGATGCTGATGCTAATATTATTTTTGGAGCAACAATTGATGAAACTATGGTTGATCAAGTCAAAATTACGGTTATTGCTACTGGTTTTAGTGAAGAAAAAATAAGAGCCCAAGAAGTCCGCGAAGCTGCCGAAGCTCTTTCCGAGACCGAAACTCCAAACGGTGAATCCGACGAACTCGACATTCCAGCTTTCATGCGCCAACGTTAATAAACCACTTCTTTTAAGTCCCCAGAATTTAAAAAATTGACAATTATCTAGAATCCATTTAATAATAAATCTAATGCTTGATGTACAACAACCCAAAGGGCAATTATTAACCACCTTAAACGATAAAAACTTTTATAAAAGGACAGCACTTTATATTATTATCGCTATCTCAGCCTACGTTATTTTTATCTATAGCTTCGCTTATTTTCAAGCAAAATCAGCAGGTACTTACGTTTCGTTAGTACCAGAGACTGAAAGTCCTAAAATAAACACCGAAAATTGGGAAACTTATGGTAACTCTGCTTATAAGTACTCAATAAAATACCCTCCAAATTGGATAGTCTCACTTTCAAAAGAAGGGTTTAAGGGAGCGGATGCAAACGTTGGTACTTCATCCGAAGTGGTTATTTCTGGGACGGTATCGGCCAACCCCCAAAATATTTTAAAAATTAATATTTTAGTTTCAAAGGCAGTTTCTGAATCCTTGGACACAGATTTTAATTCTACAACTAGCGGTAAAGGAATTGGCGGGCAAATAATTGTTTTGTCAAAAGAGCAAACAAAAATTGGGGAGGTAGACGCAATCAGATACAAAGCCGATTTTCCTAGCGAAAACGTAAATTTACACTTCGTTAAAGACGGTGAAAGATTTATAATTAGTACTTTTTACGATAGAAACTTGCTAGGGAGTCTTATCTTTTTTAATGAGATTATCTCAACCTTTAAATTCCTTGAATAAAGTATTGACAAGAAGTTGGGAACTATTTAAAAATAGTACTGGGCCCCAATTTTTCCCAGCCTTTTTTCGGTAACCCCCAAAATTTATTTTTATGAAGAAGACGAAATACATTTTCATTAGCGGTGGCGTTATTTCTGGAATTGGAAAAGGAGTTGCGACCGCCTCCATTTCGCGTCTCCTCAAATCAGTAGGGTTCAAAGTTACGGCAATAAAAGCGGACCCTTATATAAACGTCGATGCCGGTACTTTAAACCCAATGGAACACGGTGAGGTTTTTGTTTTGGAAGACGGGGTAGAAACTGATCAAGACCTGGGTCACTATGAACGTTGTCTCGATGAAGATTTGAATAGAACGAATTATATGACGACTGGTCAGATTTACCAAAGTGTAATCGAACGGGAAAGAGATCTTCTGTACGATGGCAAAACCGTTGAGTTCATTCCTCATATTACCGATGAGGTGATCAAAAGAATCAAAGAAGCAGCGGCAAACCACAAAGCCGATATTGTATTAATTGAGATTGGCGGAACAGTTGGGGAATATCAAAACGCCCTTTTTTTAGAATCGAACCGAATTATGAAACTAAAGCACCCCCAAGATGTTTTACACATCCATTTAGCTTATTTGCCATTGCCGCCATCACTTGGCGAATTAAAATCCAAACCAGTTCAAACCAGTGTGCATCTTCTCAATAGCGTTGGTATTCAACCGGATTTTGTCTTAGCAAGGTCAGTCGTTGATATTGATTTAAAAAGAAGAGAAAAAATTGCCACTTTTTGTGGTTTAAATACTGAAGATATAATTTCCGCTCCTGATGTCGATATAATTTATAAAGTTCCGATTAGCTTTGAAAAACAAAATTTGAGCAAGAAGATCTTAAAAAAACTAAATCTTAAACCGTTGAAAAGAGACTTATTTGATTGGGAGAAAATGGTTAGGAGGGCGCAAGAAGCCAAAAAAGAAGTAAAAGTAGGATTAGTGGGAAAATACTTTACTACTGGAGATTATACTTTGGAAGATTCTTACATCAGTGTTATTGAAGCTTTAAAACACGCTTCTTGGGCAAACAGCTTGAAACCGAGACTTTTCTGGTTTGATAGTGAGGAAATTGAAAAAAATGGGTTAGCCGATTTAAAAAATATGGACGCTATTGTTGTTCCCGGCGGTTTTGGGTCTAGAGGAGTAGAAGGTATAATTAAAGCAATTAAATTTGCCAGAGAAAAAAAGATCCCCTTTTTAGGATTATGTTTTGGTCTGCAGCTAGCTTCAGTTGAATTTGCTAGAAACGTTTGTTCCTTATTAGGCGCTCATACAACCGAGATTGAACCAAAAACACCAAACCCGATTGTTGATGTAATGAGTGAACAAGAAAAAGTTTTACTTCACCGGGATTATGGCGGAACAATGAGGCTTGGGAGTTGGAAATGCAAAATAAAAAAAGGAACTTTAGCCTTTAAATCTTACCAAAACGAAAATATTACCGAACGTCACCGCCATCGTTACGAATTTAATAATAAATATCGAGGTCTCTTGGAAGAAGCGGGATTCATTATTAGCGGAACTACCCCGGACAACAAGTTAGTCGAGATAATAGAACTGGCAAACCATCCCTTCTTTTTAGGTACCCAGTTTCATCCCGAATTTAAATCACGTCCCCTTTCCCCACACCCACTTTACAATTTATTTATTAAAACCGCCTTCGAAACTTAAAAACTCCCTGCGGAGGGCACGCAGGGAGCTAGAGGAAAAAGCGAATTATAATGTTAAGAGCTCTCTTAATATGTTTTTGAATCTTCTACCAACGCTAGTTTCCAAACTAAGCGTTTTCCTTAATAAATCCTTCTCGATTTGATGCGCAATTATTATCGGTCTTTTATGATGAATTAATTTTCTTTTCACAATATTACATTATTATACTAACTAAAGATAACAATATTGTTATCATCTTTTTAGGAAAAGTCAACAAGCAAGCGTTGACAATTAAATAACTTTACGTTCTAAAAAATTGGGGAAAATCTTTTCCTGTAGGTTAATTCCCTGATTTTCAGCTTCCTTAATTAAACTTAAAATTGAATGAACCCCAGCTAAATTTATTCCTTTTTTATTAGTAAGAAAACGAATGAATTGTAACTTTTTTATGTTAGCTTGAGAATAACGGCGACGATTTGTCTTTGTTCGAAAGGGAACAACTAAATTTTCTTCTTCATATATCATTAGGGTTCTTGGGTGGACTCCTAAGATTTCGGCAGTGACACTCAAAGTGAAAAGAGGTCGAGAATCGGCGGCGTTCATTACTAAAAAATAGTAACAGAAGGAAGAGTTTTTTTGCAAGTAATATTTTGGAAAAAGTATAAGTTAAGCTTGCTTGTTGCTAAACTTAAAAATCAATTGTATTATAAAAAGAAAGTTATGTGTAGCTAATCCTGATAAAGGATTTTTATTTCGGAGGGCAGCACATAACTTTTTTTATTTTTTTAAAAAAGGGGGTATTGACATTCGCAAAAAAAAGTTATATTAATATTGTAGGATTTATTTATAACATCATTGTATTATTCCTGCCCCAACCCACAGAAAGGAGGTGAAAAACTTTCAGCGGTCATTAATGGCAAACAGTTCTACTTTTTGTTAAAGTTTCACTGTTGGTTATTTGTTAGCTGAATTTGACTTATGACAATGACAACTCAAGAGGCAGGACGTCGTGGTGGTTTGACAGTTAAGAAAAAATATGGACCGACTTTTTACGCAGAAATAGGTCGTAAAGGCGGTCAAACTACAAAGAAAAATTACGGTAGTGAATTTTATTCAAAGATTGGTGAACTTGGTGGTGAAGCAGTAAAATTGCGCCACGGTCCGACTTTTTACGCAGAAATAGGGCGCAAAGGCGGACATTCTAGAGCGTCAAAGCAAATGGACTTTGGTTTCTAATTATGTAGGTTAAAGAATTCTGACTATCTTAATATCTGGGTACAGGTAAGTCCAAATGTGGACTTTTTTTGTATAATATTCTGTATAATATAAGGAATGTTTAAAATAGTTTCGGCAAAAATTGATTTTTCAGATTTCGAAAAAAAGATCCTGTTGCATTGGGAAACCTCAAGATTAGTAAAAAAATATTTAAAAAGAAATGATAAAACCCCACCCCACAAGAAATTTTCTTTTTTAGATGGTCCAATTACGGCTAATAATCCAATGGGTGTCCATCATGCTTGGGGTAGAACCTATAAAGATTTATGGCAAAGATTTTTTAACATGTTAGGATATCGGCAAAGATTTCAGAATGGTTTTGACGAGCAAGGACTTTGGGTTGAGGTGGAGGTGGAGAAGGAACTTGGTTTTAAAAATAAAAAAGATATTGAAAGGTTTGGCATCGATAAGTTCGTTAACCTCTGCAAAAAGCGGGTTAAAAAGTTTTCGAGGGTTCAGACAGAACAAAGTAAGAGACTTGGTTATTTTATGGATTGGGAAAATTCTTATCATACTTCTTCGGATGAAAACAATTACGCTATTTGGAATTTTTTGAAAGTTTGTCATCAAAAAGGTTATTTATATAAGGGAAGGGACTCTGTTCCTTGGTGTCCGAGATGCGGTACGGCAATTTCTCAACACGAAATTTTAACCGAAGAATATCAAGAAATAACCCACAAGGCAATTTATGTCAAATATAAGATTAAGAATAGCGACGAGACGTTACTAGTTTGGACGACTACTCCTTGGACCCTGCCTTCTAATGTCGCAATTGCAGTTAACCCAAAACTAATTTATGGGGTATGGGATTTAAACGGAACCTCCTTAATTTTTGCGGTTGCGAGGATGAAAGCTTTAGGCGTAAACCAAAAACCTAAAAAAACTTTTAAGGGAAAAGAACTTGTTGGTCGAAAATATGAAGGAGTTTTCGATCAATTACCAGCGTTAAAAGGGATAAAACATCTTATAGTTGGTTCTGAAGATTTAGTTACCACCGAGGAAGGTACTGGTTTGGTTCACATTGCCCCTGGTGCTGGAGAGGAGGATTTTGATCTTGCTCAAAAAGATAACCTTCCAATTATTGAATCGATCGACGAAGAAGCAAATTATATTGATGGTTTTGGGGATTTAAGTGCTAAAAATGCCAAAAATAACCCAGGCTTAATAATTGAAAAACTAAAGGAAAAGAAAGTACTTTTTAGAGTTGAAAATTATAAACATCGTTATCCCGTTTGCTGGCGTTGCAAAACCGAATTGGTTTGGAGAGTAGTTGATGAATGGTATATTGCGATGGACCGTCCTTCTCCGGCAAAGCCGAATTCGGACGGCAAGCCGTCGGTGCTAAGAGAACAAATGAGGCAGGTAGCAAAAAAAATTAAATGGATTCCGGAATGGGGTCTAGAGAGAGAATTAGATTGGCTCAATAACATGGCTGATTGGCTCATCTCGAAAAAAAGATATTGGGGATTGGCGCTACCAATTTGGGAATGTGGTATTTGTGGCCAATTTGAGGTTATCGGTGGCAGGGTAGAGCTAAAGAAAAAAGCAATATCAGGGTGGAAAAAATTCGCTGATCATACACCCCATCGGCCCTGGATTGATGAAGTAAAGATTAAATGTGGTCAATGTGGTGGGGTTGTAAAACGAATTCCTGATGTTGGTAGTCCTTGGCTAGATGCCGGTATTGTTCCCTTCTCAACTTTACCCTCAAATTGGTTTCCGGCCGATTTTATTACTGAATCCTTTCCGGGGCAGTTCAAAAATTGGTTCTACTCACTTATCGCGATGGCAACTGTTCTTAAGAACACAAATCCTTTTAAAACTGTTTTAGGTTTTGCGACTCTTTTGGATGAAAAGGGTGAGGAGATGCATAAAAGCAAAGGAAATGCAATTGAATTTAATGAAGCTGCTGATAAAATCGGTGTTGATGTAATGCGTTGGCTGTATCTTAGCCAGAACCCAGCCAATAACCTACTTTTCGGGTATACAAGCGCCGATGAGGTAAGAAAACGGTTTTATCTTATTCTTTGGAATGTTTATTCCTTTTTTGTTACTTATGCAAACATTGATGGCTGGAAACCACCGTTTAAGAAGCCGACTTTAAAAGTAGGTTCTAATCTACTGGATAAGTGGCTTTTTTCGCGCTTTCATACTGTTGTCGATCATGTTACTGCTTCACTTCTAAGCTATAATGCCCAAAAGGCCTGTAATAAAATCGAAGATTTCGTTATAAATGATCTTTCTACCTGGTATGTAAGGAGAAGTAGGGATAGAGTTGGAATAAACGCGTCGAAAGATGATAAAAACGCTTGTTACCAGACATTATACGTTGTTCTTCTTGAACTCTCTAAATTAATTGCCCCATTTATGCCCTTTATCGCTGAAGAAATACATACTAATTTGACGACTGGAATTTCCGCTCACTTAGTTTCCTGGCCTCCCTTTGACAAAAAAGCAATCAATAAAAGGGTTGAAGAAGAAATGAGTCAAGCAAGGATGATCGTTGAAAAGACTCACGCCCTAAGAAAAAAAGCCGGTATCAAAGTTCGCCAGCCATTGGCTTCTTTAACCACCAGCGCTCCATTAGTCTTGTCGCAACCGGTCAAAGATTTAATCGCTTCGGAAGTTAATGTAAAAAAGATTAATAATATCAAAGGAGAAAAACTCCTCGTTAAGCTGGACTTAAAAATTACGCCAGAACTTAAATTAGAGGGAAACGCTAGAGAAATAGTGAGACAGATTCAAAATCTACGGAAAGAAGCGGGATGTGTTCTTAACGAATATGTTGAAGTCTCTTTACCCTTCTGGCCCAAAAAATATGAAGGCTTTATCAAAAAAGAGACCTTAGCGAGTAAAATAATCAAGGGTTCGGAATTTTCAGTTAAGAGGCTAATCTAAAGATTATGTTTCTAAAGGGTTTTGACTTAGGTGTTTTTGCTTGCGTACTTCTTTTATTATTGATCAGTAATTTAATAATCTACTCTACTTCCTCTAATTCTCCGGAGATATTTTTGCGACAAATTGTTTATTCCGTTATCGGCATTATTATTTTTTTTCTAGTTTCCCATACCCAAATGCAGTTCTTGAAGCAGATTTCAGTACCTTTTTACTTGTTGACAATTTTCTTCCTTATTTTTACGTTCATTTGGGGTTTAGAGACCAGAGGTTCAACTAGATGGATAGATTTAAAATTATTTATTTTTCAGCCATCAGAGCTTTTTAAACCAGCCCTAATTCTTTTCTTGGGTTCATATTTCAGCGATCGTAAAACAATCAAATTAAAGGAATTTTTATTATCGATTGTTTTTATATCATTGCCTTTATTTTTGATTTTCAAACAACCAGATTTGGGAAATACTATAGTTATTCTGGCCATTTGGTTTTTTGCTTGTTTAGTGGCCGGAATTAGTTGGAGAATTGTGTCTTTTCTTCCCCTTTTTATTCTTCTATTGTTACCCTTATTATGGAATCTAATAAAGGACTATCAGCGCCAACGAATTATTGCTTTTTTAAACCCAAATTTAGACCCTTTTGGTAGTGCTTATAATACAATACAAGCAATTATTGCGGTTGGTAGCGGTCAGTTTTTTGGGAGGGGTTTGGGAAGGGGGTCACAGAGTCAGTTGAATTTTTTGCCAGAGGCTCGGACGGACTTTATTTTTGCGACCGTCGCTGAAGAACTTGGTTTTATTGGTGCTTTACTTTTGTTATCTCTTTTCCTATTTCTTATTTGGAGGATTTTAAAAATAGGTTCAAATTCAGCTGATTCTTTTAAAACATTAGTAGCCACGGGAGTGGCATCCCTGATTATGACTCAAGTTTTTATCAGTATTGGGATGAATATGGGTTTGCTTCCCGTCGCCGGAATTACCTTACCTTTTCTCTCATTTGGTGGTTCATCGCTAATAACAACTCTAATCTGTTTGGGTTTCGTTGTAAGTATTAAAAAAGAAGAGGAAAGAAGCCGCGATACTTTTTTGCGGGATTGACTTATGATAAAAGAGCCTATATCATAAGGTAATGAAATACGCTGTAATTAAATCAGGTAGTAAGCAATATAAAGTTTTTGAGGGCAAGACTGTGGTTTTAGATAATTTAAACAGCGATATTAATAAGGTAGTGGAGCTTTCAGATGTTTTACTTTTGGTTGATGAAGATAAAGTAGAAATTGGTAGACCGGTGTTGACCGCTAAAGTTCACGCTACTGTATTAGAAAATAAAAAAACTCCAAAAATTCGGGTATATAAATATAAAGCGAAGACTGGTTATCATAAAACTTACGGAGCTAGACAGAGTAAGACTTTGGTCCGTATCGATAAAATAGAAGGGGTTAAGAAGACAACAAAATATGGCGCATAAAAAAGCAACTGGATCTAAAGCATCTCAAGGTGGTAACGTCGCCGGTAAAAGGCTAGGAGTAAAAGTTTTTGGTGGTCAACCTATTAAAGAGGGTTCAATAATTCTAAAGCAAATCGGAACAAAAGTTCATCCGGGGATTAATGCTGGGTTAGGTCGTGATTTCACTATTTTTGCTAAGAGAGACGGTGTTGTTTCATTTAAAAAAAGGAGAAATAGGCAATACGTAGAGGTTATTTCTAGTTAATGAAAATAGGTTATGGGAGAACAAGAAACATCCGAAATCGATATTGATTCCTTGCAACCTAATCCCTTGCAACCCAGAGGCCAAATTTTACCTGATAGTCTGGTTGAGTTGGCAGAATCAGTAAGGGAGCACGGTATTTTAGAACCACTTTTAGTGGCAAAGACACCAGCTGGTTACCAGATTGTTGCTGGAGAGAGACGTTGGCGGGCAGCAAAACTAGCTGGTCTTACTAGGATACCGGC
>Ga0209542_10020474_pt1 | contig 10475 bp, 12 predicted proteins | sample RifCSPhighO2_01_FD_184028 | JGI IMG/M metagenome (GOLD analysis project Ga0209542, IMG submission 184028) | Soil microbial communities from Rifle, Colorado - Rifle CSP2_plank highO2_0.1 (SPAdes) (version 2) | ecosystem: Environmental > Terrestrial > Deep subsurface > Rock core/Sediment ...
ACCAAAGGGGAATTTGGTTTCAAACCAGTAAAAGTAACAGTAGCGGAAGGTTTGACGGTAAAAAAAATCGCCGAACTTTTAGGCGATTTTGAAAATTTTGACAAAGAAGAATTTCTGGAAAAAACGGTAAACATGGAAGGCTATTTGTTTCCCGATACCTATCTGTTTTTACCTTTTGCGGAAACGGAGCAGATTATCGGGACAATGACGGATAATTTCAAAAAGAAAGCGGGCGATGTCGGGAAAGATATTGTCATTATGGCGTCTTTGATAGAAAAAGAAGTGCCGGACATCGGCGACCGAAAAATTGTTTCCGGTATTTTGTGGAAAAGGCTGAAACTGGGAATGGCTTTGCAGGTGGACGCAGTTTTCCCCTATATAACGGGAAAACAAAAAGTTTTGTCGGACGACCTGAAAATTGATTCTCCTTACAACACCTATCTCCACAAAGGTTTGCCGCCGGGACCGATTTCCAATCCGGGTTTGGACGCCGTTGAAGCGGCTAAAAATCCCCAAGAAACTTCCTATCTTTATTATCTTTCCGGCAAGGACGGCAAAACTCATTTCGCCAAAACTTTCGCCGAGCATTTGAAAAACAAGGAAAAATATTTGAGGTAGAGTATAATCAATTTCTACAAATGGTACAGAAGTGTCATACCTGCCCGACGGCAGGCAGGTATGCGAAATACGGTGAATATGTCTTAATTTAAGGGTTGATTCACAGGTTATTGACTTTTTAATGTTAAAAGACTATTATATAGCTATATGGCTATCAATAACCCAACAAAAAAGCGCATACAGGAGCTTATGGCCGAGTATGACTCGCTCCGCAAAGGCAAGGAGTCTCTTTTGGTGATGGTTGATGAGGCTGAAATTCCAGAAGCGGTCTACAATTCCAACGCGATTGAAAACTCCACCCTTACCCTCAAGGAAACTGAAAAAATTCTTCTCGATATGGAGGTCCCGCGCGATGTCTCGGTACGCGAAGTTTTTGAAGCAAAAAATCTTGCCCGGGTTGCCGGTTACATTCGTACCAAGTCGCAGGAAGGCGAGATCGACAAAGAAATAATTCTGTTACTCCATCAAATGCTGATCGGCGGTATCAATGACGGAATCGCTGGGCGTTTTCGCGCCAAAGGAGAATATGTTCGTGTGGGCACTCACATTGCGCCAACTCCGGAACATGTTGAGCGCATGATCGATGCGACACTACTTGAATATACCAGTGATATCAACTCCTATTTTCTAGACAAGATTAGCAAATTCCATTTGGATTTTGAGACTATTCATCCATTCAACGACGGCAACGGCCGTATCGGCCGCGCGCTTATTAATTATCAGCTTCAGAGACTCGGTTTTCCAAGGGTTATTGTTCGGGACCGGGAAAAGAAGGATTACTACAAAGCTTTTGGTGACTATCGGGATAACAAGAACACCAAGACAATGGAAAAAATTTTAGCGCTCGGGCTTACAGAGTCACTGCATAAGCGCATAGCTTACCTTAAAAGTGAGACCATTGTTTCGCTAGCCGACTATACCAAGAAGCATTCTTTGTCGGGACCGGCTTTTTCCAATGCCGCTCGCCGGCAGAAGATACCTGCTTTCCGCGAGAAGGGTGTCTGGAAGATTCCAGAGAATTTTAAATTATGAAAATAAAAGATCTGCCAAAAATTGATTTAAGCCAGCAAATTGCTGTAAAGTATTCTTACTTATCCACTTGACAAAGTTTCTTTACAGGAGTAATATATCAATATAAACTCATGGCTAAAGAATTATATAAAAAACTTAAGTTATTGCGCGAACAAAAGCGCTTTTCGCAGGAGCATCTCGCGGACGAGCTTAGTATTTCCCGCCCCACCTATATGCAGATTGAAAAAGGCGAGCGGGAACTTACCATATCAGAGGCCAAAAAACTTGCCAGCATTTTTGATATGTCTTTGGAGGATTTTCTTGCCGGCAAAGAAAGCGTGAATCCTGTCATAACCATTCAACGAAAGAAAGAGGTGGAACGAAAAGATAAAAATGAAATTCGCATCAATATCCCGCAAGAAAAGGCGCAAAAATTTGAGCAAGTGCTGTTATATATTCTTGCCAAGATCGGCGGCAAGCCCAACATTGGTCAAACAGTACTGTATAAACTGCTGTATTTTATTGACTTTGATTACTACGAAAAGTTTGAGGAACAGCTTATTGGCGCCAAATATATTAAAAACCATTATGGCCCCACTCCTTTGATGTTCGCCAAGCTTGTTGATCGTTTGGAAAAGAAAAGCAAAGTTGAAAAAATTAAAAGTAAATTTTACAAGCGCGAACAAACCAAATATCTTGTAAACCCAAATGAAGCGCTTGATTTGTCGGCGCTTTCAGCTCAAGAGCTGGCGCATATTGACTGGGAGATTGCCCGGCTCGGAGACATGACTGCTACGCAAATTTCCGCCTTGTCTCATCTGGATACGCCATGGGTCGCCGCCGGGGAGAGAGAACCTCTGGAATACGAGCACGTTTTCTACCGTCCGGAAGAGACCTCCGTCAGAGAGTATGAAGAACTTTAACCTTTCACCGAAATTTGAAAAGAATTTCAAACAACTTTTCAAAAAATACAGGACATTGGACGATGACCTTGAGAAGTTTAAGGCAATACTCTTAACTCACCCGACAGGAATCGGAACGAACTTTACCATTATCCATTCGGAAGAAACTTGTAAAATCGTAAAAGCTCGCATGGCCTGCCGCGCCCTCCACGACAGGTCTTTGCGGTTAATTTACGCATACCGGGAAGAAGGCGAGCAGTTTTATTTTATTGAGCTGTATTTCAAAGGCGAACAGATAAATGAAAACAGGCGGCTTATCAAAGAATTTTTAAGTCAATTTTCAAAGTAATCTACAACGGCGAGGAAGAAGCAAATCATCGCGATCCGAAGGAGATTTTGGAGGAGATTGAAATAGAAAATAAAAAGCTCGAAACGGCGTTAAGTGGAATTAAAAAAATTTATATGAATATATCAAACGGTAGATTAAAAAGAAGTGCAGAACATGTTTACTATGAACACTTGATGTTCTTATTTGCTATAAAGAAACTTGCTCAACCATCACAAATACCACAACCAAATCAGATTTATATAAACGCCTTTTTAGAATGTTTTGTGGTGCATTTGAGAAATTTGTTTGATTTTTATTATACTCCTGCTTCCAAGAGGAAGAACCAAGATGATATGTTGGCCGAAGATTATATTAGAGATATCAATCTGTTTAAGGGAGGTAGAACACCAAAACATAAACTTTCTTACATAAGCAAGCGGGCCAACAAGCAGTTTGCTCATTTAACATACCATCGCAATCGTTATAACAGCAGAACAAAACCCTGGCAGTTTGGGAAAATACATTCCATGTTGTATCCAACGATTAAATCATTTTACTTGGCATTACCGGGTAATCGTAAAAATGGCTTCATTTTAATGAATTAAAAAAGATAATTGATAATTATTACCATTATTTGAAGCAGATAAAGTAAAATAGATGACTTACCCGACAAAAAAATTAGGAGGGGTTACAAAAATTGAAGGTGGCGGAACCCCGAGCACCAAAAATCCGCTCTTTTGGAACAGTGATGTCCTTTGGCTTACACCAAAAGAGCTTTCTGATTTCAGTGGTAGAGAAATTTTTGATACCGAAAGAAAAATCATAAGCGAAGGACTAATTCTTGGGAAAAAAGCGAAACTCAAAGAACTTTTTGATTCGGCTTTGGCCAAATTAATGACGAGCGAGAAAAAGTCGAAAGATGCTTAAAATTTTGGTAAAATAAATTTATGCAAAGAATGTCAGTAAATTCATCAAATATTCGGTCAATTGGCTACGATCCGCAGTCGGTTACTTTGGAAGTGGAATTTACCTCTGGCGATATATATCAGTATTTTAATGTACCGGAACACTTGTTTCAGCAGTTTTTGCACGCATCATCGCATGGGCAATTTCTTAACGACAATATTCGCTACAATTACCGATACCAAAAGGCGAGATAACTTTTATGTTCACACCAAAAACAGACAGAATAAAAAAGTTATCAGAGTTATTCCCCAAAGCAATTGAGGAACTTGGTGTTATTTTTGAACAACCAGCAAGAATTTATGTTGATTGGCAAAATGTACTTCATTGGCAGGAAAAACTAGGCTGGCATTTTAATTTAAAAAGGCTGAAACAACTTTTTGATTCTTTTAACACAATACAATCCGTAACTGTCTACACAGGCACCCTAGAGGGAGACCAGCGTTCTGAAGAGCAAATAAAAGAAATAGAAAATTGTGGATATATTTTATCTACAAAACCAGTAAAACTCATGAAGATATCGATTGATGTTTCTAGTATTCCGGATGATTCTCCTGCTATTCTGAAGAATTTTATGAAGAAAAAATTTCTTTCAAAATTAGATATAGATACTGTTAAGATATTAAATAAAAAACTATCTTTTCTTAATAAACAAGGGGTTACTTACATAGAAGAACCTAAGTGCAATTTTGATGTGGAAATGGGAGTCGATATGCTTTTAGATTGCGAGAGAAATAACACAGACTCTTTCATATTATGGAGTGGAGATAGCGATTTCGCTAGTCCGGTTACGCAAATAAAAAATGCTGGCAAGAAAGCTATTCTCTTTGCGGTTTCTGGTAAGGTTGCGCCAGAACTTGATGAAACAGAGGTTTTTATATTTGATGTTAAAAAGATTAAAGAGTTTGTCTGTTTTCCCAAGGAAATACCCCAATCTATTAAAGACAAGGTTGACCCCATAAAAAGCCAAAGGGACTCCTTGCGGAGCCCCTAAGCACTAAAATTAGTGATCTTGCGATCAACTACACTATAACATAGAGCAACGAAAGTTGTCCACAGGCGGTCTTAAATATATGAAAATCGAATCAAAACAACCATATGCCAGCTCGCTACGGGGCAGGCACAAACAAACAAATACCCCTCTTAAAAGAAAGGTCTTTGTAGCCATGTCTGGCGGGGTGGACAGCTCCGTCGCGGCTTTGTTGTTGCAAAAAAGTGGTTTTAATTTGGTCGGCTGTTACATAAAAGGCTGGTATCCTCCTGGTGTAATTTGCAATTGGAAAGAAGATCGCCGGGACGCAATGAGAGTTTGCGCCAAGCTGGGTATGCCGTTTATCACCGTGGATGCGGAAAAGGAATACAAGAAAGAAGTGGTTGATTATATGATAAGCGAATACAAGGCCGGTCGGACGCCCAATCCGGACATTATGTGCAACAAGAGCGTGAAGTTCGGCGTTTTTTTGAAAAAAGCTTTGGCGATGGGGGCGGATTATATCGCCACCGGCCATTATGCTCGCCTTCGGCTCAAAATAAAAAATAAAAAATCAAATCTAAAAACTTATGAGCTTGCTATCGCAAAAGATCTCAACAAAGACCAGTCCTATTTTCTTTGGACATTGACGCAGGAGCAATTAAAGTATTGCCTTTTTCCGCTCGGCGGTTTACTGAAATCGGAAGTGAGAAAAATCGCCAAGAAGAACGATTTGGCCACGGCCGAAAAAGAAGAAAGCCAAGGGGTGTGCTTTATCGGCGAATTCAATATGGAAGATTTTCTGAAAAAATATATCAAGCAAAAAAAGGGAAAAGTGGTTACGGCTGGCGGGAAAATAATCGGCGAGCATAACGGCCTCGCTTTCTACACTATCGGCCAGCGCCATGGTTTCGGATTCGGCGGGGGAGAAGGCGGCCCTTATTACATAGTGGAAAAAGATTTCAAAAACAACATCCTAATTGTGGCGGAGAAAAAAGACGAGAAAAAATTCAGCCGAAAGGAAGTTGTCATTAGAAACGCAAGTTGGATTTCCGCCGTTCCGAAAATCGGCAAAAAATATCAAGCGAGAATAAGATACCGCCAACCGCTGGAAGAGTGCGAAGTGGCGGAAGTTTCTAAAAATTCAACAAAAATTATTTTCAAAAATCCCCAAAGATCGGTTACACACGGGCAGTCTTTGGTGATTTATGACAGAGAAGAAATGATCGGCGGAGGAGTAATACAATCTTAAAAATAAAATGACCGAAATTGCAGTATAAAACCTCCAGAGGATAAACTGTAATTTTAAAGATTAAAACTTATCTGCCTTCTATTTTTAAAACTGTCATTATCGTCTTGAGAATGATAATCGCTTCCAGAACCAAAGAGCGGTTTTTGATGTAATAAAGGTCATATTGGAGTTTCTGCATTGAGTCATTAACGGAAGAGCCGTAAGGGAAGTTTATTTGGGCCCAGCCGGAAAGCCCCGGTTTGACGATATGCCTCATTGAGTAATGGGGTATTTTTTGGGACAATTCGTCCACGAATTCCGGCCTTTCCGGACGGGGGCCGATAAAAGACAAGTCGCCTTTAAGAACGCTTAATATCTGGGGCAGTTCGTCCAGTCTCGTTTTTCTTAAAAATTTTCCCACGGCGGTTACGCGCTTGTCACCTTTTTCCGCCCATTTCACTCCGTCTTTTTCGGCGTCTTTGGCCATTGAACGGAATTTTATTATTTCAAAAATTTTTCCGTTTTTGCCCAGTCTTTTTTGCCTATAAAAGACATTTCCCCGACTGGTCAGTTTTATGGTCAGCGCCGCGAAAGGCGTAAGCAAAGTGAAAGGAATAAAAAACAAAACAGCCAGAATGACATCAATAAGCCGCTTTATTTGTTCAAACTTTCTTTTGTCCAGCTCAATAACATTTTCCAAAAACCAGCTTTCTCCGATCAAGGGAACCGGTATTTTGCCGGTGGTTGATTCGTAAAAACGGTAAAATTCAATGACGGTTTTGCCCCTCATCACCATTTCGTAAAGTATTTTTGCCGACTCTTCTGAAATTTTTTCTTTCCCCGGTATTATTATCAGGTCGGCCGAAACGAGGCTGTCGGCCATTTCGTAACCCAGTTGGGGGCTGGCGGAAATGAATTTGGCGAAATCGGAAATTTCCCCGGAAGAATCAAAAAAGAAAATTTTTATCTTGGAGCCCTTGGTTATTATTTTTTGATAAGCCATTCTCCACAGCCACAAGAAAACTGAAGCGATAGCGGCGTCGATAAAAAGATTTGTTTTTGGGGTTATTCCGAACGCGGGGATGAAGTAAAACATCAAAACGGCGATTCCCGCGCCGAAAGCCATTGTTTTGATAATGTAAAAAATTTTGGCCGGATGAACCGATTTTTCCACATCGTAAAGTCCGGCAATGTAGAAAATAATCACCCAAACCAGGTTGACGAAAAGAAACGGCAAATTGTGGTCTTGCCATAAAACTTGGGTCGGTATAGAGCCGTATCTTATTATTAAAGCGAGATATAGCGCTCCATAAAGAAGGGCGATATCCCCCAAAAGAAGCATTATTTTCCCGGGCTTGTTGCCTTTGATCATATTGTTGTGCTATTATGCTAGCACATTGATTTTATGAGTAAAAGCCTTAATTTAATCAAGTATTTTCTTTACGTTGGAATTTTTGCCGTTCCGTTTTTGGCCTTTATCGTTTCCAGCTCAATGTTTTTCCCCTTTATAACGGGGAAAAATTTTTCTTTCCGAATAATAGTGGAAATAATGACGGCTTTGTGGCTGATTTTAATGTTGTTTGATGCCAGATATAAGCCCAGAAAAAGCTGGGTGTTAGCTATGTTGGCTATTTTTGTCGGCATCGTGGCTCTGTCCTCAATCTTTGGGGAAAATTTTTACAGAAGTTTCTGGTCCAATTACGAAAGAATGGAAGGCTTGGTCACTTATCTCCACCTGCTCGCCTACTTCCTTGTCTTGGCGGGAACGATGAAAACGGAGAAGGTTTGGAATTGGCTTTTCCACACCACTTTGCTTGCCAGCGCTATTATCGCCTTTTATGGCGTTTTCCAGCTGTTTGGGGTATTGCAAACCCACCAAGGCAGCAGGCTTGACGCCACTTTGGGCAACGCTTCTTATTTGGCCGTATATATGATATTTCATATATTTTTGGCTCTGGCGCTTTTTTACAGGGCGAAAGACTTCCGAAAATGGATTTATCTTTTCGTCATTATTTTGGAATCTTTCGTTCTTTACCACACGGCGACCAGGGGATCGATACTGGGCATAATCGGCGGTTTGCTTATCTCTTGGATATTGATTGCCATTTTGTCTTCCAATAAAAAAACCAGACTGGCGCATATATCTTTGTTGGCGGGGATGGCTATAATCATCGGCGGTTTTTTGTTTCTAAAAACGGCGGATTTTGTGAAAACCAGCCCGGTCCTCTCTCGTTTTGCCGGCATTTCTTTGACCGAAGGAACGACGGAATCCCGATTGACCATTTGGAAAATGAGCTGGCAAGGCTTTAAAGAAAAGCCGATATTCGGTTGGGGGCAGGAAAATTTTAATTTGGTGTTCAACAAATATTACGAGCCGATTTTATACAAGCAGGAGCCGTGGTTTGACCGGGCGCATAATGTTTTCTTTGACCGGCTGACCACCAACGGCATCTTCGGATTATTGTCTTATTTGGGATTATTGGGCGTCGCTTTGTATTATCTTTGGACGAACAGAAAAAAGACCGGATTATCCGTTGAAGATTCGGCGATTTTCGGCAGTATGTTTTTGGCTTACTTTTTCAACAACTTGTTTGTTTTTGACAATCTAATAAGCTTGATTTTATTCGCAACCTTTTTGGCTTATGTCAGCTTCCGTTCCAAGGCCAATGCGCCGGTTCCCGCCTCCGCTCATGAGCTTCGGTCGGGCAGGCCAAACGAAACGCCCAAAGGAGCCGATTACGGCAAGGCCGTTTACGCCGTTATTATCGGCGCCGCATTCATTTTCATTATTTACGCCGTCAATGTCCCCGGCCTTTTGGCCTCCAAAACGATTTTGAACGCTTTCAAAGCGGCGGGCGGCGGCAACGTTCAAGGAGCTTTCGCGGAATTTCAAAAAGCCATTTCTTATAATTCTTTCGGCAGTATGGAAGCCCGGGAGCATCTTTCCAGCTTCGCTATGCAGGTTTATAGCAACCCCAATTTGGACAAAGAGTTCAAGGACAAAGTCGCGAATTACGCGATAGACGAATTGAAAAAGCAGAACGAGCAATATCCCAACGATATCAGAGAAATGATTTTCTTGGCCGCCGTCTACAACAAAACTCAAAAATACGAAGAAGCCATAAGCTTGCTCAATAAGGCCATTGAAATCGCTCCCCGAAAACAGCAATTGTATTTTGAGCTGGGCACTTCTTATCTGAATAAAGGCGATAATGAAAACGGAATGGCGACATTGAAAAAATCTTTTGATTTAGCTCAAACTAACGAAGAGGCCAGAAGGATATACGCTGTTTCGGCCATCTTTGCCGGCCAAGATGCTTTGGCCGAGGAGCTGATGAAAGAACACGGCGGCACCGTTCAAGATGATGAAAGATTTTTAAAGGCCTACGCCCAGAAGAATAATTTTGAGAAAGTAGCGGCTATTTTGAAAGTGTTTATAGAAAAAAATCCGACCAACCTGCAATACCGCTTGAACTTGGCGGCGGTCTATTTGCAGGCCGGATATAGAACCAAATCAATAGAGCAACTGGAAAAAGCGGTTGAAGCCATACCCGACTTTAAAAAGCAAGGCGAATTTTATATCAGCGAAATAAAGGCGGGAAGAAATCCGTAAACTTAATTATGGCCGACGAAGAACTAAAAGTTTTATTGAGGGAAAACATAGAAGTAAGCAAAGAAAGCCTTAAAATTCTCAAGAAAATAAACAGAGGCAGAATTTGGGGGAATGTTTTCAGTATTTTGAAGTGGGCGCTCATAATCGGTCTTTCTTTCGGGGCTTATTATTATATAGAGCCTTTTCTTTCCCAATATGTTGATATGTTGAGAGGGCTTACTTCCGGCGTTGAAAACATTGGCAAAATAGGCAATAATATCAATTCGGCGGTCCCGTCGAACTTATTGGAAAAATTGCAGGATTTGATGCCGAAGTAGCTCAGTGGTAGAGCACTTCTCTGAAAAAGAAGGGGTCGTGAGTCCGATTCTCACCTTCGGCACCAGAAAATATATTTTGTTGGCAAAAATTTAATAAATGTTATACTGATTTTAATGATAAACACAAAACAACAATTATCTTTAGAAGACATTTCGAAGGCCGGAGAAAAATTCTATGCTGAAAAGCTCAAAGAAAAACTTGAGAAAGAAAACATGGGGCAATATGTTGTAATTGATGTGGAGCAAGAAAAATATCACATTAACGCTGACAGGTTAATGGCGCTTGAAAAAGCCATGAAAGAATTTGGGAACAAATTATTTTATATTGTTCAAATTGGCAATGTTCAGCATCCAAGTATTAATTTTAACGCTAAAAGATATGCTTGGAACTTTTGATAACGATCAACCAAAAATAGAAATTGAAGTTAAGGGGATAAATGGCAGTCCCAAAAAAGTAGTCGCTCTTATTGATTCTGGATTTAACGGGTATCTTACCCTTCCTTATATTGAAGCTTTTCCTCT
>Ga0209542_10020475_pt1 | contig 10475 bp, 15 predicted proteins | sample RifCSPhighO2_01_FD_184028 | JGI IMG/M metagenome (GOLD analysis project Ga0209542, IMG submission 184028) | Soil microbial communities from Rifle, Colorado - Rifle CSP2_plank highO2_0.1 (SPAdes) (version 2) | ecosystem: Environmental > Terrestrial > Deep subsurface > Rock core/Sediment ...
AATCCTCTAAAATCTTCTCTTAAAACTCTAAGTTTTTCATCAACTGCTTTATAAATTTGTTCAGTCTTACCTAATTTTTTAGACATTTAATCAATCTCCTACATCTAATCCAAAATAAATTTGACGTGATTTTTGTTCTTGCGTTCTTAATTTAGCAAAATATGCATCAACCCTAGCATACAAGCCATTAATTTCGGGACCAGTTATAGCTTTACCAGCAATACTCCAACCTAAATCAGGATGTGTAACTCTTAAAATAGGTTTATCAGCATTTTCTTCTAAATCTATTTCAAGAAAAGGAATTGCAGAACATCTATACCTTTGTCGATCCTTTGATTGTGTTTCAGACCATTGATCCATATAAGTATTACCTAATCGTCTAACTAATTCACCTTCGTCTAATCTACCAAAGTTAATTTTAACACGATCTAAATACTCAGCTCTTGCACCATTAACTAAAAATTCAAAAGTTTCCAAATCTAATCTTATAGCCATATTGACAAACCCCCTAAAACTCTCTAAACAATGAATTTTAGCCTAAATTCGCCTTATAAACATTTTGGTCAGGAAGAAAGCGCCAGCACTGGGAGTTTCAAACTATGGTTCTTACCGGAAGTTTTTTGAACCCAGACATCCCTAAGGATACGAGGGTATGAACCTCGCGGCTTACCTAGTTAGCCATATGCTGGCGCTAGGTTTATTTTTTCTTTTTTGCTTTATATGTGTTTGTTCAAAATCTTTCAATCTTTCAAAAAAGATTTCCAAAAATTACGGAAAATTTCCAGTATATTCTGAAAAATATTAAATTAAAAAGAAGTTAGCAAATCACTAACAAAAAGCTTAAAAATAGAGAATTTAGCAAATCAACTAATGGCAGAAAAAGGTACAGTTGAACAAGCTATGGAACTAATGAAGGACATTACTAAAGTTAGAAACTTTTGTGTTTGTGCTCATATTGACCACGGTAAAACAACATTCTCAGATTCATTATTAGCAGGAGCAGGTATGCTTTCTAAAGAATTAGCAGGTAAAGTATGTGCTTTAGATTTCAGAGAAGATGAACAAGAAAGAGGTATTACAATTGATGCAGCTAACGTTTCTATGGTTCACCACTTAGAAAATATTTACTATTTAATTAATATGATTGATACTCCAGGTCACGTTGACTTTGGTGGTGATGTAACAAGAGCAATGAGAGCAGTAGATGGAGCAGTAGTTTTAATCGATGCAGTTGAAGGTGTAATGCCTCAAACAGAAACAGTTCTAAAACAAGCTCTAAAAGAAAAAGTTAAACCTATCCTATTCATTAACAAAGTTGATAGATTAATCAAAGAAGTAAAATTAACACCAGAAGCAATGCAACAAAGATTCATCAAATTAATTGAAGATATTAATAAATTAATCAGACAACTAGCACCAGATGAATTCAAAGAATCATGGCAAGTTAGTGTACAAGATGGTAAAGTTGCTTTCGGTTCTGGATTCCATAAATGGGCATTATCATTACCATACATGCAGAAAAAGAAAATTTCATTCAAAGATATTATTGAAGCTTATGAAAAAGATACCTACAAAGAATTAGCAGACAAGGCTCCAGTACATGAAGTAATTCTAAATATGGTTATTGAACACCATCCTAATCCTAAAGATGCACAAAAATACAGGGTACCTAAAATTTGGCACGGTGATACAGAATCTGTAGAAGGTAAAGCATTACTAACATGTGATCCTAATGGGCCTGTAGCATTTAATTGTTATAAAATTGAAATTGATAAACATGCAGGTGAAGTAGCTGCAGGTAGATTATTCTCCGGTTCAGTTGAAAGAGGCCAAGAAGTTTACATGAACATGGCAAAGAGACCAATCAGAGTTCAACAAGTATTAATGTACAAAGGTGCACAAAGAACTCAAATTGATAAAGCTACATGTGGTAATATAATTGGTATTGTAGGATTAAAAGATGTATTCTCAGGTGAAACAGTTTCTACATTCCCAATCGAACCATTCGAATCAATTAAACATTTATTTGATCCAGTTATAACAAAATCAATTGAAGCAAAAAAACCATCAGATTTAGCAAGATTAATCGAAGTACTTAAACAAGTTAACAAAGAAGACCCATCAATCACAATCGAAATTAATGAAGAAACAGGTGAAAACCTTATGCACGGTATGGGTGAATTACACTTAGAAGTTATTGAAAACAGAATTAAGAGAGAAAAAGGTTTGGATGTAGTAACATCACCTCCAATTGTAGTTTATAGAGAATCAATTCTTAAAACTTCAGTAAAAGTTGAAGGTAAATCTCCTAATAAACATAACAAATATTACATTACTGCAGAACCTTTAGATGAAAGATTCTATCAAGCTATCAAAGATGGTGAAATCCCTGAAATGAGATTAAAGAAAAAAGATCAAGTTATTATTGACAAATTAGTCAGTTTAGGATTAATGGAAGCTAAAGAAGCTAAAGGTGTAAAGGAAATTTTCAAAGGTAATGTTCTTTATGATGATACACGTGGTATTGTTCATATTGGTGAAGTTATGGAAATGACAATGGATGCTTTCGAACAAGTAATGAAAGAAGGTCCAATTGCTCGTGAACCATGTGTAAAATTAAAAATTAATATTCAAGATATAAAATTACACGAAGATGCTATCCACAGAGGTCCAGCACAAATTGTACCTGCTGTAAGAGATGCAATCAAACAAGCAATGAATAATGGGGGAGCAATACTATACGAACCTAAACAAATATTACAGATAGAAGCACCTTCAACATATATTGGTGAAGTTAACAAATTAATTCAAAATAAAAGAGGACAATTATTAAGTATGGACCAAGAAGGTGAAAGAATAGTAGCTAAAGCAAAAATGCCTGTAGCAGAAATGTTTGGTTTAGCATCAGACTTAAGAAGTGCTACCAGTGGTAGAGGTACCCAATTCCTTGTAGATCAAATTTACGAAAAATTACCTGGTGAATTACAAGATAGAATTGTAAAAACAATCAGAGAAAGAAAAGGTTTGAAAGTAGAAGATTAATCTTTTCTTCTTGTTCTTTTAAGTTTGTATGGTCTTTCTTTTGGTGGTGGATATTTAAATTGATCATAAATCTCTCTTAATTCACAAACTAAATTATCAGTTTCCATATACTTTAAAGCATATAAAAGTACAGAAACTCTATCCAAAGCAATTTCACTATCTTTCTTACTAACTTTATACCATTTCATATCTTTAGTAGGAGGTAATGATATTCCACCACATCTAATTTCTGCAATTTTTAAAGCCAAAGTCAGCTTTCTTAGTCCTAATCTTGAAGCAACTTTTGAAGCTAATCCAGAATTAGAAAGATGATTAATTTCCATTAATTCATCAAGTGTAGAAGCAATTTCTCTCTCTAATGATTCTCTAGTTTGATCTTTTTCTATATAAAAATCTATCATATTAAAAATAGTATAAACTCACTTTTTAAGCCTTTCTGGAGACTACTCTCTAATAACAACACTACCAAAAGCCTTATTAATTTGTAAACTCCTAATAAGTGATAACAGAAAATGAAAAAGTATACCTTTATATTGCTATTCATCGTATTTTTACTAGGTTGGTTTAGCAACTCTACTTATAGTCAAATAAATGAACCAGAACAAGCTCTTTTTTCTGGGAATTCCTTAGAATTATACTCTCCATCAGATTGGGTTAAAGAAGATCAAATTGAATTAAATAAACAATTCTTAACTTTAAACATTCAAGACGCAAGTTTAGCTACTTATACAGATACAAATTCTATGGATCCAGTATTAGATTATGGTGCAATAGGTATAGAAATTAATGCCAAATCACCAGATGAAATCCATATTGGAGACATAGTAGCATATGAACCTAAATGGACAACAGGCTTGGTAGTTCATAGAGTTATAGAAAAAGGTATTGATTCTCAAGGTGAATATTTCATAACTAAAGGAGATAATAACGCAGATCCAGATCCAAAAATCAGATTCAATCAAATTAGATTCATATTAATTGGGGTGTTATATTAGGAGGGTTTTATAAAATGGCAGACTTTAAATGTAAATCATGTGGTGTAATCTTTTGTACTACACAAATTCCAAATGTACTTAAATGCACATGTGAGTCACAAACTTTTGAAAAGATAAGATGAGTAAGTACGAAGAGAGAATTCGAAAAAAAGAGAAAGAATTATGTGATCTTTACCTAAAAAGAATTAAATCTGAATATTCAGAATTACCAGAAAATAAAAGAACTAAAATTTTAACAGGATTAGCAAAATTAGTTGAAATTTTCAATATGAATTTGGAATTTGATGAAAAAGCAGTAATCGATTTAAGAAAAAAAGCAGGTTTAACACAAAATAGTTTAGCAGAGACATTAAAAATGGCTCAAAGTTTTATTTCTAGTATCGAATGTGGAAACTGTAAATTTAAAGATATAAATAATCCCGAATCTCAAGAAAGAAAGTATTTAATGTATGTAGCAAAGGAATGGGGATACGATCCATTTGGATTATTAAATGGTAATGAATAAAATCTATTAGCTAGCCAATAACTTTTTATATTCTAACTTCCAAAAATTAATTAATGGAACTCAATAAAGTAGCTGAATCTTTAACCAAAAATGAAATAACAATTCTAAAATCATTATCAAAAACTCAAGATTTCAATAAACTTCTATCTCAAACTAAATTAAAAGAAGTAGAACTAAACCGAGGTTTACTCTGGTTAGAACATAAAAATCTAATTAAAATTAATACTAAAGAATCAGAATTAATCAATTTAGATTCAAATGGTAAACTCTATCTAAAATCAGGTTTGCCAGAAAAAAGATTTCTAGACGCAATTAAATCCAAACCATTACCAATTAATAAATTAGAAAAATCAGCAAAATTATCCAAAGAAGAATTAAATGTATCAATAGGATTACTAAAAAGAAATAATTACATTAAATTAGGAAAAGAAGTTGAAATTACAAAACAAGGAAAAGATTTCTTAAAAGAAAATTTAGTTGAAAAATTATTAAAGTCATTACCACAAGAATTAGAAAAATTATCATCTAAAGAACAATCTATAGTTAAAGAATTAAAAACAAGAAAACAAATTATTATCCCAGAATTAGTTAAAGAAAGAACAATAGAACTAACAGACCAAGGTAAAAGATTATCAAAATTAGATATTAAAACTGATCTTCTAGAAACTTTAACACCTGAAATGTTAATGAAAGGTAATTGGAAAAATAAACAATTCAGAAGATATGATATCAAAGCACCTGTACCAAAATTTTATCCAGGTAAACGTCATTTCGTTAATTTAGCAATCCAACATGCAAAAAAAATCTGGCTAGAAATGGGTTTTACAGAAATGACAGGTCCAATAATAAATACTTCATTCTGGACATTCGATGCATTATTCGCACCACAAGACCATCCAGCTAGAGAAATGCAAGATACATTCTTTTTAGAAGGTTCAGGAAAATTACCAGACAAAAAATTAGTAGATAAAGTTAGAAGATCACATGAAGAAGGTTGGAAATATAAATGGAGTGAAAATATTGCAAAAACTTTGGTACTAAGAACTCATACTACTGTATTATCCGCATTAACACTAGCAAAATTAAAAGAATCAGACTTACCAGCAAAATTCTTTGCTATTGGTAGAAATTATAGAAATGAAGCAGTTGATTGGAAACATTTATTCGAATTCAACCAAACAGAAGGAATTGTAGTTGGTAAAGATTTAACATTCAGAGATTTACTCGGATACTTAAAAGAATTCTTCAGTAAAATGGGATTCCCTCAAGCAAGATTCAGACCAGCATATTTTCCTTACACAGAATGTTCAGTAGAAATAGATGTATTCCACCCAAAAAGAAAAACATGGGTAGAATTAGGTGGAGCAGGAATCTTTAGACCAGAAGTAGTAGAGCCTTTATTAGGAAAAGATATCCAAGTTTTAGCATGGGGTCCAGGTTTCGACAGAATAATTAAAGATTATTACAATATTGAAGATATTAGAGATTTATACAAAAATGAAATCAAACAATTAAGAGAGATTAAAGGTTGGTTCAAATAAAATGCCATCAGTTATACTAAACAAAAAAGAAGTTGAAAAAATTTTAGGGAAAAAGATTTCTCTAGAAGAATTAAAAGATAGAATAAGTATGTTAGGTACAGATTTAGACAAAATAGAAAATGATGAAATTCATGTAGAAATATTCCCTAATCGTCCAGATTTAATGTCAGAACAAGGTTTAGGTAGAGCATTATCAAGTTTCTTAGGAATCAAAACAGGATTAAAAGAATACAAAGTAAAAAAATCAGGATATCAATTATTTGCTAAGGACCCAGAAGATAATTGGCCTTTTGTTCTTGGATTTATTGTAAAAAATTTAAAATTAAATACAATTAAAGTAAATGAATTAATTCAATTACAAGAAAAATTAAATGTAACATTTACCCGAAATAGAAAAAAAGGTGGAATAGGCCTTTATCCATTAGACAAAATAAAATTCCCTGTAACATTTACAGCTAAACCTTCAACAAGTATTAAATTCCAACCGTTAGGTTTTAAAAAAGAATTAACTGCAAAAGAAATATTAGAACAACATCCTAAAGGAAAAACTTACGGTCATATTGTAAATTCATGGAAAAAACTTCCATTATTTCTAGATTCAAATCAAATAATCATGTCAATGCCTCCAATTATTAATTCAGAAATAGTTGGTAAAATAACTGAAAACTCAAAAGACTTATTCGTAGAAGCAACAGGCCCAGACATGAATACGCTAAGAGATGCTCTAAACATTATTGCAACAACACTAGCAGATATGGGTGGAGAAATTTATTCATTAGAAATAGTTTACCCTAAAAAGAAATTTGATTTCCCAACATTAGAACCTAGAGAAATGAAATTAGAATTAGATCAAGTTAACAAATATTTAGGTTTAGAATTATCAGAAAAAGAACTAAAAATGTATTTAGAACAAATGGGTTATTCATATAACAATAAATTAGTATTAATACCTCCATACAGGGTAGATATCCTTAACCAAGTAGACTTAATCGAAGATATAGCAATTTCCTATGGTTACGAAAAATTCAAACCAACAATACCACAAGTTTCAACCATAGGTCAAGAAGATAAATTTGAAATCTTAAAAACAAGAATTGCAAATTATTTAGTAGGTTTCGGATTACTAGAAACAAATTCTTACAATTTAATATCTAAAGAAGATCTTAAGAAAACTTTAGTAGAAATTAAAACAATTCAAATAAAAAATCCTGTAAATTTAGAATACAATACCCTAAGAACAAGTATCGTAGTTTCATTACTAAAAATCTTATCAGAAAACAAACACAATGAATATCCGCAAAACTTATTCGAAATAGGTAGAGTTTTCGAAAATGATCAAGAATACCAAGACTTAGGATTAGTATTATGTCATGACAAAGTAACATTCACAGATGCTAAACAAATATTTGATTCATTAATGAATTACATGGAATTAGAATACTCAATAGAAGAAATGGAAACACCATTATGTATCTCAGGCAGAGCAGGACAAGTAAAGGTTAAAGGAAAAACAATAGCATACATAGGAGAAATTAATCCTCAAGTATTAACTAACTTCAATTTAACAACACCTGTAGCATTAATAGAAATAAAATTAGATGAATTATTCAAAGTAATGTAAACAACTCTTATCAACTTTACCATCAACTATTTTTACACCTTCAGATTTTAATAACTTAATTTTTTCTTCAATTCCAGAAGCAAATCCACCAACAATTAAATCAGACCTTATTACACGATGACAAGGCACATCCTTGCTTCTATTCTTATTCAAGGCATTTCCTACCGCTTGATACGCTTTACAATTCAATTTAATAGCAATTTCTTTGTAGTTAGAAACCTTACCTTTCGGGATTAATTTACACAGTTCAAACACTTTTTGTTGAAATATCATGATGAAAGTAGATTATATTATTTGTCATAAAGTATTTAAACTAGCTTTACTAAATTAAATGATAGAAACTTCAAAGAAGTGAATAATAAATATGTCAAGACAAACAGATTATATGATAGGTAGAAGACCAACATGGTCATTTGTTTCTTTATATGCTACTTTCGCATTAGCAGCTGGTGTAAGTATAATTGAAAATTTAAATGCAGGTGAATATCTAAATCTAGCTCAATATTTCAGTTCCAAAAAATCTAATGCTATTCGTTTAATTGAAATAGAAGATAATAGTCCTAAATATGTATTAGTAGGAAACCCATTTAAAAATGAAGACCAAACATTAGAATTAACCAGATTAGTAGCATTAGCTCCCAAAGAAAAACGTAAACCTTCTAAAAGAGCACCATTAGAAGAAAAGATCCACTCATTAGCTTTATAAACAATTAATATTTTATTCTATTATGGAATTCGATTTAGAACTAGATAATGTATTAAAAGAGATTAAAAAAGTTAAACCCAAAACAGTTTGTATTCAATTACCTGATGGTTTAAAGTATAAAGCCAATGAAATAATCGAATATCTAGAAACTAATTCTAATGCTAAAATTTTTATTTGGTTAGGCTCATGTTTTGGTTCTTGTGATTTACCTCCAATAAAACCAGATTTATTAGTTCAATTTGGACATTCTCCGTGGGTCAAATAACTGTCTCTCCTACTAAGTGACTACAAAAAAGAAACATTTATAAATTTAGAATTTACTACTAATAGTTGTAAATAAAGCCAAAAGCTGAGTTTACATCCCTAGGTGAGCAAGTTAAGGTTTAGGCCAAGACAAGCTCACTTTCATATTCAAATTGGAGGTATAAATGGGAAAAGGAAAAGACATAACTTATGCAGGCGTTTACGAATCTAATGGAAGATATAGTCATTCTATTTCTACAAATAAAAAACCTCGTTCAGTTGAAATAAGAATGATAGCTCATGCAAGAGTTAGCGATAATAAGCAAACATTAGCATTTAGAGCATTAGAAAAATTAGTTAATGGTTTAAATGATGGTTTAGTAGAACCTACAATAAATGAAATCACTCGAAGATTAACTGAAGAAAGTGGATTTAGTAATTTAACATATTATGGGCAACCTCCAGCGCATGCAGGAGAGTCACAATTAAAAGACCATTCTCAAATTTTACCTGGCGAATCTTATAGAATTCATGAATTTATAGGAAGTAAAGTTAAAAGAAATACTCCATTAAATAAAAAACAAATAAAAGGATTTTATATTAAAAGGAAATTAAAATGAATGGAAAATTTGTATTTGAAAAATGGGTAAAAGGTTTAGAGTTTGAAGAGAGCACTGACCAAAAATTTATAGATCAAATTAAACCTGAATTAGAAAAAATACCTTATGTAGTTACAGCTGGTTATGATATTAAAAGCGGTCCAAAAATAGATTTAGATTTTAGAGTTTTAGATGAATCCAATAAAAATAGAGTGAAAGTATTTTTAAGTTTAGATCTAGAATCTGATCAAGTTGTTCGCATTAATTATCTACCTGAATTAGAAAAAGATTTGGATTTTACATTAGAATATGATTCAAGATTTGATAATTCAGATGGTACAGACCCATTTGATACTTTGTTATTTAAACTTAATGGAATCAATTATGAAGTATTAATACATAAAAAAAGGAGCAAAAAATAAAATGGTAACCGGATCCAAATTAAATGCTTTAACTAATCAAATAACAGAGGCAGATCACCAATTTAAGAAGGAATTACAAGAGTTATTAGATTCATTGAGTTTCGAAGATTTAATTAGTGACTTAAACGACTTACAAATTGAATGCTGGCGTGGATCAAGTAATAGCGGGTATTCTTATTGGTTAAATAACAAAATGAGTAGTATACCTATTTACATTACTGTTACTGAAGATAGGATTGGAGTAGTAATTCAAAAAGAATTTATCAGTAGAAATTATTCAGATAAAGATTATCCTACAATTAGTGAACTATATCGAAAGTTAAGAAAGGAAGTGAGAGGTAAATAAAATGAGTAATTTACCCGAAGAGACACAAGAATTTAGAGGATTAGATGCCAAAATTATAGAAGAATTACATTTAACGCCAGAAGAATTCATATTCGCTCAATTATCCTTCTTAACAAAAGTTAATAATGGAGTACGAGCAAGATTAGCTAACATGTCTACCCAATTACATTACGACTATAACAAATTATCATTAACTGAAATGAGAAAATATCACGAAGGTTGTAGTATTTTACATAACACAAACATAGGAAACAGGGATTTATATCGAGAATTAGCTGAAAAATTGGGCATCCAAAAAGATAGATTAGATCAAATTGAATGGTATATTACTCAAAACGAAACACAAATTTAGGAGCATAAAATGGCAAATGAAGAAAAAATAGGTTTCCATAAAGGAAGTATAACTGTATTAGCAAAAGAAAGAGAAGAATTACTAAAAATAGTTAATATTACTG
>Ga0209542_10020477_pt1 | contig 10475 bp, 13 predicted proteins | sample RifCSPhighO2_01_FD_184028 | JGI IMG/M metagenome (GOLD analysis project Ga0209542, IMG submission 184028) | Soil microbial communities from Rifle, Colorado - Rifle CSP2_plank highO2_0.1 (SPAdes) (version 2) | ecosystem: Environmental > Terrestrial > Deep subsurface > Rock core/Sediment ...
CGCGAAGCGGCCTACGAGAAATTAAACATTCCGGCCAATCAGGCGGAAGCGGTTGTCATGATGGCGGTCGGGTACCCCGGTGAACTTGATAACGAACTGATTATTGAGGAGAAGCGGCAGGACCACCTCGCCAAGCGAACTCGAAAGCCGATCAGCGAGATTGCGTTTCGTGACACGTGGCCAAGTTAAATTTTTAAAAAATAAAAAACTAAGTAGCTGCTACCAATTGTTGCGGTAGAAAAACTACTTAGTTTTTTTTGCCAACGTCTTGAGGCAGTTGGTACAAATCGTCAGACGTTTGCCGTCAATGGTCTTTGACTGCAAATTAAGTTTCTGGCGGTGGATGGTTTTGATGTTGGAGTGGCTTTTGGTGTTTCCCTTCAAGGGACTTCGGCCACAGCGATCGCAGGTTTTCATAAGTAACTATAAGTAGGTAACGCAGGTAGTCTAGCAGACAACCTTAAAAAAATCAAGTGTTCGTGGTACTATACAGTGGACTATGCTCGAAGTAATTATTTTTATTATCTACATCGCGGTTTTTTTATACTCGGTAATTTTACACGAAATTGCCCATGGTTTTGTGGCACTCAAATTCGGCGATGATACGGCGCGGCTCTCGGGCCGGTTGTCACTCAATCCGTTGGTTCACATTGATCCGTTCGGATCGGTGCTGCTGCCGTTGCTGCTTTACTTTTCGACGGGGTTTGCTTTCGGGTATGCCAAACCCGTACCGGTTAATCCGTACCGTCTTAGCGGCGGGTCGGCCGCCTACCGGTGGGTGAGTGTTGCCGGGATTTTAACCAATCTGGCATTGGCGCTAATTTCAGCAGCAGTCCTGAGGATAACTGATCTGATCGGGGTTGGCGGCAGTACCGCCGGCGTTTTCTTTTTTCAAATCGCATTTATCCTCAATATCGTTTTGGCGGTGTTTAATGCCATGCCGTTTCCGGGGTTTGATGGGTTTAATTTTTTATCGACTTTTGGCTTTTTTGAGCGAATATTTCGTTCAACGCCGCTGGCAAATCCCTTGTTTATGGCCCGCTATGGACTTTTGGTATCACTTTTGATTATCTTTTTGGCTTGGCCGATTGTCCAAACCGTTATCGTTTTTATTATCAACCTAATTAGCGCAGTTTTTGGCATATAAAAAAGCCCTTGACGCATCTGAACTTATCTTGTAGGATAGCTCTGTATTATCTAACTGCCATACGGGCAGCTTTTTAAGACTTTCATAAATGCCTACCGTTAACCAACTAGTTCGAAAATCACGTAAATCAAAGCCGAAAAAGTCGAAAACTCCGGCTTTGCGGCTGGTTTCAAATACCGTAAAACGCACCAAGCGCGAATTGCCAAAAGGGGCATCGTTTAAGCGTGGCGTGTGCGTGAAAGTCACCACTACCACCCCAAAAAAGCCAAACTCAGCGCTGCGAAAGATTGCTCGTGTCCGGCTGTCTAATGGAATGGAAGTTACCGCCTACATTCCCGGAGAAGGCCATAATTTGCAAGAGCACTCAATTGTGTTGATTCGCGGTGGCCGGGTGAAGGATTTACCGGGTGTTCGGTATCACATTGTCCGCGGTGTCTACGACACCACGGGCGTTGAAGGTCGTCGTCAGGGCCGCAGCCTCTACGGCGCTAAAAGACCAAAGAAAACCAGCGGAGAATAAAGTAACGTATGCGCGGAAAAACCATTAAACGACCAATCAATCCCGATCCGAAATACCACAGCCCGTTGGTGTCTCGGCTGATCAATCAGATTATGCGCCGGGGCAAAAAAACTACGGCCCAGGGGATCGTGTATGATTGTTTTGAGATTGTTAAAGAAAAAACCAAACAGGATCCGATTGAAGTTTTCGAAACAGCAATAAAAAACATTGCGCCCGATGTCGAAGTCAAATCGCGACGGGTTGGCGGCGGCAACTACCAGATTCCGATCGCGGTTGTCGGTGATAGAAAAAACGCGCTGGCATTTCGCTGGATCATCAAAGCCGCTCAGGCCCGCAAAGGCGCGGCGATGGGCCAGTGTTTGGCCGATGAAATTATCGCCGCATTTAATAAAGAAGGCGCGGCCATCAAAAAGCGAGAAGATACCTACAAGATGGCTGAAGCCAACCGCGCATTTGCGCACTTTAGACGGTAGACTTTCATGGCTCGAGAGTACGCAATCGAACAAACTCGAAATATTGGAATTATCGCTCACATCGACGCAGGTAAAACCACGGTGTCTGAGCGAATTTTGTTTTACACTGGAAAAAAACACAAAATCGGTGAAGTCCACGAAGGTGCGGCTGAAATGGACTGGATGGAACAGGAACGGGAGCGAGGGATTACCATTACCTCTGCTGCCACCACCTGTTTCTGGGCGCCGCGTGGGCAAGCCGATAAACTATGCCGGATCAACATTATCGACACCCCCGGCCACATCGATTTTACCGCCGAGGTGCAGCGCTCGCTGCGCGTCCTCGATGGTGGCGTCGTAGTTTTTGACGGAGTGGCTGGTGTCGAGCCGCAGTCAGAAACTGTTTACCATCAAGCCGAGAAATTTAAAGTGCCGTTGATGGGTTTTATCAATAAACTCGACCGAACCGGCGCCGATTTTTACGCCGACGTACAATCAATCCGTGAGCGGTTGACTAAAAATGCCTACCCGATTCAGCTGCCAATCGGTACGGAATCTGATTTCAAAGGAGTTGTCGATTTATTGCTACAGAAAGCCTACATTTATAAAGATGACATGGGTAAAGAGGTCGAAGAGACAGAAGTGCCGGCGGACCTAGAGGAGAAGGCGGAAAGTTACCGCGCCGAATTACTTGAAGCCATTGTCCAGCACGACGAAAATTTGATGAATAAGTATCTGGCTGGCGAAACAATAGAAGTTAACGAGCTGCGACAAGTGCTTCGGAAAGCGACCATTGCCAATGAGATGATGCCAATTCTGTGTGGCTCAGCGTTGAAAAATAAAGGCGTTCAGCGCTTACTCGATGCTGTTTGTGATTACTTACCCAATCCGCTGGAGGTTCCGGCCGTCGAAGGGTTTCATCCGCAAAGCGAAGAAACCACTGAAACGCGTCACCCCAGCGACGATGAGCCGTTTGCCGCGCTGGCGTTTAAAATCGCTACCGACCCGTTTGTCGGTAAGCTGTGTTTTTTTAGAGTGTACTCCGGTAAAATCGCCGCTGGTTCGTATGTTTTAAATTCAACCTCTGGTAACAGGGAGCGAGTCGGACGGATTGTCCGGATGCACGCCAACCACCGCGAAGAAGTCAATGAAGTCTACGCCGGTGAAATCGCTGCTGCAGTCGGACTCAAAGACACATTTACCGGCAATACCTTGTGCGATGAAGATAAGCCAATTGTTTTGGAATCAATTACGTTCCCCGAGCCGGTTATTTCAGTCGCCATTGAGCCAAAGACCAAGCCCGACCAGGAAAGAATGGGCGTGGCGCTCTCGAAACTAGCGGAAGAAGATCCGACCTTTAGAGTGCGCACCGATGAAGAAACCATGCAGACGTTAATTGCTGGTATGGGAGAACTTCACCTCGAAGTGATTGTCGATCGTCTCAAGCGCGAGTTCAAAGTTGAGGCCAATGTCGGTAAACCCCAGGTGGCCTACAAAGAAACAATCAAAGCCCCGGCCGAAGCGGAGGGCAAATATATCCGTCAGTCAGGCGGACGTGGTCAGTACGGTCACTGTTGGGTCCGGGTTGAGCCGCAGGAGCGAGGCAAGGGGTATGAGTTTGTTGATGAGACCAAAGGCGGTGTGATTCCTCGAGAGTATATTCCGGCGATTCAAAAGGGAGTTAAAGAAGCGGCCGACAAGGGCGTGTTGGCTGGGTATCCAATCCTTGATTTTAAGTGCGCGGTGTACGACGGCAGCTTCCACGAAGTCGACTCATCAGAAGCGGCGTTTAAAATCGCCGGTTCAATGGCTTTCCAAGCCGCATTCAAAAAAGCCAATCCGGTGATTCTTGAGCCGGTAATGAAAATTGAAGTTACCACCCCGGAACAATTTATGGGTGACGTCATTGGCAATATTAATTCCAAACGGGGACAGATTGACGAGATGCGCGACCGCGGTCAAACAAAAGTAATCGATGCCCGCGTGCCGCTGGCCACCATGTTTGGCTACGCGACCGAATTGCGTTCGATGACCCAGGGCCGGGCGTCGTACTCGATGGAATTTCATAAATACGAAGAAGTGCCGACTAATGTCGCTCAAGAAATTATTGAAGGTTCCGGCGCCAAGAAAGTCAGTAAAGCGGAGTAACACACTATGGCCGACGGGTTTGCAAAAATTTTGCAACTACTCAAACAAACTCGGGGGAGTATGATTGTAGTTGACCAAGCTGGCCAGCCCCTCTACGTGGCCGTGAGTTTCGACGAATACGACCGCTTGTTAGCCAGTAGCCGGAATGTCAAGGGGTTAACCGAAGATCAGCTCCTCGAACAGATAAACCGAGACATCGCCGAATGGAAAAATTCACAAGAAGCAGCCGCTGAAGACAACTGGACAGCGCTGGATGAAATAATCGAGTCTAAGCGCGAAACAGTGTCGTCTGAATCAGAAGAAAATTCGCTTAAACAAGACAAAATTGAGGATTCGAAAGATCAGTACTATTTCGAGCCAATCGAGTAGCCGAAATTGTGGAAAAGTGTACTTACCATAACGCTCTTGACAGAAGGTGGTAGTTTGTATATACTCGAGAGTGCTTGTAAACTTGCTTTTCTTTAGCAAATTTTATTTTTTTAACTTAATTTAAGCGATCTGTCTCGCCACCATATCAAGCACGTCGGGCGGGGCTGGTTCACAAAAGATCGCAAGTACTAACAAACGTTATGGCTGAAAAATTTGAACGATCCAAGCCACACCTTAACGTCGGTACTATCGGTCACGTCGACCATGGAAAAACCACGTTGACAGCTGCGATCTTGACCTACTTAGCCAAGCAGGGCAAGGCCCAGGTCCGCGGAGTTGACCAGATCGACAATGCTCCTGAAGAAAAAGAGCGCGGTATTACAATTGCCACCTCTCATCAGGAATACTCAACCGATAAGCGACACTACGCTCACATCGACTGTCCGGGCCATGCCGACTACGTCAAAAACATGATTACCGGTGCCGCTCAGATGGATGGCGCAATTTTGGTAGTGGCTGCCACTGACGGTCCAATGCCCCAGACGCGAGAGCATATTTTGCTCGCGCACCAGGTGAGCGTGCCGTCAATTGTTGTATTCTTGAATAAATGCGATCAGGTTGCCGACAAAGAGCTGATCGATTTGGTTGAAGAAGAAGTCCGTGACTTACTCAAAAAGTACGAATTTCCAGGCGACGAAGTGCCGGTGATTCGTGGATCAGCGCTTAAAGCGCTTGAAAATCCGGATGATGCGGAAGCGACCAAGCCAATTCAGGAGTTACTCGATGCGATTGATAGCTACGTTCCTGAACCAACCCGCGACATTGACAAACCATTCTTGATGCCGATTGAAGACATTTTCTCAATCGAAGGCCGCGGCACTGTTGCCACTGGCCGCATTGAGCGTGGAATTGTCAAACTCAACGAAGAAGTCGAACTGGTCGGTTTGCGCGATACTCAAAAGACGGTGGTTACCGGTATTGAAATGTTCAACAAACAGCTCGACGAAGGTCGCGCTGGAGATAACGCCGGCATTTTGCTGCGCGGTACCAAGAAAGAAGACATTGAGCGCGGTCAAGTGATGGCCAAGCCGGGGAGTATTACCCCACACGCTGAATTTGAAGCGGCGACTTACATTTTAACCAAAGAAGAAGGTGGCCGGCACAGCCCGTTTTTCAAAGGGTATAAGCCGCAGTTTTTCATCGGCACTGCCGATGTGACCGGCGACGTGCTGTTGCCAGAAGGCGCAGAGATGGTTATGCCGGGCGATACTGTTAACCTTAAGATCAAATTGATTAAGCCGGTTGCATTGGAAGAGAAGCAGCGATTCGCTATCCGCGAAGGTGGAAAAACGATTGGTGCTGGCTCGGTTACTAAAATTATCAAGTAAGAAACCAATATCCCCGTCCCCGCGTCAATGCGGGGGCGGGGAATTGTCTAGATACAATATCGATGGCCATTAAAAAAATTCCGGTTTCATCGCGCAAGGTAGACGAAGCCGAAGAGGTAAAACAGAAAATTCGGATCAAGATCAAAGCCTACGACCATAAGATCATTGATCAGTCGACCAAGACGATCATGGAAACCGCGCAGCGTTCAGGCGCTGAAGTTTCCGGACCGATTCCATTGCCGACTGAAAAACGAAAGTACACTGTCTTACGATCGTCGTTTGTCCACAAAGATTCGCGCGGTCAGTACGAGATGCGCGTTCACAAGCGTTTACTTGATATCTTGAGTCCGACCCCGAAAACAATTGATGCGCTGACCAGCTTGAGCTTACCGGCCGGCGTCGATGTAGAAATAAAAATGCAGTAACGTTGGACTACGCCAAGTACCCAACGATTGAAAAACCAGCAGATGTAAGCCTCCAGAGAAAGGTCCGCCACTAAACGGAAAACCTCTGCAGTCTTAGAACCTGTGTACAGGAGTTAGTTACTCAAACACGCAATCAACAATTAAAGCCCGTGACGACTCTAGGAATTTTGCCTAGAGAGAAAACGTCTGGCTCGTTGAGGCAGACTTTTATTTTTACCCCACGTTATGAAATTTATCCTGGGTGAAAAACAAGAAATGACGCAAAAACACGCCCCAAACGGCGCGGTTATTCCGGTTACCAAAATTACGGTTGCGCCATGCGTGGTTACTCAGGTCAAGCGCGATGCCAGTGACGGCTATCTCGCCGTCCAGATTGCTACTGGTAAGAAGCGAAATCTTCCCAAGCCCCTCAAGGGTCACTTTAAGGATTTGGGAAGCTTTCGGTTTGTTCGAGAGTTTCGACTGGCCACAGCCGACGCCGCTCAGACTGATAGTCTCAAAGTCGGTGACAAGATTTCTGTTGAAACGTTTCAACCAGGCGATAAGGTCAAAGTCACCGGCACTTCCAAGGGCCGCGGGTTTCAGGGCGTAGTGAAGCGCCATGGATTTCATGGTTCGCCCAAAACGCACGGTCACAAAGATCAGCTACGCATGCCTGGATCAAGCGGTGCGACTGAACCGCAGCATGTGTTTAAAGGCAGCCGAATGGGCGGTCAGATGGGTAATGCCCAAGTCACCGTCGCTAATCTTGAAGTAATTGCTATTGATTCCCAGAAAGGTGAACTGTTTATCAAAGGAGCGGTCCCGGGCGCGCGAGGAAATTTGATTATGATTTACGGCGGCGGTGATATTCAGGTAGTGGCTGTACCGAGCAGCAAAGAAGAAAATAAAAAAGATACGGCGGAAGAAGTTGTTGCAGCAGTTGTCGCCGAGAAGAAAGAACCAGAGGGTTCAGAACCGGCCGCACCAGTCGAAGATAAAACTGAAAACAAAATCGAAGATAAACAAGAGACGACCACATAACTATGCCGCAGGTTACACTGTACAACATGGATGGTGACGCGGTTGGTGAGATGAAACTCAGCGATACGGTTTTTGCCGTACCGGTAAATGAGGGATTGATCCAGCAAGCAGTATTGGCTCAGCAGGCCAATAGTCGCGTGGCGGTGGCTCATACGAAAGACCGTAGCGAAGTTCGCGGCGGCGGTCGTAAGCCATGGCGTCAAAAAGGCACTGGTCGTGCCCGACACGGTTCAACCCGCTCCCCATTGTGGCGCGGCGGCGGTGTGACGTTTGGTCCCCGCAATGAACAAAATTTTGAAAAAAAGATCAACAAGAAAGCGAAACGCAAGGCACTGGCCATGGCGCTGTCCGGCAAAGTGAACACTGAAATGGTAGTTGTTTTGGACCAGCTGACTGTTGCTGAAATCAAGACCAAAAAATTCTTTGAAATATTGCAGAATTTAAAGCTGCGGCCAAAAAAAGCTACCGTCAAAAAGTCCAGCTCGGCTGAAACTAAAAAAACCACCCCAGCGACAAAAGGATCGCCGACACGGTTGCGCCGCAGGATTCTGGTAGTGCTGCCGACTAAAGACGAAAAATTGCAGGCCTCGGCCCGCAATATCGCCGGTGTCCAGATAATCAACGCCGCCAGTTTGAATATTGTCGATGTATTAAAAAATCAGTACGTCTTGCTGTCGAAAGCCGCTGTTGAAAAGATCGAAACAATGATGGCTAAGCGCTAACCCCTATGGTAGGAATTTTTAATCGAATAAAAAAGAGTACTGGACCAACGACTGACGCTACGCCGTCGGCTGCTAGTGCAGAAGAAAAACAGCCGATGACCGAACAGCAGTCGGTGGCTAAAAAAGCAGTAGCGACTAAAACCGATAGCGTGGTGATTGGAAAAACTGCCGCTGCCTACCGTGTGCTGGTCAAACCAATTGTTTCAGAAAAAGCGGCTGAGTTTGGCGCGGTCGGTAAATACGTGTTTGCTGTCGCTTCAGACATGAATAAGGTTGAGGTTAAAAAAGCGATTCGCACGATTTACGGCGTTGAGCCTCTAGCGGTTAATATCAGCAATGTCCGAGGCCGAGTGGTTCGTTTTGGCCGGGCCTGGGGCCGAACCAAGGCTTGGAAAAAAGCCGTTATTACTTTAAAGCCCGGCGATAAGATCGAAGTATACGAAGGAGTGTAAGTACCGTCATTATGGCAATTAAGATTTACAAACCAACCACTCCAGGTCGCCGACAGACATCGGTTGATAGTTTTTCTGATTTAGACAAAAAACGGCCGGAGAAAAAGTTGGTTACTATAAAAAAACGAACCGGTGGCCGAAACCAATCAGGCAAGATTACCGTTCGCCACCGCGGCGGCGGCGCGAAACAGTACTATCGGATGATTGATTTTCATCGCGAGCGCTTTGACCAGCCAGCGACGGTTGAGGCCATTGAGTACGATCCGAACCGCAACGCTCGAATTGCGCTGGTTACCTACGAAGATGGCGAGAAACGATATATTATTGCTCCCGGACAGCTGAAAGCTGGTGATCAGGTAGTTTCTTCGAAGCAGCGAACAGACATTAAGCCAGGTAATCGCATGCCGCTCGAGCACGTTCCGTTGGGAATGGAAGTGTTCAATATTGAAATAACTCCCGGCAAAGGGGCGCAGCTCGTTCGTTCCGCCGGCAATACCGCCAAACTGATGGCGGTTGAAGGCCGGTACGCGACTCTGCGCATGCCGTCGGGAGAAGTCCGGATGATCCCACGCGGCTCAATGGCCACTATCGGTCAGGTTTCAAATGCTGACGCGATGCATATCAGAGTCGGTAAGGCCGGCCGGATGCGCCACATGGGCGTTCGGCCAACCGTTCGTGGTAAAGCAATGAACCCCGTCGATCACCCACATGGCGGTGGAGAAGGTCACAACCCGATCGGTATGAAAAATCCGAAAACCCCATGGGGCAAAAAGGCGTTGGGAGTTTTGACTCGTCCACGAAATAAGTATTCGGATAAATTGATTATTCGGCGCCGACCGAACAAGCGCAAGAAAAAATAACCAACAGCTATGGCACGAAGTATTAAAAAAGGCCCATACGTTAACGAAAAGCTGCTTAAGAAATTAAGTAATCTTAAAGCTGGCGATCGAACAGTGGTTAAAACTTGGGATCGCGCTGCGATGATTACCCCAGAAATGCTTGGCTTTACGATTGGCGTTCACAATGGTAAGACACATGTACCGGTATTGATTGTTGAAGATATGGTTGGTCATCGGCTGGGGGAGTTCTCACCAACGCGTAAGTTTATTACCCACGGTGGTAAAATCGCCAAAGAACAAGCTCAAGTTGAAGCTTTGAAAGCGAAAGAAGCCGTTCAGAAGGCAACTGAAGGGCCAGTAAAAAAATAATCTATGGCAGTGCAGACCGCGCGAACAACCAAAACAGCCAAAAGCGTTACCAGCAAAGTACCGGCTGTTTCAGTTCGCGCTGCCGGTCGCTTTATCCGAGTGGCCCCGCGAAAGGTTCGCTTGGTCGCTGATTCGATCCGGGGGAAATCGGTTTCAGCCGCGCTTGAATTACTGCTTTACATCAACAAAGGTGCTGCCGATCCGCTGATTAAATTGGTTCGTTCCGCCGCGGCTAACGCCGCCCACGATTATAAAATTGAAAAAGAAGATTTAGTGATCAAAACAATTACCGTCAACGGCGGTCCGACGCTGAAACGCTTCCAGCCGCGCGCCCACGGACGATCAACCCCGATTTTGAAGCGAACCAGTCACGTTAATCTTGAGTTGAGCGTCAGACCGGGCGCAGCCGTAGCGGCCAAAGCCGTTAGCGCCAAAATTGCTAAAACCGAAGAAGTAAAAGTATTGGCACCTGAAGCAGTAAAAAAAGAAGCGCTCGCAACTGGTGGTCAGGACAACAATGAAGAGGGTAAGCAGCAGAAAGGTTTTCTTAGAAAAGTCTTTAGTCGTAAAACGGGGTAAGTTTTCCTATGGGACAGAAAGTACATCCTAGAGCATTCCGAA
>Ga0209542_10020479_pt1 | contig 10474 bp, 10 predicted proteins | sample RifCSPhighO2_01_FD_184028 | JGI IMG/M metagenome (GOLD analysis project Ga0209542, IMG submission 184028) | Soil microbial communities from Rifle, Colorado - Rifle CSP2_plank highO2_0.1 (SPAdes) (version 2) | ecosystem: Environmental > Terrestrial > Deep subsurface > Rock core/Sediment ...
CCGACTAAAGCAGCTACAATACCTACAAAAAATAAAAATATAACAAATGAATTATTCTTCCCCATCTAAGCAGCATTAATTAATTGGGAACTCAGTTGAGAGTGGGCCTCCTCGGCGTTTCTGGCCGCGTTTACATAAATCTTTCTTTCGTCCAAGTAGCTCAAGATGACCGCAATTGTGTTCCATGGCACCAGACTTACCAAAGGAATTGTTTCCAACCCCCCGCCGATAGCAACGGTCACGGTTGGGTTTCTACCCACGAAAGAAGCAATTTTAACTATGCCAAACCTGGCCACCCTCTTTTTTACCCCCGGTACTATGCTCGCAATTCTGACCGCATGAACGATGTTGGCCTGAATAACTTCCATGTTTTGCTCGAGGTTTTTCATATATTCCTTGGCTTTTTTTTGCTTGACGTCAAAAAACCAGAAAATAATGATAACCAGAATCGAAATAGACGGACCGACAAGCCACCACCAAGGGACAGCAATTACGGTTAGTAGGACGGCGATGTCCAAGCCGTCTTTAAGCAAGGCTAAACTTCCGCAAATAAAATATTTGAAATACGAAGGGTGGCCAAAAGATTGGCCTTCTGTCCGAAGGCTTTCGATGTCTTTATATACCCCCTCAAGCGTCCGGATTTGTGCCAATTGGGCCGCATAGTTATTCTCAACTCCCCCCCTAAGGTCTGGCGTATCACCGGGTGAACTTTGTTTAGATGACTTGTAAGATGAATTTTCTTGAGGGAGTGGTCTGGAGGCTAACTTCCTGCGCGTTGCTTCTATCTCGGCCGTACTCTTTCCCAAGCCTCGCTGAAACGCCTCACTACGTTTTTCTTGTTCTGACCTTCTCCATGATTCCTGAGCTTCTTCCTGGACTTGTCTTCTGGCCAGGGTTTGAGCATCCGGTTGTTCTCCGGATCCTATTTCTCTGCGCGTTGCTTCTATCTCGGCCGTACTCTTTCCTAAGCCTTGCTGAAACGCCTCACTACGTTTTTCTTGTTCTGATAGTGCCATTGAATAAGTATTAACTCCTTAATTTGGCCCACTCTTCTTTTGCTTTTTCAATCTCAAGCAGTTGCTTTGGGTCCGAGGTGATTATCTGATCTTCAGGGTAAGAAGCCACCACTCTGATGCCAATGTGGTTTTGACCCAGGAAGAAAAGGCCGAATCCAACCCGAGCTTCCAATAAGTAATATTTCTCAGCATCCGTCAGGTTAAACGCCTGCTTGACGACTTCTATTGCTGCCGGAGACTGCTTCATTAAAACCTGAATAGAAGAATTGGTTAGTATTGATTTGCCTTGGGGCAGCGCAAGAAGGTCGGGTATGTCTTGGGAAATAGTCGTCAAACCGGCATAATATTTTCTGGCTCGCTTTGCAATATTAGACAAGAACTCAGCTCCAACTGGATACTTAAGCAAAAGCCAAGCTTCATCCACCACGAGATTCCTTTTTACTCTTTCTCTCCTGATCATCGTCCAAATATTATTTAAAACCAGATACATAGCTATGGGCCGCAACTCATCTTCCATGTCACGAATACTGAATACGGATATCTGGCTGGCCAAGTTAACATTCGTCGGGTGGTTAAGGAAGCCAGAAAAAGTACCTTCGGTATATTTCCTCAATCGTAAGGCCATAGATTCTGCACCAGTAAGACCCTCCAAAATGTTTTGAAGGTCTGACAAAACGGGCGGCTGAAGGTTTGTAAAGTCCGCGCCTGGAACGATATCTTTCAACGCGTACGTTTGCATTATGGCTTCATCTAAAACTGAAGACTCCTCCGGAGTAAGATCCCCCAAAATCAACCTCATAAGCCCGGTCAAGTTAAGGATGTGGGACCTGAAAATGTCAGCCGAATTTTCGTCTGGTTTTGGTGTCGGCAGGTCGAAGGGGTTTAAATGGCTGTCGGAATTGAGAGATATTTTTATAACCGAACCGCCAACTGTTTCTGCCAAGTACTTATACTCATCTTCCGGGTCGATGATAATCGTTTGGACGCCGAATATAAGGCTTCGCAATATCTCTAATTTGATACCGTAACTTTTGCCGCTTCCGGATTTTCCAAATACAACTTCGTTTGCATTTTCTAAGTTGAACCTGTCGAATAACACAAGAGAGTTGTTGTGGGTGTTTATGCCGTAAAGAACGCCGGAGTTAGATGAAAGTTCAAAAGAAACAAAAGGAAAGAAAGATGAAAGGGGCTCCGTATTCATGGAGGTGTGAACATTCAGCTTGTCATCGTCCAAAGGCAAGGTCGAAGCAAACCCATCCCCCATTCTGAATATAGCCGATTTAAGGGAAACAAGCTGGGAGTCCAGGAAGCCTTTTATTTTGTTCTCCGCATCCGCTAGTTTTTTGAGGTCATCGGCATAGATTGTTATATAAACCCCGACCTCGAAGAATCGGTCTGTTCCCTGCTGAAGCTTGTCCCTGAGCGTCTCTATATCCTCCATTGCTGTATCCAAAACAGGATCTCTTACCTTGCCCTTTGAGGATTCTTCCATGGCTTGGGATTCGAGCCTGGCCAGCTGGTCCCGGAGCTGCTTTAGAACAGTGCCCGTGTTTTTGGGCATTATATGGATGGCTAGGTCCATAACCTGATCTAGGTTTATAACCGGAGACAGCCAGTTAGTGTTTAAATAGCGGGGATAAGTTGCAAAAAATAAAGTCTTGGCCATCTTCTGCCCTATCTGCATATAATTCGGAGAGATACTAAGCGCTGCCGGCGCCAATAGCGTGTCTAGACTTTTTTCAGACTCTTTTTGGTTTAACTCGGTAGCCATAATTAGAAAGTGTTAGCGTTATCTTTTTGAAATACTGTCTGCGTGTCATGATTGTACAATCCATAAAAAAGAGTCATCAATTCCGGTTTCTCTAGAAGCTTGGTCTTTACGCCTAAGCCGATAAGCCCGTCACCAATCAACTCAACCCGCTGCAGAAGTTGATTTTGGGCGGCCTGGAATTTTTGCTCATCTATTTTCGGTGCTTCTTTTTTGGCTGGCCCAACTAAACCTTTTAGGCCGCCAAACAAACTTGCCGGTGTTGCCGATTCAAGACCTGTAATATAGAAAGGCACGACAACGTAGAATTTCTTCTGCATGATATTGGCAAGTTCTGACAATTCTTTTATAAATTTTGCATATTCCAGTCCTTGAATTCTTATCAACTCGTTGTTGGTAGCGTCTATTGCTTGGCTTATAACCTTCAAATAATCGTTTATGTTCAAATTTCTAGAAACAACTACAATCTGGAGTGGAAAATCCATAGAATTTATAAATTTTTGAAAATTCTGGAGGATTGCTGTTTGTTCGTCCTCCGACCGCAACTCAAAATTAATAGCCGAGACCCCAATAACAGCTCGCAGGGAGCCGTTCTTCATGATTACGACATTGTCTTTTATGTCAGAGATGTCTACGAATTGTTCTGTGCTTTGATTTGTCGGCATAATATTTATTCAACCTTCTTTTTATATACATACTTTTTCGGGTTAACTAGGTAGTTGAAGGCGTAAACTGCATAGTCTGACAAGGGAGCGCCGTTGATATCCAAGAAGGCAAGAGCCATGAATATTGCCGCCAGCGGTAATGCCAAAACGATAAAGAAATATCCAGGAAGGGTTAAATACAAAATGTACAAAAGGACAGCGCCGAAAGCGACCCACAAAAACTGTCTCAAGGTAAGTGGGCCGACTAATTTAACTTGCGTCTCTATGAATTGTGGCAATTGAAATCTCATTGGTTGCGGTTTCTTAAATCAAGCACGTTAGTTTTATTTATATCCAAATTTGCTCCTGGATTGGAAAAAGTTTTTCTGGGCGCAGGTTGTTGTTGCACATTTACAAACTTTTCTTTATGCATTCTTTTTATATCTTCCATTGCCGGAGGCAGCAACTCAGAAATTATGGCTGAGCTGATTTGGTCGGCTCTATTTTGGTCTAAACCAAGGCCGCCGCTTATTTCCTCAACAATGTTTCCGATGAATGTTTCCGCCATCAAAATACTCCCTACAATTAGTACGAGCCGTGATTTTTGCTCCGCCGATAAACCGAATGCAGGCCCAAGCTTCTCTTCTATGTATTCTGCCGTACTGAAGTCATGTAAGATTTTTTGGATAGAAGGTGGAAGCCTAGATGACTTGGTCATATATTCCTCTATAGCTTGAACATTATTTCCTAGCACGCTCAAACTAGCCGCATACGGCGGAAGGACATACTCACTTTCCAAATTGTCTATTTGATCTTCTGGCATAGATTAATGTAGGCCGTTTATTATCGTAGTTTTATCTGGGGCATTAGGCACTCCTTTAGCAAGTTCTTCGATGAGGCCGGCTTTAAAGCGAGCTTTGTCGCCTCCAGTCCTTCGTCTCTGGTATTTATTATTCAAAGCAGTTTGAAAGTCAGCGGTATTCCACAAAGAGCTATGAGGCATGTTGACCAGAGTTTCCGGATCGGCTCTATCGACAGCATTTGTAATCATCGTAGTCCTGCTAAGATTAGCGCTATTCAATGACTTGAACGCAGTACGATTGCTATCCCACAAGTCATAAATCAAATCAGGGCGAAGGTTGCCGACAGTTTTTATGAACTCCCTGCTTTCAAACGTAGTCGGACCGCCAAGGAGGCTTATATACTCCCTAAACTCGGGCATATCGAATGCCGCCACGCCTTTCTTGTTATCTTTTAATGATTTAACGGCTTCGCGGCGAGCCCCGATAGAATTAGCATTTCCACCCATTTCCGTATAGTCATAAGTAGCAGTAATATTTCCAGCTGAATCTCTTTTGTGAACAACCCCGCCTTGAGCAATGGCCCGGAGATTTTCAGTTTCAAGCTCAGACCATTTAGCTGAAGAGGCTGTCTTGGCGAAGTCCTCTTGAGCCAAAGCGTTGTTTCGGAGTTCGCTGAATGTTCTCTTGGAAATATTGTCATCCAGCTGGCCAATTTTAGCCAACATTTTCCTAGCGGCATATACCTGCGGATTCGTAGCATCACCCGAAGCGGCCATTGTTTTTAATTCGGCTTCTTTTAATTGCCCTAAACGATAGCGGGTATCCAAGTCGCCATAGCTTTTGCCGGCTTGGTCGACGAACGCCTGTTGGTATTTCAAATCCTGTCCTCGTACGCCCATTTTGCCGGCTAACCACGCTTCCCTTCTTTTGACATCCTGATCGCCACCCAAAAGTTTCCTGCCGCCCAAAAACACACCCTCTTCTTTCCATTGTTGTTTCCTTGCTTCCCAGGCGCCAGTAACACCGCTTTTCTTCAAACCCCACCTGGCAGCAGTGCCGGCCAGATGCCTAGGTGCGTTGCCGACAACTTTTGAAACGCCTGTGCCGGTGAACATGCTAAAATTCATAGCTATCTTTAAGCCGCCCATCATGAAAAACCAAACCAAGAAATATGAGAAAGCGACTTGGAATGGAATGCCGCCGGGAATTTCAACGCCGCTTGCTATCGCCGTAATTGCTTCGCCTTGGCGGCTTAAGAAATACATGCCGAAATAAACAAAGAAAAGGTATATGGGCAAAAATGCTCCCCAGCCAATTAATTTATCCAGCCAGTTTTGGAAATTTTTCGCTCCGCCGGGAAAAATATTTAATAATATAGCTAAGGGCGCGAATACTAAAATGAGCCAGATTATGGGAATACGGACAAATACAAATGCGGCAGCTGTGACCATGGCCATGACCATACCCCCGGTGAAAATAATGGCAAAGATACCGGATACGCCCGAAACCATCGCGAATGAACCAAAACTTCCAAGACCCTCTAGAACGCCGGCATCAGTAGGAACCACGGCAGGAAGGTTAAGCCCTTGCCCTATCTGACCGGCAGCACTGCCGATTGCAGTTAGAAATACTTGGGACAGGGCGTCGGTAAATTTAAGGTACATCCTTGAAAGGGCCAAACTAAAATTGATAAGCACGGCTGCTACAAGGAAGCGGCCGATCATTGACCGGAAGTCCCACTTGGAAACCTCAAAGATGGTAGCGAAAGCCATGACAATAAGGGCTACGATGAAGAACATATTTGCAAAGTCCCTCATTATTCCCCATCCTGCGTCGACAACCGGCGCATCGTAAAAGCCTACGCTTACACTTAAGAGCCAATCGAACAAATACATCACGAAGGCAAGAATGTTGCCCAGAACATTTAATTGCCAACTTATCAAACCGTTAAAAAAGGTGGCGCTGACTTTTTCCAAAGCCCACCCAACCTGAGCTTGGCTTTCGAGCGGGAAAAATAAGAACGCCAAGAATACCACAAGCCCTAAAAATTTTGTAAGGTATTTATTGCGCATTATTCTTCAAGTATTCCAAAGTCATGATTAGTGCCGTTTTCTGTAGCGGTTACTACCGTGCTATCATCCGTTGTTCTTTTGTATCCAGACGGAACATCGTGTTCGACTCGGTATTTTTCGCCGGCTTCCAGGTTTCCGAAAGTGTAAACTCCTTGGAATGTCTGGCTGGTGGTTATAGTTGTTTCACCGTCTTCGGTCTGGAGTTTCACCGTTTCCCCGGACACAAGAGGCTCGTTTGAATCTCTGATTTCGTTTTCGTTCAAATCTTCGAAAACATATCCAAATATGAAAGCACTTCCCGAACCAGGATTGGGCGTGCAAGTCGGATCATCTGGATCACAAGGGCCCGGTGTGGGTCCAGGGCCAGCGGGCGGCGCTTGTTCTTCTGGTATGGTAATATCACTTCCGGGCTGAGAAGGAACATATGTCGGTAAATCAGCAGGATCTATTACCCTGGAGTCGTCATTATTGCTCAAGCTTAAGAGACGATTTAATAATTGGCCCGTGAAACCAGAAATTACCTCAGCGATCTCATCCGCATTTGTCACCCAGGCAATTTCCTGTTGGACCGTTGCAGCTACAGAATCTTGCAGAACACTGCCAGGAGTCAGTATATCTTTGTAAACAATACACTGGCCATTCTGAGCATTTAGTAAGCAACTATCGGATGAGCCTCTGCCACGTCTTGATGTGAATCCCCCGCTTACCTTAGCTTCAGTCAGATCAAGTTGCTCTTCTAAATACCTTTGCTTGTCCACCTCTTCTAGAGCCAAATTATAAGAGCCTAGAATATTGTTCTGCGGTTCAGTTAATTTTGCAAAAGCCAGCCAGCCGCCGTTGCCGCTAAAATCTTTTTGATAATTCTCTACTGTCCAGCCGCTGGGCATGGTGCAGTCTGCTCTCAACTGATAAGGGTCGAGGTTGCCTGTTCGTGTATTTTGGCCCCGAAGATTTGTAGGAGTCGTTGCTTTAAACGTCTCTTTTAAACCCTGATCAAAGTGATCACAAAGCTCAGTGTTGCTCAGAATCGCGCGAAAAATATTCTCGCCTCGATATTGGCCGCCGGTCGTGAAATTCCTCCAATTTGTTACAAAACTTGGTCCGCCGTCACGGCCGTGATTTCTTACAATATTCAAAGTATTCAAAATCATCTTGTCCGTAATCTCACGAGCTAAACACCTGGCCACGATATCCATACGGTTTTCTTTTGTGCTCCAAGCGCCTCGGGTGATGTCATCGTCAACGGGTACATGGCCACCCCCGGTTAAGGGATTTAAAAATCTGCTTATTGATGAAGGAAGGAGTCTTGTTATTTGAGTCTGAGTTTTGCTTATAAGGGTGTCTAATCCGCCGCTTATAAGCTGGCCACCGGCTTGTCCGGCAATGCCGCTGGCCGAGCAAGAGGTAATCTTACCTGCGGATTTTACCAGGCCGGTCTGGGCCTCTGTTTTAACAGGAAAAGAAGCAAACACAAGAACAGCCGCTACCATAAAGGCAAAAATTTTCTTGGCTATACCTAGTATCATTTTGAAAGTGATTCTATAAGCGGGTTATTTATATTCTCGGATCTGTTTTTGTTTATATAACCCCAGCTCCATTCCGGGATTCTATCGATGACGCCGAAGAAATATTCGAAAGCGACAGCCGCTTTGACCGGATCATTCTTCCCTAAAGAAATTGCCCGATTGCTCTCGGCGGCTATTTTGATCTCGCCGACTAGACGCAAGTGGTCGTCTCTCCAGTTTTTCGGCACGTTGATTTTGATGGCGTCATCAAATATCTTTGTAAAAACTTTTTCCTGTCCGGAGAAGTAAAAGGCCACATTGGGTTCGGCAAAACCGTAAACGCCGATAATATCAAGGTATTGGCTCGAGTTGCTAAGCTGGTCACCGTAGGCAACTAAAAATCTTTTAATAATTCCGTAAGTGTCAGAAAGGTATTTGTCTTGGCTTTCTCTGGTTGCATCAACAATCTTAAGTCTATTCTCGGACACGATTCCATTTATTGAAAAAGTCGCGTTGTCCGTCGTGTAGTCCACGAGATTGGCAAGAGATTTGTCTAGGTTGGAACTGTCCATCTTGAGGGAACCTTCGACCAAGCCGGCCGAGGTAAGTTCGGATAATTTTTGGGTCAGGTTCAAATCTCTTAAAGAATCGTCCGGGCCGGCTTTGGACGGATCGTGGCCAGACACGACTTCTTCCCCATCAAGAAAACCGTCCCCATCGGTATCTGGGTTTTGAAAATCCGTGTTCCAGTATGATTCGTCTATGTTGCTCAAGCCATCCTTGTCCGGATCAGTGTCGGTTTTTAACGATAATTTACTGGTCCAGCTATCGAGGTTAAAACTGGCTGCCAGCCCTTTGTTAAAATAGTCGAACCAAGAAAAGACCGATATCACTGCAGCAAAAGCTAATAAGCCAAAAAGTAGTTGAATTTTTTTTGTCATAAATACAAAAATATCCAGGAGAGCAGGTTTAGAACTAGCATCACTTGAGCGGAGCTAATTTTGCCCATATTCAAGGCGTGAGGAGCCGATGCGTACCTTTAGGTACGTGAGCGACGAAGAACGCAGAAGATGGGTAAAATTGGCCCGCCCTTCGGGAATCTCAAAAATGGCTGATTTCTTCGTTGCTCCTCCTCAATGTGGTTTAAACCACACCTTCGTCGTCGCACCAAACAAATCATCTCATTTTTGAGTTTCTCAACTTGATGATAGTTCTAACCCTGCTCTCCTACAATTCCCCATCTAAATTATACAATACTTAGGAACAAAAAAGCACAGTAAAACTGTGCACAATTTTTGGTAAAAAAATTGGCCCCGGGGAGGGGCCGTGCGCAGAGGTGGGAACTTGGGGAATTAGATCCCCGGGAGCTTGTCAAAGTGTCTGCGCCGCACTTTGAAATCTTTGGAAAGCTCCGGGTGGTAGGTCTCCTTCGCCAGCACGACGGTGACTTGGAGTTCACCGTTCTTGTTGAGGCTCCGGATTTTTGCGACCTGGTCGAGCGGGAACTCCCAGCCTCGGCAGTTCGGACCCGGAAACTGTAACGAATACGATGGGTCGGTCCTGGTCAGGTCGTCCTCCTTGTCGCCGAAGACCATGTTCTCCAGGCACGGGACGGTGCCTGTCGGCTGGAGCGTCGTCTTCTTGTCCTCGCTCTTGAGGATCACCTTCTCGGCGTATCCCACATTGACAAAGATTCTGAGGACGGGACGCTCGGCGTTTTCGCCGCCCTCAGCCGCCGGATTGTACTGGTTCCACGCCTGCGGCGTCAGAACCAGAACGGCGACGCCGTTCCACGGCGACCGCTTGGTATACGTGACGCCGGTGGTGATGCTGATCTCGTACCCGTTGTACAACACCAGCCCGAGGTCTTCTCGGGGCGACTGGGCAGATGCCGGCAGAACCGCCGCCGACAGAGCCAGAACCATGTAAAAAAGCAGTGATCTCATCTCTTTTCCTCCTTTGCACCCTATCCCTATATTATACCATATTTTTGATTAAAAAGCAAAAAAAGCTTAAAAAAACTAATCTGTGCCGACCTTAAGAATAACGCCTCCTGCGGGGCAGCCTAAACTGAAATTGTATAATGTTACTGCCCCCACTGTTATAGGGGACGTATTGCGTACGGCGCTTTTTAGTGGGTCCAATACTAATTTTGTACCCCTTTGATTTAGAGTCTGTCCAAGAGTCCAATGTCCGCTGCTGAGATTGTTTCCCCCGTATATTTTGGATATATAAGGCAGAGTAAAAGCTTCAGCGATTGGTAAACCTGGTGGGCCGACATCAATCTTTCTTCCAAAAAGAGGTATCGGAACACCAGGAAAAGTACACGGAAAAGGACCACACATAGTCGCAACCCAGTAGTTCAACTTACAAGCTACTCCACCCGAAGTTATTTTGCCTCCGAATGGAGACAGAATACTCGTGTCTTCTTTTACTCTTTGGACCTTTTTTAGAATATCGATAACTTTTTTTGCTAGGGTTACTATCGATATAAAACTAAAAGCTTCAGCCGGTTTTTTAGATGGCACAAATATACCGTATGTAACAAAAGATGCTATTGTTGTTGCAACAAGAAACGTTGCAATGGTTTTCTTTTCCATATTTTTTGCCATATTTTTTCTTGGGTATAATTTATACAGCTCCCATTTTTAGCACTTGTTTCCGAC
>Ga0209542_10020480_pt1 | contig 10474 bp, 10 predicted proteins | sample RifCSPhighO2_01_FD_184028 | JGI IMG/M metagenome (GOLD analysis project Ga0209542, IMG submission 184028) | Soil microbial communities from Rifle, Colorado - Rifle CSP2_plank highO2_0.1 (SPAdes) (version 2) | ecosystem: Environmental > Terrestrial > Deep subsurface > Rock core/Sediment ...
TAGACCACGCAATTGCCGATTATATAAAGAAAACCGCGAATCTCGGCATTGGAGACACAATGGCGGAGGAAATAAAAATACAAATAGGCTCTGCCGTTCCGATAGACGCGGAGCTTTCTATACAGGTGAAAGGGCGCGACCACCTGACGGGACTTCCGCGTTCGCTGGAAATAAGCACGAATGAAATCGTGCGCGCCATCGGTAAAGAACTTCGGACCATGGTGAGTTCCATCAAAGACGTCCTGCAGGAAACGCCGCCGGAACTCTCGGCCGATATCATAGACAACGGCATCATCATGACGGGCGGTTCCTCACTCATGCGCAATTTTCCGGAACTCGTTTTTCGCCGAACAGGAGTCCGCGCGCGGCTCGCGAAGGATGCGCCATATTGCGTGGCCAAGGGCACGGGCGAAGCGCTCAAACACTTGGAAACGTACAAAAAGGCGATAATAGCCAAGAGGTAAGCCCTACTTCTAAGGTTAAACCTTAGAAGTTAAGAGGCCATAATCGCCAAAAGGTAAAGCGCTGTTCGGCCGCGTTTTATACCAAGGACGGTCCTTGGCGTTGGACTGTTACTTGTTTGTTTCGGAGTGCCCGTTCCTTAGCCGTTCCACGTCCCCCAAAAGTTTCCGCAAATCCTTCTGAATTTCATCCAACGTGGCTTTTTCATGCGATTCTTCGAGTTTTTCACTCTGGTCTTCCTCAACAATGTCTTCAACGTCTTCCTGCAGTTCATCAACGTCTTCCTGAATCTCACCGATGTCCTCCTGTATCTCTTCAATGTCTTCGCCGACTTCCGCAAGTTCTTGGGTCGTGCGGTTTATTGTCATCTGAATAAATATGGCAAGATATATCGCCTCAAGCGACACGACTGTGGTTAGCACAAGCAGCATTTCATCATAGCCGATGAGTCCTGTTTTTACTGCAATGAAAAATCCCGCAAAAATCATCGTGTGAGTCGCAAGAGAACTCGGAGAACCAACCCAGCGCGTGACAGCGAGCGCGGTGCTTTGGTTTTTCTTCGGCTGATTCTTTGTGTTCATAACGAGATGATGTGAGATAGTCCCGCGCCGCTATTAAAACGGAAGTCTAGCATGGCCTTAGAGCATTGTCCGTCAATTAGGCGCGAGGTGTGCATTTCTCCTGCCGCACCCATACGGAACATCAAAGTGGTATGATGCGCCTATGAATCTCGTTAGAAGTCTTGCCCTGTTAGATGCTACAAAAATAGTGTGCAGTAATATAATTTACGCGATACATGCAAGATGGCGGTTGCCTCTAACGGGGCGGGGACGACGAAACCGGAAACATTGTATGCGGGTCGGCATTATCATTTGTAATCAAGCAGGCGGCGGAAAGTGGTGTATTCCCGCGTCCTACCTGCCCGCCAAAGCCAGAGCAGGGGAAGCGGTTCTTGCGATGAATGATACATGTTTATTAAACTAACCAAGCCCTTTTACTATCGCGGCTTCAGGCGATGGCAGGCGGGCTTCTAACGGGATGGACAAGGAACTTTCGGGCAGTGTGCATCTGGTGGCAGGCGGCTCTGAAATGGCGGCACAAGTGCTCGCGATGCTCGGCCAGGCGGGCATTGCAACACAGGGCAATCCTGATATTTTCGTCAAAGAGTATGTGCAGTTTGGAATAGAGGATGCGCGCGATGTGCGGAGGCGCGCGAGCTCGCGCGCAGTACAAGAAACGGCGCGTACGTTTATTATTGCCGCGGCTCAAATGACTGCCGACGCGCAAAATGCGCTCCTAAAAACACTTGAAGAACCGGTTGCGGAAGCGGTCTTTTTCATAATTGTGCCGTCGCCGGAGACCCTGCTTCCAACACTCCGTTCACGCTCGCAAACACTGTTGCTATCCGGTACGGCTGAAGCTGGAAGCATAGACGCGGAAGAATTTCTTGCCGCTCCGCCGTCGGAGCGCATAGAAATGCTGAAGTTGATTTTGCCGAAAGAAAAGGAGGAACGAAACATGGGACCGATTATCGTTTTCTTGTCATCGTTGGAAAGGGAGTTAGGAAAGATTGGTGTGCAAAAAGCCGCACGAGGCTTGGAGGCGATTTACCGGGCGCGTAAGTATGTCGCCGACAAAGGGTCACTGTTGAAACCCCTTTTAGAGCAAGTCGCGCTTCTGGTATAATAAAGCAGTCAGTAGTTCGTAGAACGTAGAAAATGATGAAAACAGTTTATTCAATACGAATACAAACTACGCACTAATTCATATGAACTACGACTTCAAAATATTTGACGGGAAAATTGCGGGAGCCCGCGAGTGGCTCGCGAAAGAGTACGGCGGATTGCGCACGGGCCGCGCAACTCCGGCGATACTGGACGGCATTTTGGTTTCGGCATACGGCTCAATGACGCCCTTGAGGCAGGTGGCAAACATCGGCATTGAAGACGCGCGGACATTGCGGGTCTCGGCTTGGGACGCATCTATTGTGAAAGACATTGAACGGGCGATTACCGCTGCGAATCTGGGCGTCGGCACGACGGCGGATTCTTCGGGGCTTCGTGTCACATTTCCCGAGCTTACGGCCGAGCGCCGCGAACAGCTTGTGAAAATCGCAAAGCATAAATTGGAGGAGGCCCGCACCGCCGTCCGCGTCGCCCGCGACGAGACGTGGAAAGAGATTCAAGCAAAAGAGCACGAGGGAACGTTGACGGAAGACGACAAGTTCAGTTTGAAAGAAGAGCTTCAGAAAAAAATTGATAGTGCAAACGGAGAACTGGAAAAGGCATTTGCAAAAAAAGAAGCGGAGATGGAAAGTTAGTACGTAGAACGTAGTTCGTAGTACGTAAAAATCGGCTATTATGCGTATTTCTAACTACGTTCTACGTTCTACGAACTACGTTCTATGGTAACTGCACTACTCGTCATCGGCATTCTCGTATTGCTCATCGTCGCGCACGAGCTTGGGCATTTTATTGCTGCAAAAATCTTCAAGGTGCGCGTGGAAGAATTCGGCGTGGGATACCCGCCGCGCGCGTTTCTCTTCGGGAAAATCGGAGAAACCGAATACACCTTTAATTGGCTGCCGTTCGGCGGATTTGTGCGGCTTTTCGGCGATGAAGGGGAAAAAGAACACGGACGGGGAAGTTTTGTAGACGCACAACGGCACGTGCAGGCGGCTATTCTTGTTGCGGGGGTTTTTGCCAACGCTATTCTCGCGTGGGGACTATTTGCAGGAGCGCTGGCTCTCGGAATTCCGCGCGTGGTGGAGAACCCTCGTCCCGGCGAACAAGCGCATCTCGTAGTCGCGGATGTAGTTGCCGGGTCTCCGGCGGAAGCGGCGGGAATTACATCCGGTGACGAGATAGTGGGCTTGAGAGACGACAAGGGGACCGAACTTGCGCAACTTGCCGCCGACACCGTGACGGATTTTGTCCGCGCGCGGGGAGGCAAGCAGATTTTTATTTCTTACGGGCGGGCGGGCACGACCACCGTCGTTGCTCTGCGTCCGGCTCATGCGGTGATAGAGAATAATGCGGGAATGCCCGCCGTAGGCGTTGCGCTCGTCTTGGTGAGCAATGATGCGTTGCCGCTCCGCGAGGCGCTCAAAGAATCCATGTATCGCACGGGGGATGCGTTCAAGCAGGTGGCGACAGGGCTGTGGAGCATTGTGCGCGGAGCGCTGGCGGGACAGCCAAACCTTGCTGATGTTGTCGGACCCATCGGGCTTGTGGGCGTCGTTTCCGATGCCGCGACACATGGATTTGCGAACGTGCTGGCGCTCGCAGGATTCATTTCGGTCAATCTCGCGATAATCAATCTTATTCCAATCCCCGCGCTGGACGGCGGGCGGCTTGTGCTTTTAGCCGTTGAGGCGATGTGGCGCCGGAGTGCGCCCCGGCTGTTTGTGCAAACTCTGAACCTGCTCGGCGTGGTGTTAATCGCGCTTCTCATGATTACGGTTACTTACAACGACATCGCGCGGCTTCTCTCGTAAGCTCAATATTCATTCCAAATACTGCGGCAAAAACGCAAAACTCAAATTCTAACTAGTTACGCCTAGGCGTAACTTATAGTCATTTTTGCAAATACAATACATAGATGGCGGAAGGGTTTTCCTAGCGTCCGCGTTTTGACCAGTGCCACCATTTCCTATACTATTGCCGGAATGAGTCCCGTTAGAAGTTGTGGAAGTTCAGAAAGACGAATATTCGAGATGCTGTTGATATTGGTCGAGGTTTTATTAGACACGGATAACAAGTTGGAAGCGCGAGCTTCCTACTTCTAACGGGATGAGACAATCTCAACTTTTCACCAGAACACGGAAATCCGCGCCGAAGGACGAGGTTGCAAAAAATGCACAGCTCCTGATTCGCGGGGGTTTCATCCACAAAGAAATGGCGGGGGTGTATTCATACCTTCCTCTCGGTCTTCGCGTACAGAACAACATCATGCGCGTCATACGCGAAGAAATGAACGCCATCGGCGGTCAGGAAATTGTTTTGAGCGCGCTCCAGAGTCCTGCGCCGTGGAAAAAGTCCGATAGATGGCGCGACGATGCGATTGATGTGTGGTTCAAAACCGCGCTCAAAGGAGGGGGTGAACTGGGACTCGCGACGACTCACGAAGAACCGCTGACAGCTCTCATGGCGGAATACATAAGTTCCTACAAGGATCTTCCCCGCTACGTGTATCAATTCCAGACGAAATTCAGGAACGAGCTGCGCCCCAAAAGCGGGGTCATGCGAAGCAGGGAATTCATTATGAAAGACCTGTATTCATTCAGCAGAAACGAGCAGGAATTCCGCGAGTTTTATGAAAAATGCGCGGGCGCGTACAAAAAGATATTTGACCGCGTTGGAATCGGTGAAAAGACGTTCCGCACATTCGCTTCCGGCGGAACCTTCTCGCGGTTCAGCGACGAATTTCAGACCATTTGCGCGGCGGGAGAAGATACCATTTACGTCAACAGGGAAAAGGGAATTGCCGTCAACAAAGAGGTCTATTCCGACGAAGTCCTTTCGGAGTTGGGCATACGGAAAGAAGAACTGAAGGAAGAAAAAGCCATAGAGGTCGGAAATATCTTTCCGCTTGGCACGCGCTTCTCGGATGCGCTCGGACTGCGCTTCAAAGACGATACGGGAGCGTCCGTCCCCGTCGTAATGGGCTCATACGGCATAGGCCCCGGCCGCGTCATGGGGGCGATAGTGGAGGTTCTTTCTGATGAGAAGGGGATTGTGTGGCCTAAAGAAGTTGCGCCATTTCAGGCTCACCTCGTCGCGATTTCCGGAGGCAATAAAGACGTCATCGCCGAGGCTGACAATCTCCACAACCTGCTTACGGAACACGGAATAGAAACCCTCTATGACGATCGGGATGTGCGGGCGGGAGAGAAATTTGCGGACTCGGACCTCATAGGGATTCCAACAAGACTCGTGATTTCGGAGAAGACGATCGCAGAGGGGGGCGTTGAAGTTGTTTCCCGAAAAACCGGAGGAACGACACGTGTCTCGGAAAGCGCTATAATCGAGCACCTCATAGAGAAATAAGAAACGCAGTGACTATATTTCTCATGACCCGCCTAGACTTTCAACCAAATCTTATGCAACATCAGAAGAACGTCTCCCGCGTTGAAACAAAGACCCTCAAAACCACATGCTTTTCAAAAGTTTGGGCGGGTGTAAGATTTTCTAACTCGCTCTGCTCGCAACAAAATCTAACATGAAGCCTGGATTTCTTGAGATATTACGGGATTATAAAGAACGGATACTCGGATTCTTTTCCAATGACATCGGGATTGATTTGGGAACCGCCAATACGCTCGTGTACGTGAAAGGGCGCGGCATCGTCATCAACGAGCCGTCCATCGTCGCCGTAAACCAGAAGACGGGGAAGGTTGTCGCCGTGGGCGCCCAGGCAAAAGAGATGCTCGGACGGACCCCCGCGCACATCACCGCGGTGCAGCCTGTCGTGGACGGAGTCATATCAGACTTTGAGGTTACGTCAGAGATGCTCGCATACCTTATCAACAAGGCGCAAGCGGGGCATACGAAGCTTCTTGGTCCGCGAGTGGTTATCGGCGTTCCATCGGGAATCACATCGGTGGAGGTGCGCGCCGTCCGCGACGCCGCTCGCAATGCGGGGGCCCGCGAGGTGCACATAATAGAGGAACCGATGGCGGCGGCGATAGGCATTGAACTCCCCGTGCACGAGCCCTCGGGAAGCATGGTCATTGATATCGGCGGAGGCACGACCGACATCGGCGTCATTGCGCTCGGCGGTCTTGTCAATTCCAGTAACATTCGTATCGCGGGAGACAAATTCAACACCGACATCATGGGGCACGCGAGAAACGAATTCAAGATCCTGATAGGCGTGAAGAGCGCGGAAGAGATAAAAATTGCCGTTTCATCCGTTACTCCGGGGCGCGAACGGCTTGAAGCCATCGCGCGCGGACGGGATTTAGTCACCGGACTGCCCAGGGAAATGGTCGTTACCGACCAAGACGTGAGGAATGCGATCGGGCATTCCATTGAGGAATTAGTGGAGAAGATAAAAGAAGTCTTGGAAACGACGCAGCCCGAAATAGTGGCGGATGTGATGCAAAGAGGCATTTATCTCGCAGGCGGCGGGGCCTTGATACGGGGGTTGCCGCAGTTTCTAACCGCAACGCTCGGCGTACCGGTCGTCGTGGCACCCGACCCGCTTACGGCGGTAGTCCGCGGAACAAGCGTGGTGCTTGACGACTTGGAAGCATATCGCGAGGCGCTCTTGCGAAGCGACGATGAACTTGTTCCGACAGAATAATTTCCTGCAGGGCAGATGGACGCCTCGTTCGGGCCTGCCTGTGCGTGGCACGCAGACAGGGCGGCGCATTTTTACCGCAACAATAGTAGTGTGCGCGCTCATTCTCGTTGACGCGTTCTCGGGGGGAACGGTTCGTTCGCTCGTTCGGCAGGCCGGCTCTCTTGTGTGGAGATGGGGCGTTTCCATAGAGCGCGCAATCTATGAGAGCGGATTCTTCAGGACCCGTCGCGGGCTTATTGCCGAGAATTTAGCGCTCACTGAACAAATCGCGCAATTCCAGGAGCGTTCCGCCGCGTACAGGGTTCTCAAGGATGAAAACCGTTCCCTGCGGGAGATGCTCCGTGTTGCGGAAGCGGCGCGGGGCACGAGCAAAGAATCCGGCATTACGGCGCCGATAGTATCCTCGTTTCGCGCCTCTCCCTATGGGACGTTCCAAGTGGGCGCCGGCACTGCGGATTCCGTTTCGCCCGGAAATCTTGTTTTGAGCGCCGAGAATTTTGTCATCGGACGCGTTTGGTCTGCGGACGCTCACACGTCGCTCGTGAAGGAAATATTCGCGCCGAATACGTTGTCCGACGCGGTGCTCCACGGCATCGGGGTTGCCGTCGTGGGACAGGGGGGCGGCAATGCGAAGACGGATGTTCCGCGAGAGGCGGACATCGCCGTCGGTGATCCTGTCGTATCCGCGATTTTCGGCTCGCGGGCAATCGGAGTCGTCGGCAACGTGTCGGAGGATTCAGGCAGCGCATATAAGCGCGTGCAGATATATCTTCCCGTCAACCTCGCGGTACTGCAATTCGTGTACATCGTAAAACAATGAAGTACCAATTTACAAATGATACGAATACTATGAATGGCTACAAATATTCAACACTGCGCATTCGTAGGTATGTGTAGGCTGGAATAAATTTACAGATTGGAACAGTATATGTCTCGCATATTTCGTCCAACATGTGTCATCGTCGGAATCTTTGCGGCAATCTTCGGACCGCCGTGGGTAACCATTCTGTGCATGGGACTTTTGGCGTTCCGGTATCCCGCGTGGGAAGTCCTGTTCATCGGGTTGCTGACGGATTTTCTTTGGATGCCCGGACTTTTTTCTCCGATGCCGATTTTCACCGTTTCGGCCTTGATTCTTGTGTGGGGGCTTGAGCCATTGCGCAAAGAGTTCCTGTTTCCGTAAAGTCTGGAGTTTTTAGCAGTCAGACTGCCAGAATTCTAAATCTAGCAGTCAGACTGCCAGAATTCTGAGATTTTTTGGCAAGCTCTAATGATATAGTAGCGAAATGAGAATGTTCAGGACTCGCAGAAAACCGACCTACGAGATTGCTCCGGATGAAATCTTTCTGGATTCTTCAAATCTCCCCAGTCACAACGAACGGCAGTTTGAGGGCAGAGTGGACCATCCGGTACGCCCTGGCGCGATTTGGGGCGTGGGCATCGCATTTTTTATTCTGGTAGCCGTCTTTTCTCTCCGGTCATACGATTTGCAAATCGCGCACGGGACGGATTACGCGGACATCTCGCGCAACAATCGTCTTGACCGCTCTCTCATATTTGCGTCGCGGGGAATTATCTACGACAGGGCGGGGCGGGAACTCGCGTGGAACGAATCGCCTCCGGCGGCACGTTCTCAAATTGCGATAGAGTTCGCAACATCGTCGGTATTCGCTCTGCGCAAGTACAGCCCTCTGCCCGGACTCTCGCACATTATCGGCTTTGTCAGGTATCCGAAGGCGGACGCGCGCGGCGCGTGGTGGCGCGAGGATTATGCCGGCATTTCCGGCGTGGAGCTGTCCTTTGATTCCGTTCTTCGCGGAACGAACGGCAGTACTATGCGAGAAATAGACGCGCGCGAACGTGTGGTGCGGGAAAATCTCGTATCTCCGCCACAAAGCGGCTCCGACATAAAGCTTTCAATAGATGCCGAAGTGGAGAGCGAACTCTATCAAGTTCTTTCGGCGCATGCGGCCCGCAATGGGTTTCAGGGCGGCGCATCGGTCATCATGGATGTGCAGACGGGAGAAATTCTCGCGCTCGCAAGCTTTCCTGAATACGACAACGCGGCATTCACCGAAGGAAACGCCGGCGCCATACGCGAAGCTCTCAACAGCCGCCGCACCCCGATGCTTAATCGCGCGGTTGCGGGCGCGTATACTCCCGGTTCCATACTGAAACCCATATTTGCCGCCGCCGCGCTCCATGAGGGCATTATCAGTCCGGATAAGCAAATTCTCTCAACGGGCGCGATAAAAATCCCGAATCCCTACAACCCCGCGCATCCATCGGTTTTCAAAGACTGGGCGGTACATGGGCTGGTGGATATGCGCACCGCCATTGCCGTCTCCTCCGACGAATACTTTTATACGATTGGCGGAGGTTACGGCGGGCAGAAAGGACTTGGCATAAATCGCATTGATGAATACGCGCGCAGTTTCGGGCTCGCAACTTCCACAGGCATCGCTCTGCGCGGAGAAGTTTCCGGCATTATCCCGACGCCGGCATGGAAAGAGGAGGTCTTCGGCGCCGACGATCCGTGGCGTATTGGAGACACGTATAATACCGTCATCGGCCAGTACGGATTTCAGGTAACCCCCATTCAGGCTGTCAGATTTGTTGCCGCCGTTGCAAACGGCGGAAGGCTTTTAACCCCGCAATTACTGGCTTTTTCGGGAGGAGCAAGCTCAACAGTTCCGTACGTGAATGTCGGCATTCCGGACGCTGACCTGCAGGTTGTGCGCGAGGGAATGCGCCTGGCCGTTGTCTCAACGCGCAAGGATGCCACAGTTAAATCGCTAAATATTGGAGGAATCCGCATAGCGGCAAAGACGGGGACCGCGCAGACGGGGGTCAATAATGAATCAATGAACTCATGGTCGGTCGGTTTCTGGCCGGCGGAGAATCCGCGATATGCCTATGCGACGGTTCTGGAAAAAGCTCCGGCCGGAACACTCGCGGGCGCAGCACCCGCGATGCTTCCGTTTTTCCAATGGCTCATCGTTCACAAGCCGGAGTACATTAATTGAAGAAGTATACAGTATTCAGTATCGTGTATCCGGTATAAATTCGCACGAGCCCAATACTGAATACCAAATACTGTATACAGAATACTGTTCCGCTTGCGGTGGCAAGCTGAACAGGTATAATACTGCGCACAACATATATGACTGACGAAACAAATTACTTGAGCAAAGAGAAGTTTGATGAGTTTACAAAAGAATTAGAGCATCTGAAAACGGTCCGACGGCGCGAGATTGCCGAACAGTTGGAGTACGCGCGTTCCCTCGGAGACCTTTCGGAGAACGCTGAATACGAGGAAGCGCGGAATCTTCAAGCCGCGACGGAAGATCGCATACGCACGATAGAAGAAAGTCTGTCGCGTGCCCGTATCATAGAGCATCCGAAGGGAAATATCGTTTCTTTGGGCAATTTTGTAACCATTCAGAAGCAGGGCGAAAAAGAGGAACACACCTACGAAATTGTCGGTTCAGCCGAAGCGAACATGCAAGACCATAAAATATCCCATCTCTCGCCTTTGGGCTCGGCTTTGATGGAAAAGAGAAAAGGCGAAGTTTTTTCGTTTGAAACTCCGAAGGGCGCGCAGAAGTATAAGATTGTCAATATAAAATAAGTTCGGCGGATTTTCATGCGCAAAACCCCGCGTCAGACGCGGGGTTTTGCGATGTTTGTGGTGTTTGTTTGAAAA
>Ga0209542_10020481_pt1 | contig 10474 bp, 10 predicted proteins | sample RifCSPhighO2_01_FD_184028 | JGI IMG/M metagenome (GOLD analysis project Ga0209542, IMG submission 184028) | Soil microbial communities from Rifle, Colorado - Rifle CSP2_plank highO2_0.1 (SPAdes) (version 2) | ecosystem: Environmental > Terrestrial > Deep subsurface > Rock core/Sediment ...
AAGAAGAAGGAGGAGTAAAAGCTAAAATAGTTTCTCAAAAACCCATCATCGTAAAATATAAGTACCGATTCGGCGAATATTTAGTTGATAAAACGGTCTATTATTTCTTGATGGAGTATGTCTCCGGTGACCCCAAAAACCATGACTGGGAGATGATGGATGCGAAGTTCGCAGATGAAGATGAAGTTAGAAAAACTCTCTCCTATAAATCCGACCAAGAAGCCTTTGAACTAGCGTTAAAAATCGTTTAAATAAAAATTGGGTCAGACTCTCGCTTAGTCAACTAACCACCAACCCCAAAGTCAAACTCTCAATATATTGCGGGCAAAAAATATTTTAGTTTTGTTTAATTCAGCTATAATTGATCTCGTGGATAAGCAATTTAGATGGCGGGATTTAATAAAATCGATGTGGTTTTTATTGGCTGGTAAACGAAAAACATACCTGTTTTGGGAGACTATTCTTTATCTTATTCATTTTTATGTTGTTATTCCACCACTTTTAGTCGGAAAAATTGTTGATTTTTTTATTTCTTACCAAAAAGGCGTATCTTTAGCGCCATTTTATTTTTACACCCTAACCTTAGGAATATCTTTTGCCCTCGTTTCATTTCTTAGACTCCACCTAAAAAATATTTTAGGCAATTTAAGGAGTGATGTTAGTTATTCAATTAAGGTAAAAGGATTTGAAAGACTGTTAGACTTTTCTTTGCGCTGGCATGATAGCGAAATTACCGGTAACAAAGTACAAAGAATTCAAAACGGACTTCGCTCTTTTAATGATGTAGCATATATGGTAGATAACGAAATAGTAAGAGCCTTTACTACCTTTGTTGGAACAATCTTTGTTTTCATCTTTTTAAAACCGCAGTATATTATCTTTTTTATCATTTATATAGTAGGTTTTTTTGTAATTCTTCGTTATTTCTACGAAAGAATCCAAAGGGAAAATGATGAATATTATATCTCTATGGAAAAAGCCGGCGGTTCATATGTTGAAGGACTGAGTAATATTTTAACCATAAAAACACTGGGAGTTTCAGAGAGCTTTAAAAGCCATATTGCTCGAAAGGAAGAGTCAACAAAACAATTTGAATACAAAATTCGATGGCTCTATAACAACCTATGGAAATCATACCAAGCATTTAACGGTTTATGCTACGGTACATTTCTCATTTTGGTTGGTCATGGAGTTATCGCTCAAACAATCAGTACAGGATCCATCGTTATCTTTTACGGTTATTTACAAAGCTTAACAGGAAGTACTAACGAGATAATTCAAATGTACGAAAATATGATTCGCGCTAAATCTGGCATCTCTCGCTTAATGCCAATCTTTTGGACGAAACTTCAAATAAGGGAAGGAGTATTAGCCTTTCCTAAAGATTGGGAAAAGATATCTATTCAAAAAGGCAATTTTAAATACATAACTAAAGAAGATAAATTAAATAAAGATGAAAATGACCTGGTTGATATAGATTTCTCTATTCAGAAATATCAAAAAATAGGGATTGTTGGTAAAACAGGAAGTGGAAAATCGACCTTGGCAAAATTATTAATTGGTTTATATGAATTTGACTCTGGTGAGTACAAAATTGGAAATACCAACTTTTATGAAATGCATCGCGAAGGTATCTTAAATGAAATGGTATTGGTCCTGCAAGATTCTGAAATGTTCAATCTTTCTTTAAAAGACAACATAACTCTCATGCGGGAAGTTGACCTTCAACTACTAGAACAAGCTGTTAAAATTTCTCAACTAAATGACGTGATAGCGAAACTCCCAGAGGGATTAGAGACACTGATTGGAGAGAAAGGGTATCACTTATCCGGTGGTGAACGCCAACGTGTTGGTATCGCAAGAGCTATCTATAAAAATCCTCAGATTATAATTCTTGATGAAGCAACATCGTCTCTTGATAGTAAAACAGAACGGCAACTTCAGGAAGCGTTGGATAAACATTTGAAACAAAAAACTCTAATCATTATCGCTCACAGGATTTCAACTTTAAAAAATGCCGATATAATTTTTGTTTTCGCTAAAGGAAGAATCGTTGAAAAAGGGACGTTCCAAAAATTGTCCTCAAACCCCGCTTCTCATTTTTCGAAAATCTATACCTCTCAAACGGTTGTTTAAAATCAAAAACGAAGCAATTCTGAAAGATTAATCTTCAGAGCTCTAAAGCTTTTTATAAGTCTGTTTATGAAATAAGCAAATATGATTTATAAAACTCTTATTTCACGAATGTATCGATTAATCGATTAATCAGAACATTCATGAAGAGTAATCTAATTTTTTGATAATAAATTTAATTAGTTGTATTGGATTAGTCCTGGAAGATTTCCATCAACAGAGTTTAGAGCATTGTGACTGGTAAATTTGAGCAGCGGACCGGATTTGAACCGGCGACCTTCTCCTTGGCAAGGAGACATTCTACCGCTGAACTACCGCTGCTATTAGTTTCTTAAAAGCATTACCACCTTTATATGATTTTATCAGCATTTCTCTCCTTTTTGCTTCAATACCACTCTTAAATTTCTCTTGGTGTATTATGATCCAATCACCTTTTTGCACAGTATACATTTTAATCGTCCACCTCCCCGCCTATGGCGGGGCATTCTACCGCTGAACTACCACCGCTATTGTCTAATGAAATTACCTATTATATCAATACTATATTTTATCTGTTAGCTAATAATCTTAGGAGGTCTAAGTCCGAGTTTCTCTTGCATAAAATCGACCGCTTCTTTTTTATTTAATTCTGCAGTTTGAGCTCGTAAAGATCCATTTTGAGACGTTTTTATTACCGTATCAAAAGTCAGCCAAAAAGACCACCAAGCAATAGTCTTCATTTCCAAAGATAATCCTCCTAGTTTCCTTTCAATTTCAGGCTGCTTTCCTAAATAAGCTAAATAAGCCTGGAATGACTGTGGTTGATAGGGAACAACCCCAATTTGTTCTAAAATATAATCAGTCATCGATCCTTTGAAAATGGAGTAAATAGACGAGGGAGACAGTAATTCCCGACTTCTCAAAATATTTCCGATATTGCGCGGATTAGCAGGCATTAAATTAATCCTGAGAAAACAGGTAGCTAAAGCGTTTTGGACTTCTACGCTACTTCTTAAAAGTTTTGGTAACTGTTGGGTTAAAACTGTCTCGACTTCTGGATAGTAATAAGCGTTCTGCCAAAATTCAGGAGTTTCAGGATGATATAAATCCGTCTCTGATAAACCGGTAGGCAATCTTAATTGTTTTTGCCAGATCCTTTTTTCTAAAAGCATAAAATTTTAACTAAATTAATACTTAAATATACAGTCTTGCTAATTTTAAAGCTATATTATACTATGGGTTATAAAGTATTTCCAAATTCTTATTTGATAATATGCTAAAATATTTTCACTTGCTAATAGCCAGGGTAGCCAAGGTGGTCACGGCACGCGTCTGAAAAACGTGAGATCTCAGTTCGACTCTGAGCCCTGGCACTTTTTAATCCATAAAAAAGTGCGCTCGGATGGAATCGAACCATCGACCTCGTGTTTATAAGACACGTGCTCTAACCACTGAGCCACGAGCGCTTTGTCCAAATTATACAAAATTTTGGCTACTTTTTACTCATTTGTCTCTTCATCAATTTCTGATACTCTTTCTCACTTATTATGTCTTTGGAAGATTCTATTCTATCAACAAACATCACTCCCTCCAGATGATCATATTCATGCTGGAAAATACGCGCAACAAAATCTGCAAAAGTTTTACCAACTCTTTTACCTTCTCTGGTCGTATACTCAACTTTGATATTTAATGCTCTAGGTATCAGACCTCTTATTCCGGGAATACTCAAACACCCCTCCCAATCTTTTTTCTTTTCTTTTGAAAGCGAAATAATTTTCGGATTGATAACTGCCGTAGGTTTCATTTTGGGAGCTTTGGGATAGCGCGGATTAGGATGGGAAGCCAGAATGAAAATCCGTAAAGATTGATAAACCTGTGGTGCGGCTATTCCAACTCCGTCAACATCCATTACTGTGGCAATTAAGTTATCTATCAGCTTTTGCACTGTAGGATTTTTTACTTCTTTAACCTGCTTTGCTTTTTTTCGCAAAATCTGATGCCCCAGTTGTGCAACCTGCAATAGTTCTCCTGTTGTTTTTTTCATGGCATAAATTATAACTCCGCTCTAAAGAATAATATCACATCATAATAAGAGAGTGTGTGTCAGTCACGAATTTTTATGGAGTGCATGCCATCAGTGTACAGCTGACTCTACCGTCTTGACAAGAACAGGAATTGCAGCCGTCTGCTGCTTTGAATCCTTCACCGGAGCGATAGATTTTGTTTTCGTAAAAACAATTTTTTTCAAAGGGATTAAGATCTAATGGTTTGAGATCTCCACTGCGCAGTAAATAGCCAAAAATAATTCCACTTAAAAATATTATCCCAGCAATAAGAAGAGGAATGATTTTATTATTCACGCTTTATGATAACAATACTTAAATATAAATATCAATAGTATTTTAACCGCCTGGGGTTGGAGGGTTGCGGTCTATCCAATCCGTAGCAGCATCGGTGTCAAAACCGGGAGCCTGGCGTTCGCTGGAGTGGCCTTTGTCAACTTTAGGATTAACCGCGGGAGGAGTAAAGCCCGACGTATCCGTCCCCCAGCTCATACGGTCAATTTCTTTCCCACTTGGATTTTTGAGGATAGCCCTATCTCCGTCAATATCAAATCCATCCCCAAAATACGATCCCAACTCAATCCTTAAAATATGCCTTGGCACAAACCAAAATCTCCAGGGAGAGGCGTTTTTTGCAATGACGGCAAATCCGCCGGCTTTTATTTTTTTATTAGCTCTTATAGTCGCAAATCTGCCGGAGTTATTATAGATTCTCCAGTTTTTAAGTGAGATGTCTTTGTCTGTAGGATTATAAAGTTCTACCCATTGATATTTCAGCCTCGTTTTTTTCTTTTTATTGTGATGGTTTTTGTCTTTTATCCCAAATCTTCGTTCATCCTCGTCCTCATCCTCTTCATCATCGTCTTTTGGTTCATTTAATCCGTGCCTTCGGTCTACGTTGTAAAAAACCTCGTTGATCACTAAATTATTTGCCGTAACTACGCCAAAGGTGAAATCGGTAACTACTGACTTATTTTGAAATTCGTCTCCTGCTGATGTGGGAAATATTACATTAAAGTTGTAAGTCCTATGATCGGCAGGATTAAAAATATCAAGCAAAATGCCGTTAGTAGATGAACTTGCCGCAAAAAAATCCGAAAGTTTAGCCGGTCCAAACTTGGTATTGGATCCTTCTTTTATAACTAAATCAAGCTCTGTTTCAATCTTTGGATCATCTCCCAAACCTCCTGTTCGAAATCCCTTCACAGCCACGAATCTTGAAACTGTTCCGTTATTAGTCACATCAACATTTCTTCCTTCGTTGTCACCCGGCTTCATATTAAACAAAGAAAAGATAGGATTACCCATAGGTACATGAAAATCGACAATAAGGTCTCCAAAAGCTTCAACCGTCTGACTTTTCAGCAACTTCTCGATGCCACCGTTAAAATAAAAAACCACACTGACAATAAAAATTAAAATTATTAGCCGTAAAAATCGGTTTTTCATAGGATTAAGGGTTGGTAACTCCTATACTTGCTGTCCTAATTTGCCAATCTGTTACACTGCCCGTGTCTATTCCGTTTGGATTTCGAGCCAGAGTATTGCCGCTTATTGTCGGTGGCGTGAGACCGGAAAAAACTTCGGTGTTTGTACCGTAACTCATCTGATCTACCAAGGCATTTGTTTCATCTCTTAAAACCACTTTATCACCAGCATTAGTGAATCCGTTACTGCCTATTTTTGCGTTGGTGACTTCAATTGCAACCGCAGGCGGAGGAACAATAACGTCGCTGCTATCGTTACCTTTTATAATTCCATAACCTCCGGCAGGAATTGATACATCCGGCAGGGTGTCGTATCCGTTATCATCTTCAATCCTATAACCGTTGACGGAAACAGGCGACGAAGATGGATTATAAATCTCCACCCATTCATCCTTAAAATCTCCCAGTAAATAAACTTCGTTGATAAGAAGCGGGCTCGAACTTTGGGCGGGCGGTGTAGGCGTATTTGTTATCGGAACAGTTGGAGTGGGCGTTTTGGTGGGAAAGCTATCGGAAGCTATAAAATTGTTTCCATTATTTGAAGCAGCGCTTGTGAAAAGGCCAAACACCATTTTTAGGGATAAAAATCCCGCTAAAACCAGCAGAAAAATAAAAATGAATTGATTAATTTTCATATCATCTGCATTTTTTGCAACAGCTTTTTCTCTGCTTCTTTCTCAAGTTCTATATTAATATTCATAAGTTCAAAGATGATAAAAATTGCAGCCGGTAAAACTATTAGAATCAGATAGCCCGGAACTGTTTTGATGAAAAATACAATCTTACCAATATTCGATATCGCAAAAAAGACAGTCCCTAGTACATCGCTTTGGCTGATAAGTTCCGAGTCAAATACGTTATTGGCATCGCCCATTGTTTTGTAAAACACAGATCCATTCTTACTCTCCAGATCAACAACTCTATGAGTGATTATTTTGTCATTTTTTTTGAAAGCAATAACGTCATTTGGCCTGTAGAGATCAAAAGGATGGGTAAATACCAAAGTTCCAACCGGCAAGGCTGGCTCCATACTACCCGAGACGACGACAAAAGACCGTATCCCTCCAAAGATAGGCGATCTGGAAGTAATCAACACAAAAATGAAAAAGGGTAATATACCGAAAACCAATCCTTTTAATATTTGCTCAGCAATAATACCAACGGTTTTTTCCATAAGTTTAATATGGAAGACTCCAGTCCCAACCCTCAGGGAGTACATTTGTTTACTTGCACACCCTGAGGGTTTATCTGATATTTTAAAAACACTAAAAACTCTACTGATTGGCCTGGAAATTTAGATTAAAGTTAACTCCTATTCCTTGATAGGAATTGTCATCAGTGTCATCGAACGTAATTCTCGCAATTATCTGATGTGATCCTCCACCTCCGGCTAAACCGAATCCGAGAGAGATATTTAACCAAGCAGGATTGGTCAAATGAGCGCTGCCTCTTAAAAAGTCTCCTCCATCAATAATCCCGTTTCCATTAAAGTCGTCATATACATCAAGAGTTAATATGTCTCCTAAATTTGGAGGAGGAGTATTACTTGGTGTGACATTTATACTTGTCAATAACACATCTGTAGCAGCAATGGAACCTGTGTTTGATAAAGCAATAACTTGTGTAAACACATCTGTGGGTTTAGCGTTAGCAATGGAAAATACCGATGATGACGTACTTCCTTCATCGCCATTTATTCGGAGTTGCATAGTTCCTGCTCCGAAAGTATTTTCATTATTGCTTGCTTGCGATGAGAACAATGCAAAAGTCGCTCCACCTACCAGAGCAGTCACAGCAAAAATGGATAAAATACCCATCACTATTTGTCTATTCATTGTTATCACCTCCTTTCATTAGAAACTGTTAACGAGTTATAACGAGTTTTACAGTTTCTTATGTCCACCTAGATTCGCTCTTCACGACGTCGAGCGAACAGCGTTGAGTTAAGTCGTGAAGTAAGAATAGGTGGATCGTTTATTTATTAAATTTCTGGATTCCCAATTAGATCGGGAATGACAAATCAGATCCTGAAACGAGCTATAGTCCTGAGCGATAGCGAATGGATTCAGGATGACACTTGTTCAAATTAAAAAACTACCCTTCCGTACTGGCTAGAATGACGATGTACCGCTCGTATATGTGATCTTTATCACAACATAAAAAAAGCCAGCTCCATCTGGGAGCTGGTTTTTATAAAAGCCCGAACGAACTTTAGCCTAATATGAGGCTCCATATTAATAAGTCAACTTCCTATTTAATTTGAGTCTAGGATTGTCTGTAAATCCTGTCAAGAGGTCAAAATAGATTACATAATATTCAACTATCTCACATTTTTTAAGTGAACTAAAAACCTATAAAAATATAAAAAAGTCACTTATTATTTTCTTCATTAACTAATTAAGAGCATAATAATAAATACTATATATAATATTGGTAAATATTGACTTCTATTTTTTAATATGATATAATCCGCTAGTAAATTTCTATAAGATCTTTATGGATAAAAGAAATTTTCTCGCACGAATTATTCTTGCCTTTGCCTTTTTTTTAATAGTTTTCGTCTCTTCTGTCTCCGGAAATGTTAATCCACCCAGTTTCCCCTCCTGTCTAAATCCGCAAGGGACCGTCAAGGCAAGCTATAACTCAGGAACCCACGGAGTACCGGGAGATGCAACTTCTTACCAGGGATCTGATACTGTTTACTCTGTATCGGATAATACCTTGATTCAGTGTTTATGTACCGATAGTGGTGAAGGTATACAGACAAACTGGTGGAAGGCTTCCTCTCTAACCTCTCAGGAGGTCGAAAGTCTAAAAACACAAGGCTGGGTTTTTATACCCGATGGATCGGCTTGGGGACTAGAGGCTACCTCGTATCTGGCTAAAAACTCCAAATACGCCTGCCGTGGAGCCGGAGGAGCTGGAGAAGTTTTGGGTTTGGCAGCGACGGGAAATATTAAGTTAATCTACACTTTGATCTTCATCGGACTTCTTTCCATGATGTTTGGACATCTGCTTAAAAGTCGTGGTTCAAAGTAAATTCCAATTTCCAATTTTTGATTTTTGAATTTTGGGAATTGAGATTTGTTTGTATCTTATAAGTTGAAGGTTGGAATTTTATGTCAAAATATATTATAAACTTTGGATTAATTTGTTTAATTTTGGCAGGAATTCTTCTTTTCCAGAGGAATAATCCGAAAAGAATTGCTTTTTATTCCGTGCCTTTTAAAACAGATCGATCTTATTCATCTAAAAAAAATCTTCCGACCAGATTGGTTATAAAAGATTTGGCTATCGATCTGCCGATAGTTCCAGCCAAAGTAAATGGCCAAAAGTGGGAAACGACAACTCAGGGAGTATCTTGGCTCACTTCTTCACCTTTGCCCGGTGAGAAAGGCAACAGCATTATTTATGGACACAACTGGGGAAGTCTTTTGGGAAAGTTGATCCGCATCAAGCCAGGCAGCTTGATTGAGATAAGATATAGCAACGGGTCTAAAAATACTTTTACAGTAAATACAATCGCTACAGTATCTCCAAAAGAAGTCTCTGTTCTTAGACAGTCAGAGGATCGAAGAATTACCGTCTATACCTGCACTGGTTTTTTTGACGAAAAAAGATTTGCGGTAGCTGCTCTTCTTCTGTGAGAAAAATCGCACAATCAAAGAGTAACAATCTGCATAAAACTAGCACATTAGGTTGATATATCGGTAAAAATGCTGTATAATTGCAGGCTATAACTTTTTTTTATAACCAGCTCATAGTAATATGAATAATACACGAAATACATCAGAAAATATAGAAAAAGGTCTTTCTATAATAGTTCCTGTAGTAGATGAGGAAAGGAATATAACTCAGCTAGTGAAACGGATTACCTCCACTTTAAATGCCAAAAAATACTCTTTTGAGATTATTATCATCGATGATCATTCGACCGACAAAACCGTATCGCTGATCAAATCTCTGGCAAAGAAATACCCCATCAAACTTTACCAAAAAAAAGGCAAAAAGGGCAAAGCCTATTCTCTCCTTGAAGGATTTACTTATGCAAAATATGGTCTGGTAGCAATGATTGACGCGGACCTTCAGTATCCGCCTGAAGAAATACCAAAGATGGTTGAAAAAATCAACGATTCGGTCGGGGTTGTGGTAGCAGATAGAAAAATCCACAAATCGTCACTTCTTCGTAAGATTCTAAGCTATGGCTTTTCTCTTTTTTTTGCTAGATTTCTTCACGGTTTAGATCATGATGTTCAGTCCGGACTAAAGGTTTTCAAAAAGGAAATCATCGAAAGGATTGATCTTAACCCAGGTCCATGGTCTTTTGACTTGGAATTTCTAATCAAAGCCAAACATGCCGGCTACCTTATCGAAAATCATCAAATCACTTTTGAAAAACGCCAGCAAGAAAAACCCAAAATAGCTCTGTTGCCGGCAACTTGGGAGATAGGAATATCAGCTCTTAAACTTGCCTTTCTATCTCCTCATACCATCCCCTTTCATCCAAAACAAGAAAAAGGCAAGGGATTTCATTTTAAGGGAGTTAAATTTATTCATCATAGCAATCTGCCTCTTTTGGAAACTGCCTTTAGAACGCTCGTACTTAAGCAAAAGCTAATTTTGCTGAATCTAGCTTTAGTTATTATCATAGGTTTTGTTGCTGATTGGCGTATAACCTCAATCATTCTTGTGGCTATTATCACTGCTATCTATTTTGTCGACCTCCTCTTGAATCTATTTCTGATTTTGAGGGGATTTGTCAAAAAGCCAGAAATTCATGTCTTAAAACAGGAAGTTGAGAAATTAGAC
>Ga0209542_10020482_pt1 | contig 10474 bp, 4 predicted proteins | sample RifCSPhighO2_01_FD_184028 | JGI IMG/M metagenome (GOLD analysis project Ga0209542, IMG submission 184028) | Soil microbial communities from Rifle, Colorado - Rifle CSP2_plank highO2_0.1 (SPAdes) (version 2) | ecosystem: Environmental > Terrestrial > Deep subsurface > Rock core/Sediment ...
TGCGCCCAATTGTTATTAATAGTATCTGCAAACTCATTGATAACTGGCTGAGTTGTAGGCATAAGAGGAGAAGACCAGCCTTCGTAATTCCACATTTCAAGTCGATATTGATTTTGTGGCAGAGATGGAACGTCCCCAACACGTTGATATTCAAACTGTGCCCGTGCCTCCCATTGGTTTTCGTAGTACTCAACGCTTAAGTTGTGACTGCCTGCGGATATAGGAAGTGAAAAACTATGCTCAGTGGGCGACTGGTCATACCATGCATCGTAGACAATTTTTCCATCAAGCAAAACTCGCATCCCGTCATCAGTTGTAAGGGTAAATTCGTAAACACCTTCGCTAAATTGCTCCAATTTGCTCCAACGAACAGAGAAATTTTCCTGCGGGACACCTTCTTGGGGTGGCCCATACTTCCAAAGATAATTAATATCAACTTCATCTTGCGTAAGGATTGGCTGCCCAGAAAGTGTCATATTGTCAAAATATTGGGCAAGGTAATGTGAAGTTGGAGTTAGCTCAGCTGTGAAGGTAATTGGTGCCTCTGGCATTGCAACTGTCTGAGTTCGAGTGCCTCCTTGTGACCACTGCGTAAATCGATAGAGTGTATTATCAATCACTTGAATAAAAGGTACAGATAGTTCTTGCTCAAACCCAATAAGCCCAAGTACTTCTTTTGGTGTTAGCCATGGTGTTCCATCGATAGTAGCAAGCGCGTTTTGAGCTGTCGCGGCGATGGTATATGAGCTTAACTCTGGATCAATACGTCTGGAAACTGTCGATCTCAGACCATCGGCATCTATCGCAGTTATTTTTATCTCATACCACTGATCAGGATCTGCTTTCCCAAATGTTGGAATATAAAAACTTCCTGCCGAAACCCCCTCAAGCGGGCCCTCATGTGGATGCACATGGGAGCCTCTATGATGATAAACCTCAGTAATAAACGCACTATTTGAAAGAGAATTACCTTGATAATCAGTAGCATATGCTTCGTAGGTTATCGTATCTCCTGCTCTATATGTAGTACCCTCAGTTGGAAATGCAATAGTTACTGTCGGAGTGATACCTACTTGAATGGTAAGGGGAAGAGAGAGGACGTCAGTTGATCCATCGGATACCGTAAGCACTACAATATAATCGCCACGCAGGGTGTAAGTTTTAGAAGGGTTTTGTAGGGTACTTGTAGTGCCATCTCCGAAATCCCATAAGTAAGTAAGTGCATCACTTTCTGGATCAAAAGTACCCCCAGAATTGAAGGTGACTGTGAGTGGCTCTGGACCATTATCAGTATCAGCAGTGGCAAATACTGCTGGAGGTTGATTGCCATCTGAGTAACTATAGCGAAATAACTGTCCGGGGAAAATAGTAAGCACATAGAGCGAACCATCTTGTGCTTGTTTCAAATCAACAACTGTACCTGCATTAGCATCAAAGTCATATACTTCTCTGGTTGATAAATCTATGCCTTTTATAAAGCCTTGTCCGTAGTCTCCATAAAAGAAGTCACCGGAGTATTCTGGTGGAAACATTGTGCCCGAGTATACTGGCCCAGCAGTAACAGCAGAGCTTGGACCTTGATGAGGATATGCATAAATTGGGTCTTCAAAACCACAGTTGCATATTCCCTCGGCAATCGGCCAGCCGTAGTTTTTACCTTTCTCAATAATATTAATTTCCTCCCATGTATCTTCGCCTACATCACCAAGGATCATCTCGCCTGTTAAAGTGTCAAACTGAAAACGCCAGGGATTTCGCAGCCCATATGCAAAGATTGCTTTTTGGGAACCTTCTTCGTTGTAAAAAGGATTATCAGCCGGGATCGTTCCATCCCTGTTGAGACGTAAGATTTTTCCAAAGGGGGTAGTTTTATCTTGTGCATTAGGAGGGTAGCCGTTATCACCAATTGCAAGATAAAGCATGCCGTCAGGTCCAAAGGCAAGTGTGCCACCGACGTGAAGCCGCTCGGAAGGGGTAGTTGTTTGGTACAAAACAGTTGGATTGTCAATTGCTATGTCACCGCTTGCATCTAGACGTACAAGATAATTGTAGTTATCACTGCCTGCATAGTAGAAATAGAGGTAATGGTTTTGATTAAAATCGGGGTCAAAAGCAAGCCCGATAAGTCCCCGGTCACCATTTGTTGCTGCGGGAAGTACGACAAATGGAGTAGATAAGAGACTTCCATTTTTGTATATTCTCACATTCCCTGTCCTCTCAAGGATAAAAAGCCTTCCATCTGGCGCAAACTCCATAGTGATTGGCTGATTAAGTCCAGTGCCAATGATGACAGATTTATAGAAGTTAGGAGGTGCGCTTTGCACAGTACGAGAAGGTCGTACCACTGAAGCAGCAAGAACTATAGACGCTAAAAAAGTAGTAATAAAAAAGATTGCCCGCTTCATGTTTAACGATTTGGGCAGCAGAAAAACCAATTATAGGGTATCATTGTTAATAAGGCAATCGGGGCTAGATCGGGGGCTATAGATCTTGACAATCTGCGTTTATGCGCATACAATACGTCATGCTATTACAAGCAAATGTTGATTTTGACAAAAGAATAAAAACTTCCATGCATTTTGACACTCCCTCCCACGTTATAGACACCCACTCAATTAAGAGTTGAGCCGGAGTGCTTTGTGTACTCCGATACATATAATCTGGAGGGTTTTTTTGAGGAACAAAAAATGAATAATTTAGTAAAAAAAGTACAAGTAACTCAATCAGGTTTTGAGGCGCTTCAAAAAGAGCTTGCTGACCTTGTGGATCAAAAAAGACCGCAAGTAGTAAGCCGGCTTGAGCGTGCCCGCCAAGAAGGTGATCTTAAGGAAAACAGCGATTATCTTTCAGCAAAAGAAGAGCTGGAATTTCTTGATGGACGCATCGACGAGCTGAAAGAAGTTATCGATAACGCAGTGATCGTAAATGGCTCTAATGCTAAAAAGGGTGAGGTAGGTGTTGGGACAAGAGTTACCCTGAAGTCCAACGGCACTGAGCATGTATACGAAATTGTAGGTGAATGGGAAGCTGATCCTATGCAAAAGCGGATTAGTCATGAATCCCCTCTAGGTAAAGCCTTGGTTGGTAAAAGGGTAGGTGAAGAGGCGGAAGTAGAAGCTCCAGCAGGGAAAATTGTCTATCAAATTTTAAAGGTAGATTAATGCCTGTTACACTAGGCTATGTACTGGGCAGATAAAATTGCTGACGAGATAGCTAAATCCGGAAAGTATACTCCTTATCATGTGGACGATATGAAGACTCCATCCGGTGTTATTCATGTTGGATCTCTTCGTGGAGTAATGGTACATGACCTGGTTTATAAAGCCCTACAGAATCTTGGAGTGAAAGTTACTTTCACTTATGTTTATAACGATATGGATCCAATGGATTCACTCCCAAACTACTTGGATGCTCAAATATATAAAAAGCATCTTGGAGAGCCTTTCTTCAAAATCCCCGCTCCAGATAAAATATCTGTAAGTTATGCAAGGCAATTTGGTGATCAATTTACTGCTTCAATGAATAAAATTGGAGCAACACCACAAATACTTTGGTCTAGTGAATTGTACAGTTCAGGAAAAATGAATGATGTTATTCGTGAAGCACTAGATCATAGTAAAGAAATTCGAAAAGTCTATAAAAAAGTGGCAGGTCAAGAAAAACCTGATAGTTGGTATCCTTTCCAGGTAATTTGTCCGAAATGTGGGAAATTAGGAAGCACGTTGGTGACAGGTTGGGATGGTGAAGAGGTCACTTATGAATGCAAACCAGATATGGTTACTTGGGCAAAAGGGTGTGGACACGCGGGAGAAATATCTCCGTTTGGTGGAACGGGGAAACTTATGTGGAAGGTTGATTGGCCGGCACACTGGAAAGCAATTGGTGTGACGATAGAAGGCGCAGGTAAAGATCATACCAGCGAAGGAGGCTCACGGGATATTGCCAATGCACTTGTGAGTGAAGTTTTTAAGATTGACTCTCCTTTTGACATTCCTTATGAGTGGTTTCTTATTGGTGGCCGCAAGATGTCAACCTCCAAAGGCGTAGGTACAACTGCACACACTTTTGTAGAAATACTTCCTCCAACGATATCTCGATTTCTGTTTGTAAGAAATCACTATAATCGACAAGTAAACTTTGATCCAACAGGTGATACGATTCCCAAGTTATTTGACCTTTATGATGCAGCGGCTCGTGCGTACTGGGAACATAAAGATGAAAAACAAGCTCGAATGTTTGAGTATTCACAAACAATTGATAAGGTGCCTCAGAAACATTTTCTCCCGCGTTTTAGTGATGTGGTCATGTACCTTCAAGATTCAAAAATCAATTTAGATAGAAAATTTGAAGAGATTAAGGGAGGCTCATTAACTGATGAAGAAAAACAAGAATTAACTGAAAGAATAAAATACGCAAAGATTTGGCTTGCAGAGTACGCTCCAATGGAAGAAGTATTTATCCCTTCAGATAGCTTGCCCCAGGAGGCTTCTACCCTAACTGATGAGCAAAAGAAATACCTTGATGGAATAGCCGATTTGATTAAAGAAAGCAGTGATCCGGAGAAATTGCAAATGGATTTGTATAACAAATCAAAAGAACTTGGTATTCCAGCTAAAGATGCATTCGCGGCAGTTTATCTTATATTAATTGGGAAAACTCATGGCCCGCGTGCTGCCTGGTTTCTGCTGGAACATAGAGAGTTAGCAATAAAACGTATTCAAGAAATTCTGGGAACTTGAACGCGAAGGTGATAATATACGACTACTATGGCAAAAACGTTATCGCGTGATGAAGCTTTGGTGCTTCTTCACAAACATATGAAGAATCAAAATTTGCGTAGGCACTGTTATGCAGTGGAATCTGTGATGCGTGCTCTAGCAACACGTTTTAGTGAAGATGAAAATAAGTGGGGCGTAGCAGGGCTTCTTCATGACGCAGATTACGAATTGACAAAAAACACTCCAAATAAACATACCCGTCTTGCCACAGAGTGGCTGGAAGAAATTGAAGCCGAAACAGATATCAGACAAGCAATTCTTGCCCATGGATGGGGATATGTGGAAGGAAATCAAAAACCGATAACTAAAATGGAATGGTCACTTTACTGCTGTGATGAATTGACGGGACTTATCGTTGCAGTCGCTTTGGTCAAGGAAGATAAAAAATTAGCATCTGTTACGGTGGATTCGATATTGCGAAAATGGAAGTCAAAAGCGTTCGCACGAGGCGTTAACAGAGGGCAGATTGAGCAATGCGAAGAACACTTGGATATTCCACTTCCTGAGTTTATTGAAATTGCCCTTCTCGCGATGCAAAAAATTGCTCCAGAGTTGGGATTGTGAAAAAAAATGCTTCTTGACAGTGTAATTCAAATCACACTACTATGATCAATAGTTATTGATTATGGGACGCAACAAAAGATTCGTTGGTTTAGCGCTTGTTCTCACCTTACTGCTTCAGCCACTTTTTTTTCTTGCTAATGTAAAACCCACATTTGCAGCACCTCCACAGAATTTCACAAATGAGATTTTATTGACTGGTCTGACTGAACCCACTGGTATCGAATTTTTACCAGACGGCAGAATGCTTGTGATTAACCGTTACGGAATGATTCGAATTGCACAAGCGGGGTCGACAACTTTGGATAGTACTCCAGTTGTGACTTTGACAAATATTGACACAGATCAGGGGGAACGAGGTCTGGTAGGGCTTACCAAAGACCCTAATTTTGCAAGTAATGGCTATATCTACATTTTTTATACTGCCTCCACTCCCTTAAGAGATAGGGTCTCCCGATTCACAATGTCTGGAAATACTGCTTCCCTGGCGAGCGAATTTGTAGTTTGGGAAGATAATGTAAACGCTGAGTTCTGGCATCACGGCGGAACTGTCGCCTTTGGCCCCGACAGCAAACTTTATATTTCAACCGGAGATGGGTTTGATACCACTTCCGGCTCATCACATGTATCTCAAAGGCTAGATAGTTATCATGGAAAAATCTTAAGAATTAATAGCGATGGAACAATTCCAACAGATAATCCCTTTTTTGATGGTTCGGGGGCAAATTTAGACGCAATCTGGGCAAGAGGTCTTCGAAACCCCTTCAGGTTTTCATTTGATTCGCAGACTGGAAGAATGCTGATTGCCGACGTTGGAGGCAACAGTGCGGTTTCATCAATTGAGGAAATAAACGATGGCGCCGCTGGTGCAAACTTTGGCTGGCCGATTTGTGAGGGTAGTTGTGGAACTTCTGGCATGACCAACCCGATTTTCGTTGATACCCATGGAGGGAGGGATTCATCAATTACTGGCGGCTTTGTGTATCACGGTGGCAATTTCCCGGCTGAATACGAAGGCACCTATTTCTATGGCAATTATGTCGAAAACTGGGTCAGGAGATTGACATTTAATGCAAACGGTACTGTAAACCAGAATATTAACTTTGAACCAACTGACGGAACAAGTGACGGGCCGTACGGTGAAATAGTAGACTTGAAACAAGGCCCGGACGGTGCACTTTATTACGTTGATATTGGCATTACCTGGGAAGGGCAAAGTAATCCGGGCAATGTACGCCGCATTAAATATACCGCTGCTAATCAGCCTCCCGTGATTTCAAATGTCGGCGCAACGCCTTTGGCTGGTCCGAGTCCGCTTAGTGTTGATTTTTCTGTTACCGCAACAGATCCCGAAGTGTCCCTTTTAACTTATTCCTGGACATTTGGGGACGGCGGAACCTCAACTGAGCAAAACCCAACACATGTATACACCCAAAACGGCCAGTATTCTGCACGAGTTACAGTTTCAGATGACACGAACCAAACGCTTTCAAACTTGCTTACTATTGTTGTCGGGACGCCACCGGTGGCAACAATTGACACGCCTTTAATTAATTCAACTTTTCGCGCTGGTGACGTGATCAATTACAGTGGTTCAGCAACTGATCCGGACGGAACGCTGACTGCTGCTAATTATTCATGGAGAGTAAATTTAATTCACGATAGTCATACTCATCCAGAACAGGGCCCGATAGACGGCGTCACATCGGGCAATTTTACCGTCCCGACCAGCGGACACGGATTAAATAACACAACCAGTTTTCAGTTTGTTTTAACTGTTACCGATGCTGATGGTTTAGAGGATAGTAAAGCAGTAACAGTCACTCCTGAAACAGTGAATTTAACTTTCGATACTTCTCCTTCAGGGTTGGCATTAAATTTTGATCAGGAAACCAGTGTCGTGACGCCTTTTGTTAGAAACAGCTTGATTAATTTTAACCATACGGTGGAAGCACCCTCGCCGCAATCGCTCGGTGGCACCAGTTATGATTTTGCGAGTTGGTCTGATAGCGGTACTCAATTGCATGTAATTACCGTGCCAACAGTCGATCAAACTTTTACAGCAACATTTAATGTTGGTCAGTCTGCGCCGACTGGTTTATTGACAGGATATGCACTGAATGAAACCTCGGGGACAGTTGCCGCTGACAGTTCGGCGAACAACAACAATGCAAATTTAGTTAATGGACCTGTCTGGTTCGGCGGGAAATATGATGGCGGACTTACTTTTGACGGCACCAATGACCGGTTTACCGCAGGTGCAGTAACCCTGCCAACCAGTTTCACTATGATGACATGGGTTAATAATCCTTCAAATCAGGCATATGAAACTCTGGTAACCATTGGGGAAACCCGGGATTTCTATATTGGCTCCGGAGTATTAGGTTTCTGGGACACAAGTTTGGATCTGTCTTTTGGAGCCGCTGTGCCAACTGGTTCATGGCAACATGTGGCGTTGGTTTATAACGGATCCCAGCTACAGACTTATGTGAATGGGGAGTCTGCAGGGACAGCGCAAGCTATCAGCCTTTCGCAAGTGAATGGTGTTGTGCAAGCAGGCGCCCTCTCTGCTGGTGGCAGCCAGAATGATTTATTTAGTGGGACTCTGGATGAAGTGAGAGTTTATAATAGGGCGTTAAGCCAAACTGAAATCCAGTCAGCTCTGAGTGTTCCACTTGGTGGAGTTCAGCCAACCCCAAGTCCGACTCCTACTCCTACACCAACACCTACTCCAAGTCCTACTCCTACGCCATCTACGACACCCAGTCCCACACCAACTCCAACACCGTCGCCAATTACAACCGGAAATTATAGTTTATTCTTTGATGGAACAGACGATTTCGCACTGGGGCCGCAAATCCCGCAACCAGCCGAGATGACGACTGAAGGATGGATTAAGCCCAATACTACTTCTCAAAATGGGGTAATAATGGGAGCCTTTGATGAACAAACTGGTTGGGAATTAGAGCTTATGAACGGCAGAATTGTATTTTGGGCAGATGATAACAATACCTGGAAATCAATTACAGGCACTACAAATTTGCAGGCAAGTACTTGGTACCATATTGCGGTAACTTACAATGCGGCAACTTCAGTTGCAACGGTATACGTAAATGGTAGTCCGGAAGTTTCTGGGAATGTGGGAATTATCCGCCAGTCGCCTAACTTTAGGCTAGGGAGCTTGGGTATCTACCCATATTTTGGTGGAGAAATGGACGAAGTTCGCATTTCCAGCAGTCTCCGTTACACTGGTCAGTTTACGCCGTCCCCAGCTGAGTTTTCATCAGATGTAAACACAGTTGGACTATACCACTTAAATGAAGGAGCTGGGCAAACAACACTTGATTCAAGTACAAATGGTTACAGTCTCTTTTTGGGATCGAGTGACACAGCTGAGACAATTGACCCTGTGTGGATGGCTTCGACACTGACAAACCCAACCCCAACTCCAAGTCCGACTCCTACACCAACACCGACGCCAACTCCAACACCGGTTCTAAATTATCTCTCGCTTACAGCCAACGGGACGGTGGGAGGGGTGGCAAGTAGCGATGAAGATATCGTGACTTTAAATGCCCAGACGGGTCAATATGCAATGTACTTCGACGGTTCGGATGTCGGGCTTTCAGCAGTAGACGTTAATGCTTTTACAATACTCGCTGACAATTCAATACTTCTGTCAGTGGATGCTAATGTAACTCTCGCTGGAGCTGGAGCGATTACCCCTCAGGATGTTGTCAGATTTGTTCCGTCCTCGACAGGAACGACAACGGCGGGGACATTTGCAGTGTACTTTGACGGATCAGATGTAGCCCTTGCAGCTAGTGCAGAAAACATTGATGCTCTTGCGATACTTTCTGACGGAAGGATAGTGCTTTCAACGACCGGGAACCCAAATGTTACAGGAGTAAGCGGCGCAGATGAGGATTTGTTGGAGTTCACTCCGACTTCTCTGGGAACTACGACTGCTGGTACTTGGGCAATGTATTTTGACGGCAGTGATGTTGGATTGGCAGATACTTCAGGAGAGGATGTGAATGCTTTATATGTTGATGGAAATGGCAATCTGAATTTATCTACCACCGGCACGTTTTCAGTAACTCAAGTCTCTGGAGAGAATGAAGATGTCTTCCAGTTTGTGCCAACTGCTTTTGGTACTACAACTACGGGTACTTATTCTTCAACGCTTACCCTAGATGGAAGCGTATTTGGTTTGGGGAGCTTCACAGTAGATGGCTATATGGTAAAATAGCCTCAATGGTTGATATTCAGCTTCTGAGAGACAATTCAGAGGAAGTAAAGCAGGGTGTATTGGCGAAAGGTTATGACGTGGCTCTTATAGATAAGGTTTTAGATGCAGATAAAAATTGGAAAGAAATACTTCAAAAAGTAGAACATCTACGTGCAGATAGAAATAAAGCGGCGAAGGAAAGAGATATAGAAGCAGGTAAAAAAATAAAAAAAGAACTTCAGGGTTTAGAGCCAAAATTGGAGAAATTGGAAAGTGTTGTCAGTGAGCTTCTCAATCAAATACCTAATTTACCTGATAAAACTTCCCCCATAGGGAAAGGTGAACACGAAAACAAAGAAATTAAAAAGTGGGGCGATATACCAAATTTTGATTTTGAAGCAAAAGATCATCTTGAGATTGGAAGGAATTTAGGGATTCTTGATTTTGATAGCGGAGCAAAAGTCTCTGGATCACAATTTTATTATTTATCGGGGGATGCAGTACTTCTTGAGCTTGCACTACTTCAGTATGGTGTAGAGTTTTTAACCCAAAAAGGGTATCGGCCTTATATAACACCAGATCTTGCAAAATCTCGGTACTATCTTGGCACAGGATATCAGCCGAAAGGGGATGAAGCCCAAATCTATGAAATCGATGGTGAAGACCTTGGACTAGTAGCTACAGCAGAAGTAACCATGGCAGGACTTCACGCAGATGAAGTTCTTCGAAAGAAAGATTTACCCTTAAAGTATGCTGCTATTTCTCATTGTTTTAGAAAAGAAGCTGGGGCTTATGGAAAATATTCAAAAGGGCTTTATCGCGTCCATCAATTTACAAAACTAGAGATGTTTGTTTACTGTGTACCTGAGGAATCGAATAATATGCATCAAGAAATTTTGTCTAT
>Ga0209542_10020488_pt1 | contig 10470 bp, 8 predicted proteins | sample RifCSPhighO2_01_FD_184028 | JGI IMG/M metagenome (GOLD analysis project Ga0209542, IMG submission 184028) | Soil microbial communities from Rifle, Colorado - Rifle CSP2_plank highO2_0.1 (SPAdes) (version 2) | ecosystem: Environmental > Terrestrial > Deep subsurface > Rock core/Sediment ...
AACGCATCAAGCAATTGATGTACAAACCTATAATAAACAGTTCTTTTCTTCCCTTTCATGGGTAGCTTCTCCTACCCCCAATTGCAGTCTAACGACTGCATTGGTTATTTAAGTTTTCTACAGAGCTCTTAGAATTCCTTTAATCTGCTAAGTTCATTTCTTGAGATATTCTGCCCTTAGCAAGTATGATATTACTTAGCTTCCTATACGCCTGTACTGCATGCACTTTTCCAATACGAGTACAAAAGAAAGGCAATAAAATCAACCCCTTTACTTTCTGCGTGAATCCTGACTTATGTTTTATTGCTCCCATAGTTTCTGCCATAAATAACTTAATATCTTTTCCTGTCTTCCATGAAAAATCAAAAGGAGTGTATTCATTAGTAAACACATATTTGAAATCTTCTTTTGACCTCATATCAAATAACTTATAGAGCGCGAACCTCATCTTGAATTTTTGCGAGTATTCCAACATCTTTTCTTCAGGGAGCTGCGGCTGCACAAATCGAGGCACAGCATAGCCACTGAGATTTAAGATATTCTTATCCCATGAGAAATTCTTCGGCAGATATCCATTCTGCTTTGCCAATTCGTAGAGAGCAGTACCTGGAATAGCATCTGTCAGCGTGAACGTGACTGCATTTCCCCGCAATTCCCATGCGAACTTGAATGTTTCTTCCAAAGACTGTGGAGTTTCACCAGGATGGCCTATCATGAAGAATGTTCCATAGCCAATGCCCTGCTTTCTTGTAGCTTCAATGGCTTTTCTAGCCATGTCTTTGCTGATTGCTTTGTTAATAGAGGACATTAATGCCTCGCTGCCGCTTTCAATACCATATTCAATAAGACGGCAACCAGAAGCTTTCATCTTAGCTAAAATACCTTCATCAACCAAGTTCACACGAGTCAAACATTCCCATTCTATGCTGAGATTTCTTTTGATCAAATCGTCGCAGATTTCTCCAGCCCAGATTTTATGAGCAGTGAACACATCATCTTTCATGTGGACTACTTTTCTTCCATATTTCTTTACTAAGAACTCTATTTCATCCACCACATCTTTGCTTTCTCTTAAACGCAACTTTCTCTTCCAAAAACTAGGAGATCCGCAGAAATTGCAATTATATGGACACCCTCTTCCACCCATGATACCATAGTACTTGTATTTTTCCATAGGCACCAAGTCAAACGCCGGCCAAGGCAACTCCTTGACATCTAAAAATTCTCTTTCTTTTGTTCTTATATATTTTCCATTTCTTAAAAATGAGACACCATCAATCTTTTCATCCACTTTCTTTCCTTTTTTCAATTGCTCTATGACTTCGACCAATGTTTTCTCAGCTTCACCGCGAATGATCAAGTCAATAGCTGGGAAGGAACGTAAACTGTCTTCATCTATGTAAGTAGTATGCTGACCACCAAAGATAACGAAAGCACCAGCTTCTTTTGCAATACGCGCAAGCTCAAATCCATCAAAACGATTGTAACTGAACGCAGAAATACAGACTACGTCTGCCTTGGCATTCTTAATTGCTTCAGTTGCTTTTTGCTTCTTGAGATTTAACACGTCTAGATCAAGCACTTGAATTTCAATGTCTTTTACTTGCTTTCTAGTATACGCTGCCAAATACAGCAAACCTAATGGAGCTTCGTATCCTTCTCCACTAAGGAAAGGCCTCAAGAACAGGAGTTTCATTTTGTTTTCTAACCTACCTTTGTTTTTAAAACTTTCTATGCTTCTTTTAAAAACACCCTTTATTTTGGCAGAGAAAGCATTATTCTGCATATTTTTGCATTTTACTATAGACTTGACTAAGCTCCCTACATGTATTTTTCCAGCTCAGCTCTTTTCCTACTGCAGCTATATTTTTCTTTATTTTCTGGTAGAGCTTTTTATCAGTTAAAAGTGTTTCGACAGCCTGAAAGAATTTTTCCTGATGACCTGAAGAAAAAGTTAATCCTATCTTCTTTTCATTTACCCATTTTCCCAATTTTCCTATGTCTGAGACTACCAAAGGGAGGCCACATTTAATTGCATCATAGAATTTTAACCCTACAATATCCTTATGATAAGTGATATCAGGTCTAGAGTGCAGAAATATTTTTGCGTTTTTATAAAAATAACCTATCTCACTGAAAGGTATCTCTCCTAAAAACAGTACTGCCTTTTCAATTCCAAGCTCTTTTGCTAACTTCATAAGATTATGTACGTTTCCCTTTCCCAAGATAAGCAGTCTTGTGTTTGGTCTTCTTTTATGGACTACTTGGAAACACCTTAGTATTTCATCAACAGCCTCTACTTCGCGTATGGCTCCAGCGTAGAGCAGATGCTCATACTTCTTTTCAAAGGTGAATCCTTTTGCTCTGGAATGCTGTATGCTTGTTGAATTCTCTACAGGAATAATTCTTGTTTTAACTCCTTTTCTCTCCAATGTTTCCTTACCTGCATGAGTCATGGTGACTACCAAGTTGGACTCGTTCAGTAACTTGATCTCTTTTCTTAATAAGACATTATATCTTCTCTTGCTAATTAGCTTATTTTCATAATCTGTGATGCTCAAGAGCTTATGAGCCTCAGTCACCCAAGGAATGTTCAGCTTTTGCTGCATTGCTTTTCCTACTTCGAAGAGATCAAAAGGCTGTCGTGTATGAATCATGTTGATATTTTCCTGCCTGATGATGCTTGGAACGTATTTTAGCAATGCTTTGTATCTTGCTTTATTGTATTTGGTGTATTTTTCCAAGAGGTTTGCTATTCTGCTTTTCTTTATAGGAATGTGATAAACGGTTGCATTTTTTCCCTGCTCTTTTGCATAACTTTTTCCTGGAACAATAATGACTACCTTATGGCCCCAGCTCTTGAGTCCTTCTGCGATTCCTTCTGTCCTAATAGACGCGCCACTTGATTCTGGAAAATAAGCGGTTGTCAGTATGGCTACTTTCATTGCTTGACTAGGAGCTCACTTAATGCATTATATATTTGTGCAGAGTAAAATAATGATGTCTTCTTCCTTCTCCTCGCTTTGAGATCATGCGCAAGACGTCTTCTTAATCGCATCATTCTGTGAGCTAGACTATATCTCGTTGGACAGATTTTCTCATATTCGACTATTTCCTTGAGATATCCCCAGAAAGCATCTGGCCAAAATGGTTTTTCATATCTACTGAACAATCCATCTTCTTTTTGGAGCTTCTCTAGTTTTTTTATACAGAGATTTGCTTCCTGGTTTTTGCCTGCTCTTGCCAAACTGTACGCACCATACGCATAGAACCCTGTGGAGCCTACTGTGAATATCACTTTGGACTTTCTCCATGGCGTTCTTTTTCTTATTTTTCCTGCCAGCCACTTGAATGCTCTTTTCTGAGCGAAGGTAGCATGCCTATAGCTGTCTTTTGGATTCGCAAGCAGCAGGTAGAATAATGTCAGACTATGGTAATACAGGTCGCGAACGTTCATGTGCTCTTCATAAGGGAATGCTCTTTCTAATGTAGCGTAAGGGAAGGCTCCATTTTTGAACTGATGACGTGCAATGTGAAGCAAAGCTCTGTTTTTGATTGCTGTAACTTCACTGTTTTTGCTTAACTCTTCCATCTTTTGAAATACTGCTGCAGCTGCTGCTGACATATTTAATAGATCCGCATAGTGATTGTCTGATTTTACATATCTTCCTGGCTCGAATTCTTGCTCTTTAATATACTTGCATGCTTTTTTTGCAGCTTCAATGTAGGAATTCTTTTTTGTGACTTGATAAGCATCCATCAACACTCTTGCAATGACTGCTGTGGAGAGTGTGTTTTCTTCTACAGTCTCTGTTTCGGTGATTTCTTTCCAGCTGCCGTTTGCTTGCTGCTCTCTGACTACCCAATCCAATGCCTTCTTTGCCGTTTCTATATCATTTATGACTAATAATGCACGCGCACATTCAGCATTGGGCCGAGGATCACAGATTTTTGTTCGAGGATCTTGAAACGCACCGTTTACAAGTTGCATCTTCTGCAAACTAAATCTCATTCTTTCCAGTATTTGCCTTATACCCTGTTGATCTATCATTGTAAATAGTCCATGTGGTTCACTCTTACTGGTTTTTTCTCTTTGAGACTGTCCATGACGCGGAAACAGAAGACTGTTGAGCGGACCGCATCCCATAAGGTAATGCATTCTGCCTCTTCACCACGCATTTTTCTTCTGATTTCCTTCAGTTGATTGCTGTATCCTTTGTCAGCTTCAGGTAATTTTATTTCTGATTCGTTCATTCCATAGAATGCAGCATGCTGGAAGTTTTCGATAACAATTATTTTTCCTTCTACATAGATTTCTATACGCTCTCTTGGCATAAATGCATTTCCTAATGAGGTATAGACCATGGTTGCCAAAGAACCGTCTTCGAAATTCGTCATCATAGCAACATTGCTGTCGTCCATATTTCTTTCCTTAGCATTAAGATTTTGCGCAGTGACTGTTACTGGTTCTGCACCTACCAACCACGCGCATACATCTATCATGTGATTTGCCAAATGCAGAATTCTTCCACCGCCTTCTTGCGTGTCTACCCATGCTCTTTCTGCCTTATTCTCATCGTTGAATCTATATGTAATCATCAAAGGCGTAGATCTATTCCTGATTGTTTCCTTTACTTTCTGCAGTATCGGAGAAAAACGTCTGTTGAGGCCGAGCGTGAAGAAGATGTTATTTTTATTGATTGCATAAATCATATCTTTCAATTCTTTTTCATTGAGCGCCATAGGCTTTTCTAAGAATACATTCTTTTTTGCGTTTGCCGCTTGAATAGCCATGGCAGCATGCATATTGTTTTTGCTTGTGATAATGATAAGATCTATAGTTGGATCCTTGAGCAATTCCTGATAGTCTGTCGCACAATATTCTGCCTTAAACTGCTTAGCAATGTTTTTTGCCTGCATAGGAGAACTGCTATAGACTGCTCTGAGATTTATTCCTTTCTGCTGAGCGATATTTGGCAACTGCACGTTTTTTGCGAACATTCCCAAACCTGCGACTGCAACATTCAGAATGTCTTTTTCTATTTTTGCCGGACTGAGCTCGATCTTTCTCTTAGGAGTGACTTTGTTTTCTTGCTCATACGTTAAGAGGACACCATATCCCTGCTTTGCCTGCAATTGCTGGTATGCTTGCTTGGCTTTGTCCAAAGGATATTCTTCTGCAATCAGATCTGCGACATTCAGTTTTTTTGTCGCTATCAATTCCAAGAACTCCTCTGCATTTCTTTTTTCTGTCCATGGAACAAATCCTCTTGGATACTGCATGTTCTTTGCTTCAAAGGCTTCGTCATATCTTCCTGGACCTGTTGATCGAGAAATAACAAATTCTAATTCTTTTCTATAGAATACTGTGTAGGGGAGATTGACATCAAATGATCCCACTAAAACAAATCGCGCACGATCGCGACAACTCATTGCTAATTCTTCAAATAATTCCTGAGAACCACCAGAAGTACAGACAATGACTGCATCACATCCTCTATTTTCTGTCGCTCTTGCTATTTCTTTTGCAAATCCTTGATTCTCTTTGATGAGTATGGTCTTTTCTGCGCCATATTTCTTTGCTCCAACAACTCTTTCTGGAATCACGTCCAAACCTATAACATGCGCTCCCTGCAATTTGAGCAGACGCACTAGTACTTGACCAATCAATCCTAGACCTACGACCGCGACCGTGTCTCCTAACTGCACTTTTGCATTACGCATGGCGTGCATGGCAATACATCCTAACGTGACGAATGCAGCCTGCTTCTTATCGACACTTGCCTGGACTTTGACAGCGAGATTTAAAGGAACTGCGATGATTTCTGCATGCATAGCATAATCTGGACCCATACAAGCCACTATGTCTCCCACGCTAAACTCTTGAACATCAGATCCTTTCTCCATGACTGTGCCTACACAGCTATAACCAAGGGGAACTAACTCTTCTAATTTCCCTTTGATGTTGGTCACCATGGACTTGAGATTGCCTGCAGCTATTTTTTTAGCAACACGCAGCAAACTTTTTGGACTCTTGAGAGTCTTGTAGTAGTTTTGCTTGGTAGAATTTAATGTCCTGATTTCTGTGCCTGTGCTGATCAATGAATACAATGTTTTTACTATGACTTTTCCTTTTTCCACACTTGGCGCCGGGACTTCTTCGATGACAATGTTCCCCTTGGTGTCCCTACAGAGTTGCTTCATTTTGGTAGAAGCACATGGGCAGTCTTATAAAGCTATCTGTGCCTCTTTTAGTGTTTTACGACGTTTATAGCCATTTTTGATTCAACAGAGCTTTTTTAAAGACTCTCCCCTTCTCGTTTTTATGTCCTCTCGTCAAGTCCTATTCTGGATTTTTGCAGCCTTGGTTGTAGTGAAACTTTCTTTGAGCTTTTTTGTGGCTACTCCTACGATCTATAGCGATGAGTATCTTTATGCCAAGCTAGCACGCAGCCTTAATGTAGACTCTAGCTATGCTGTTCATGGAATATTGATTAATGGTTATCCTCCTCTCTATCCTTTAGTCTTATCCCTGACTTATTTCTTCGATGACATGAGTTTGATTTACTTCTTCATGAAGCTGCTTAATGCGATTTTATCTTCACTGATTATCTTTCCTGCTTATTTTTTCTCGAGAATATTTGTCTCTTCCAAGGAAAGCACTTGGTTTGCCTTATTGATTGGTGTCTTGCCTTCTTCTTTTGCTTATACTCCTTATCTTTTATCTGAAAATGTGTTCTTTGTCTTGTTCTTCACTACTGTTTACTTTCTTTTTCGCGCAAGCACTCAGCATTACTTCATGGACTATCTTTGGACTGGAGTTTTTCTAGGCCTTACCTTACTCACCAAAGCTTCAGGACTCATCTTGTTTCCTTTGTTTGCAATTCTCTTTTTCCGTGCATTGTATAGACGATCTGCGGAAGAGACTGGACTGCTCATCTTCAGCGGCTTAGTCGCTGCACTTCTCTATGTTCCTTGGTTTTTGTACACTACTGCCAATTTCGGATTGTCTTTTTCAGGACTTTTAGGCAACAGCTACAGCGCTGAACTGACTAATGTTGTCGAACATTCTCTTTTCTTCCTGTTTAAAAACGGCATTATATGGACTATACTCTATTTAGGTGTCTTCATCTGGAGCAGCGCGCTTCTTTTCTTCTTAGGCTCCTGGTTTTTCTTCCGTCGAGCTGCTAGTCCTCTGCACAAAGAATTACTTTTCTTCTTTTGCATCCTTTTTGTGACTGTGCTGTTCTTCGTTGTCAATCATAATCTGCATGGCGTTGTGAAAGAGGATAACTTTTTAGCACTTTCAGGACGACCTATTGCCCGCTACACTGACTTGTTACTGCCTTTATTGTTCTTGACTGGATTTTTAGGATTGAAATCTCAAAAGAAACTCTTGACGAAATCCTTTATTGCTCCTATTCTGATTTTACTTCTTAGTCTTCCTTTATTTTTCTACACACTTTTACCTGTCAACAATCTCTCTTTAACCTGGCTTGGCACGGTTCAAACTGCAGCCTTGCTTTTTTCCTCTTCAGCTTTCTTCTTGAGCTTTGTTTATGTTCTCCTGCTGATCGTTTTCTCTTTTTTAGTCATTTTCTTAGTTCACACCCTTTCTCTTTCAAAGCTACTTCCTCTCTTCTGCGGATTTTTTCTCGCTGTTAGTCTGCTTTCTTTTGGAGCAACGATTTATAATAGCCAAGTTAATTGGTATCCTTTAGAACAAGTTCAACTGGGACTTTGGTTGAAAGATCACATTCCTGAAGATGTTAGAATAGTTATTGATGCAGACTTTTGCACTTCTCTTTCTGTCAGCGATGCAACTTCTTTATGTTCTTCTACAGGGCATACTACCTTGCTTGGTTTTTGGGTTAATCATGACTTAATTATCAGCGAAACTCCTCAGCCTGGTGATTATTTCATCTCAAGAGACATTACCTCTTACCTGCCCCAATATGCCACAGAAAACCATATATACGTCTATAAGGTGCCATAACTCATGCGCATTTACATCTCTATTCCGGCATATAATGAAGAGAAGACTCTGGGCATAGTTATTCGAGATATTCATAGCGTGATGAAGAAAACTAAACATCCCTATATGGTTGCAGTAGTCAATGATGGCAGCACAGACAAAACTGCAAGCGTTGCAAAGCAAGCAGGAGCCACAGTCATTAATCATCCCCAAAACTTTGGCCTTGCACAAGCGTTCAGAACTGAACTGGAACATTTTTTACACTCCAAATACGATATTTTTGTTCACATTGATGCTGACGGACAGTACAAAGCTGAAGACATTCCACGACTCGTGCAAGAAGTTGAGCAAGGCTATGATCTTGTTCTTGGAGATCGCTTTACTGGGGGCATAGAAGAAATGCCCTTGCTTAAAAAATTTGGCAATCGCGCATTCTCCCGAGTTATTTCCAAAATCATTGGCTATACTGTTCATGACTGCCAGACTGGCTTCAGAGCTTTCAACAGAAAAACCGCGCAAATTCCTATTAAATCCACACATACTTACACGCAAGAGCAAATCATCAAGTCTGTCCGCGAACGATTACGCATCAAAGAAATTCCTACCTACTTTAGAAAACGCGGCGATGAAAGTCGCCTGATGAGAAATCCTTTGGAGTATGCCTTTAGAGCTTGGATCAACATCTTGCGCATCTATCGCGACTATGATCCTCTGAAATTCTTCGGCAGAATTGGATTATTCTTTATTACTCTTGGTGTCTTGATTGGCTCATGGTTAGTTTATCTGTTCTTAACTACTGGCCGCGTTGGAAGATTACCTTTAACGTTGCTAACTGTGTTACTTATTATTATGGGCATCCAGATTGTTGTTTTCGGCTTCATGGCAGACATGCGGAGAGACAACTAACCCAGCAATGAAAAAAGCCTATTGGTTTTTGCTGAAACTTTTCCTCACTGTCGCTATATTAACGGCGCTGATCATCAACATTGGGCTGAAAAATTTACTTCTTTCCCTGCAGACCATTCATTATTCCTGGTTTGCAGCTGTAGCAGCTTTGATTTTTATTGAACTTCTTGTCGGCGCTTTCAACGTGTATATTCTTATTCGCTATGGCTTACGGCATTCCATTTCTTTCGCAGCACTTTTTGATGCTTATTTGACTAGCTGGGGTATTGGACTACTAACTCCTGGCAAAGTCGGCGATGTTGGCTTTGCTTATTTTCTAGAGCGTGAAGGATTACCTTTTGGCAAGGGAACCGCAGTCTTACTCTTGGACAGCTTCACTACTATTCTTGTCCTGGCAGTAGCCTCTGGCACTGGTCTGTGGTATTTCTTTGGCTTTCAGGATGTGCTGCTGCTGCTTATTGTTGTAGGCATTGTTTTTTTGTCACTTCTCTTGCTTCTTTCTTTCCAAGTCAGAGCGCTTCTCATACGGATTCTAGGGAAATGGGCAATTTATTTCAGAGGATTTTCCAAAAGCGCAAGTGTTTTACTTAGGGAGAGACCGCAGATTTTAGTTTTTAACTTTGGCATCACTATTGTCAAATGGTTTCTAATCTTTTTGAACTTTTATTTTGGCTTCAAGGCTTTAGGGCATGTTGTTCCTTATTTTGTCATTCTTCTTGTAGCGCCTTTGGCGCGTCTGGTCTCCATGATACCTCTTACTATCAACGGGCTTGGCATTCGCGAAAGCGTAGCAGTCTATCTTTTTGATCAATTCGCTATTCCCAGCGGCGTTGTTCTTTCTACTTACTTTTCCATGCTTATCTTAAACTATCTTTTCGCAGCAGTCCTTGTTTTTTCCTATTCTTTCTTCAGAAGACGAGCATAGGAATACATAATTGTTATTGAGAATTTAAAAGTAAAGCAAGTGAAATAATAATTAATTATATGGCGGGATTCTATTCCTTTGGACGCATTCTAATGTTTCCCTCCACTTCAATCTCAAAACAATGATGATTTACTATGTCTTGGACTCTGCGAGGGTTTCTCATTCCTATAGCTTTTACTGTCGCTTTTGAAAATGAATTCATAAAGAACAACTATTTCTCTTCATTTATTATTTTTTACCGGCACTTCAATGAACTCATCAGAAATATAATACGTTGTTTCATTCACAATATGATTCGTCTTCGTTAATCTTGTGTTGCCGTCGTCATACGTGTATGACTCAATCAGTTGTCCTGTAGCGCTGCCGTCTCTGACTCTGACTAATCTATTCAGTTCATCATATTCTTGAAAAATGCTTGGTCCCTGCACTAAGTTGCCTTTGGGGTCATACGTGACATCGTATTGTGTTGTCTCAACTGCAGTCACGCTCAAAGAACTAATAAGGAAAATCAAGAACAGTGAAATACTTTTTGTCTGTCGCATTTATGGCACGGTAATCTGGACGAACATAGCTATTTCTTATTTGTAATGCGAGAAAACTACTTACTTCAGTAAGTGGATGAATCGCATTCTATTTGAATTCTAAAAGAATAAAAAACACGGCG
>Ga0209542_10020489_pt1 | contig 10470 bp, 13 predicted proteins | sample RifCSPhighO2_01_FD_184028 | JGI IMG/M metagenome (GOLD analysis project Ga0209542, IMG submission 184028) | Soil microbial communities from Rifle, Colorado - Rifle CSP2_plank highO2_0.1 (SPAdes) (version 2) | ecosystem: Environmental > Terrestrial > Deep subsurface > Rock core/Sediment ...
GAGAAAATGAAGTGAAAAATAAAGTCGTGCGTCAAATTGAATATCACTGTGTTGCAGTAAGAACATTCTTTATAACCTTTTGATCGATATTTCTTTTAATGAATTCATTCTTAACCTTCGCCACTCCCGCAGATATTCCGTATAATCCTTCTTCTTCCGCGATCATTCCGGCAATGACGAATATCTTCCGGCAACTCCGGAGAGTCTCCGTATTCTGCCGCAAAACATTCATGAATCCTTACGGCCTATTAGATATAGTAAGCGCAATGCGGCATTCCATAATTGTTCGGGACTGCCGCGGAAGCATATCCAAAGGGTGAGGTGGAGAGCATGGAGAATGATATCGCCGATAAGGTCTCAGAAGGCATACAGACCGAGGATCTCTCTGGCAAGAATCATCATTCTTCTTATGCTCGGATTGGGAGATCGGCAAGAAGGGCAGCAAGAACATTAACGCTTGGAGGTATCTGCGGCGCGGTATATCTCTCCTGCGCAGGAAGAAGCCTTCCTGGCGGCAAGTATTCTGTCGGCAATAATAACACTCTGGACATTGAATCAATGCGTCTTGAAGGAAAAGACTCAAATCGGATTGTTCCTGATTCTAAAGGGATGCCTTACTTTGTCTCATTCAAGGAAGGCGGCAGAGGGTCTGTTGACAAGATAGAAGCCATAGTGCTCACATTCAAAGAAGAAGGGAAGATTGGTGACTACATCCTCTGTTTTTCTGATAGAGACAATAAACCTTACTGCGCGGAATTAGGGTCATTATTGCATCCTGAGAACAACAAGGGAAGATCTGAAGTTGAGCCGCAAGCAAAATAAGAATCTGGCTGGAGATGAAATCTATGGTAGATGCGCAAGACAAGTCTTTAACCACTATAATCATTGAATGTAAAACCCCAACCACTTATATCAATAGTAGAACTAAGCAGCCGTTTCCTCCAGCAAATGTTATAGTGACCAATAAATGGGAAGGCAGTCATTTACAAAAACGTGTTCAGTGCCCTTATTATTATGACAATTGGATTGGAACTTCATCATGCAATCTTAATGGAGGTAAATGTGGATATGCCTTGGGTTAAGAGTTTTAATCTGTCTTGAGAATAATCATTCGGTTAATCAACACTGAGAATTTGCGGGGCGAGAATATGTCATTTGATGACGCATTTGATGAAATTAAGACATTAAATCCAATTAAAAGACCGAAGACCAAGGCATTGACTGATCTTGTCGGCAATTTTGCGTTATCTGGACTGTTTGCAGGTATTGACAAAGTTCTTCATGGGGAAGTTATCCGTTACGGCATTGATCTCTCAGCTGGAGCGGGATTGTATGCTGGGGCGATGAGCAATCCTTTGAAAGGCATTTATGGCCTTGGGTTTTCTTTAGTCGCTGATTATTTCAGGATTGTCGCTATTGAGAATGGGAAGTTGCCTGAAATGACAAGCCACCAGGCGATACAGTATGGTTTCAATGAACTGATCGCGTTCGGATGCACGTTCATTGTCGGCAAGGTTGTCACTGATGTATACATGCAATGGCGCTATAAGCCTTCAAGCACTATGGTCGAAAGACTGATAGACAAGATAAAACCTTTGAAAAGATGATAGTAGCGCATCAAATGAAACGATAGAAGCAATTGTCAATGAGTTGAGATTTATGCCAAAAACAAACAATGCGGAAGAGACTCAGTCTTTTCTTGAAAGGATGAGAGTGAAAGGCCTGTTAGGTGCAAGCTCTGCACCCATAAATCTCTCTGCGGGAAGTGAGAATCTTTGCGCAAGAAGCGCAAGTGACACGCCAAAAGAGCGCTTAAGCCTCACTGAGCGTATTGAGAATCTCAAGAGAAAGCCTGATCAGCGCAATATCGGGATAGTATTCTTAGGAGATACGACTGGGAGCATGATAGATTATCTCAACAAGCAGTACGAATTCATGAAGGATACGATCCAGCGTGTAAATTCAAGAAATCCTTGCACAAGTTACGGATTTGTGTTCTATCAGACTCATGACCCTGTCAATTCAACGTATGTCACTCAGACTGATAATCTCCTTCATAGCGGCTCTGAAAGGATCATGGCAGCATTGACCCGCCTGCGCGAGATCTCTTTAGTGCCTGGAGGTTCCAGCGATGGCCATGCGGCAGTTGAATGCGCGATATATGACGCTGAACGCATGCTCTCCCGCAAGGAAGACCTGCGGAAGAGGATCATCATCAATATCGGGGATATGCCTCCTTTAGGGGCAGAAGCGAATGGATATGGCAACTATTTCTGCAAGCATGATTGTGATCGGGGGATTGATTACGGAAAACAGATTGAAGGCCTGAGGCAGAAAGGCATTCCTGTCTATAACGCTTTGTGCAAGACTGGCGCTGAATTCTTCACATTATCGACGTATGAACTTATCAGCAAAAAGACTGGCGGAGTCACTTTCATGATAGAGGACGCAGGAGAAGCCATGAAGCATCTCACTGAGATCATCGTCGCGCATGCGACAAATGACATGAACAGGGTTGAGAGAGATATCATCCGTGAGTATGATGTGCGGAATAAGGAAGAGCTTCCTTCACAGATCAAGCAACTCTTGCTCAGCGCAGGCCAGAGATAATCTCTCTCTGCGAGAAAGAATATGATCAAAATTGAAGATGATATGTTCAGAGCGATCATGGACTGGAAATAAGAACGGAGAATGATGACATGGATGCTGATACGAATCCTTTCGTAGGCATTGGCATCCCAAAGAATGATCTTTCAGCGATCCTCAGAGCTAAAGGGCCAGACAATTTCCGTACAGTGTTGAAAGACTATTGCAGGAAGCTGTCATTGGTCGTGCATCCTGACTATTCAGGGATTGATTCAGAATATCAGCGGAGATTGAACTCTCTATTGGAATTTCTTAGCAGTAAGGAGTATATGCCAAAAGTGCAAGAATTCATCCAGAATCTGGCGTCGGACTCCGCATATCAACAGGATGATCAGACTGCGGCCGCTTACCAGAAGCAGATTAATGAGCTCAATGAGAGATATGCGCAAGCCAGGCAGCAGATAAAATCTATTGAACGCAAGAAAGATGATGTGATAGGCAGCGCCAAAGAATTTGAAAAGAGATATGAGGCGGCGCAATCAAAGCATCAGTGCATTGATGATCAGATAGGGTATATCGATAAATTCGTGAACGGGCTTGAATTGAATCATGGCGTTATCATTGAGAATAATAAGACTAGGATCGATAAGAATGAATATGAGCGCTATGCGAGCGATGAGAGGATAAGGATATCTGGCAGGAGAGCTTTTCTTGATGACAAGATCGAAAATTTTGAGATCTTCAGATCAAACAAAGTCGGATATGCTATTTTGATAGTCGGAGGGATAGTCTTTGGTGTTTTTGGGCGTCAGGTTCATGTATACCCCGAATCTGTCGGAATTTTCTTTAGAGATATTGTATATTGCATTGACAAAGTCTTCAGCAGATAAACATAATGAACAATTGATCATGATATAGATTGGTGAAGCGGAATATGTCTCATTAAAGACTGAGGGATGAATGGACAATAATATCTTGAAAGGGATAGGGATTCCAAAGAAAGATCTTCAAGCCTTGCTTGAGTCCAAAGGCCATGAGAATGTGAGAGAATTCCTTTTGAGATACCATCAGCAGGCAAGCGAAGTCCTGCGTCCTGATAGGCTTGGCTTACAGACCGGGCTGCAGCAGAGCCTTAACAGCATGTTATATTCTCTTTACACCACTAAGTGCGCGCAGCTGAGGGATTATATCAATGAGCTTGAAGAGGAAGCAGATGCCTGTCATGTCAAATCACGTCAGCGTATTGAGGCGCTCACTGAACAGGTCAGAGAAGTGACTGAGGAAGCGAAAAGAAATGAGGATGAGCTTGAAGAGATAGTTATCGCGACTGAGAATCTTAAGCAAGGGACGATAGATCTTGAATCAAGCTGCCAGGCGCTTGAGGATAAATATGAATTCAAGAAACAGCAGTATCCTCATGAAAAACAACGGATTAAAGATATCTCTTCTTCTCTCTTGAGCGAAGAAAGAAGATTAAAAGCTCTTGAGAGGGAATGGTTGGGCAAGCGCGTACTTAAACCTTTAGTGTATTCAGGATATGTCTCTCTTTTCGCGGCATCGTCGGTTGGGGGCGCAGTCTCTCATTACATCGCCGTAACTTATCAAAAGCAGATAATCGATACCCTCGAGGTAGTTGCAATAGGAATCATGCTATGCGTTATAAGATTATTCACTTCTGATTCTGCTGCTAAGAAATAATGAGGCAAGCGTTTCTTTTCGCGTATCATTTTCTTATCGGCTGAGAATTATTGAGTATCATTCAAAAGTGGTAAAGATAGTAACATTTATAAATCTCTGAGCAGTCTTCTCGAGTGAATAGGGGGCGATGGCTGATGAATCTACACATCGCTATCAATCTATCGGATCACAATGGCAAAGAACGGTATAAAGAAGATAACTGCTGATAAACTGCCTGCTGGCGCTGGTAAGAATCCTGCTGTTCCAGCAGGAATAAAGGCTAACGAGAAGCCTCTTGAAGAGATTGTTATTGATTTAGAAGAAGAACAAAGCATTTTTGCTGATCCTGCAAGCCCTGAGCAGGTTGAAAAGAAGCTTTGTGAGACTATTGTCGAGAAATATCTCTCTATATGGGATAAAGCAGTCCAGGAGAAAAAACTAGATATAATCCTCAAATCATTCAATTCAGAAACTCCTATAGAAGCGGAAGCGGGCATAGTCGCTGATCTTTCAGTGTTCAAAGGAGACGATCAGAATGATTCAATGCATCAATATTGCGGATTGCTGGCTCAGCTGAGTGATGAATACTCTGACAAGAGCTATCTAAGAGTCTTGGGAAGGATTAATGAGATATTGTATTCTGACAAGGAAAGAAGTTTTTTCTCTGAATTGCTACAATATAAGAATAATGAGCGCGATGTTAAAGTCAATGAATATATCGGATATTTGCGTGGCAGGCTCACGGAGAGTGAAAGTGTCGAAGCGGTCAACATAAATATTGGAGCGGTTGAGAAACCAATAAAAAAGATTGAGAAGCCTAAAACTCGCGCTAAATCAACGACTGAAAATGCTAAGTCCTCTGAGGGGCAAGCAAATGAGAAAGATATGCCCGATACAGTCTTAGATGCAGGCATGATTCTCAATCTTGAAGAAGAGCCCTCTCAGAATCCTGAAGCAAGCAAACCCTCTGAATCTTATGTTTCCAGTCCTGAATCAGAGCAGTCGCGCGCGAACAAAGTATCAAGCCCCGCTGTCTCAGATGAGAACAATGGCGCTTCTTCTTTGCCGGCGCAGAATCCTAAATCTTCAAGTGAGGGTATTCTTGTGGCCAGTACCGATCCCGCGAATATGCTGCCTGATCTTTCTGACGCTCAGCCTGGCAATGCTGTCGAGCCAGCGCAATCAGGTGCGGCAGAGAAGAGCGTGAGATTTAAGAGCAACTTCTCGCGCAAAGTAAGAAGTTCTTTCTTGAATTCAGCAATGATCGCTTTCGGGATTGCTAGCGCCTGTCTTCTTTATCCAAGCAACTGCAACGATACTTATTTCAATCCGCAGGTTGTTGCAGCTGAGAAAGCAGATAACGGCAAGAATCCAGTCTCGGAAAATCCGGAAGCAATCGCTCTAGAAAATATGATCAATGAAACTCCTATTGAGAAGAATGGCAGCAAAGAGACAGAGAAACTGACATATACTGTCCAGAAGAAAGATACCTTATGGGGCATCGCCAAGACAGAACTGGCGGAGTCAGGAGTGAATCCTACCAATAATGAGATCTACAGGAAAGCAGATGAGATCGCAGTCCTGAATGGCAAAGGAAAGCAGGCAGAATATCCTCCTGCGAAGGCAGCTGATGGCAAGCCGCGGTATTGCAAGCCCTGGAATGAGAAGAGTCCGCATTGCCTGCGCCCAGGACAGGAAATAATTGTTGAGAATATTGAACAGCCTAGGATAGATGATCGGATTCTGAAGAAAGGGGATATGGAGAAAGACGAGATTAAGAAAGAGGATATAGAAAAAGATGATAAGAAGCAAGATGATATAAAGAAAGGCGAATATGATTCTGGAATCAAGAATGTCTATGCTCAGAATGCCCCTCAGCCCTTGAATGGTTCGCTTGACGCTGCACTCTCTGAAGCGAAATCAGGAACAGAAGGGGCAGGAACAGAAAGCAAAGCGGGCGTTCCAAATCAATACAGCGTTAAGAAATCAGAAAGCATTGATTACAAGACTGAAGCGATGCCTGAGCTGAAACCAGCAAGCGGCAAGAATGAGCCAGCAACTGAGATCTATCATCCTGAACCTGCTTTGAAGAATGAGAATTATTCTAGCGCTGCCAAACACACTGAAAAACCTGCAGAGAGCGTCTCTGAACAGGATTACCATAGCTTGATGCAAGGCAAAGAAAGGTATGATCCTGTAAAGCATGATGCTTACAAGAATGCCTCTGATATTTCCGCAAACCCTTCTGCAGGAGCAGATGAAAGCTCAGCAAAAGAAGGGATAGACTCGAAAGTCGCTTCAAGAGAGCATCATGTCATAAAAGATAGTTCTGAGATCAAGAATGAAGAATCAGAAGCAAGTGTCGCTGAGGAAATGGAAGACGTCTCCAATCTAGAGAAGAAGATCGCAGCTACTCCTTCAGCAGCAGCTTCAGGTTATTATGCCGCTGCCGACAATGGGTATTCAAGATTCTTTAAGACAGTTATGGCCGGGCTTGTGCTTGCTGCTATTCTGTTATAATCATAGTCATATAACCTTATTTCATCAGTCTTCTCACCCTAAACCCCCAACAACCAACCCATCCCTTCATAAGGACAAACCAGGCCTTCCTTCGCTGGAATTCATCGCCAGCAATTCCGCAACCTTTATATAAGCATTCCCCATTTCTCCAGCCCAGCACGGTCAACTCTTGAGGTGATCAGTATGGCAGGGCAGACTTTTATCGCTGATTTGAGCTTGTGGGATGAGAAGCGCAGACTTTCTATATTTGGGTATATCAATGATGTGAGAAAGGAGCGTAGAACTCTTAAAGATATCAGGGCTGACGAGAGAACCTATGTCAAAATCCTTAAAGATATTGAGCATCACAGAGTTAATGCCGAATCAAAAGAATTCAAGAGTTTTGTCTCAAAGGTCAAAAAGACAAATTCTGACTTTAACACGCTTCTTCAGGATTTATTCAAGTTGTACGCGCATTCTCTGGCGATGCAGGTTGCGCTTAAGCATGTGCTTAAAGAGGCTGGCATAAAGCATGATATTCCTGAAAATCTTGAGAAGGAACAGATTTCCGCACTCAATGATACTCTCGCTGAAGGGGCTGGAAATATCGATACTATGCGTCTTGCAGCTACAAAGTTATCCGGCATGAGATGAGCGGTGTTTAGGCGGTATTCGGTTAAAAGAGGTGAATTCAGTGTTCCACTGGAAAGATGGCGTTAGCTTCTTTATAGGCTTTTTCCTCACAGTCATGGGCCTGCTGCCTTTGCTGAGCAAGTTAGGCATAGGCCCTTCATGGTTTGCGATCCCTTCCGCAGGGCTTTCCATCTTTGCCTATGTAGTCGCCGCAGCAGGAATGTATCTTCTTGTCAATTCTATCATTGAGATCACGAACAGCAACGCGATCGGCTGGTTCTCTTTCTTCGCCGCTGCGATATTCTTCCTGATCGGGCTCATGCAGGTATTGTTCAAGTTCGGAGTAGGATACAGCTGGTTCGGCCTTTCCTGGATAAGCCCTGCAGTGTATTTCGTGATATTCATCATCGAGGGAGTGCTGCTCATGATAGCGTGCTTCGCGATGGAACTTTAGAGGCGGCGGAGGGTTATGATGAAGCTTGACTTATGGAAGAAGCCTAAGAGCCCGATAATAATCCAGGGATTCCCAGGATTCGGGCTTATTGGGACAATAACGACAGAATACCTCATCGAGCAGCTCAAGGCAGAGCTTATCGGCACAGTGCGCTGCGACGACATCCCTGCCATGATCGCCATCCACGGCGGCAAAGTCGTGCAGCCTATAGGATTGTTCTATGACAGCAAGACTAATATCCTGATCGTGCACATAATCACAAGCATCCAAGGCTTGGAATGGGAGCTCGCGAACATGATAATGGATCTCGCGAAGAAATTAAGCACTGACAAGATATTGAGCCTTGAAGGAGTCGCCTCTCCGAACAGTGTCGGCGAGCCCAAATGCTTCTATTACACCACTAACCTGAAGATGAAAGAGGTGTTCAAGAAGAACAGCGTGCAGGAACTCACTGAAGGGATAATCTTAGGAGTCACAGGAGCGCTGCTTGTCAACGCAGACGGAATGCCTGTCTCGTGCATCTTTGCCGAAACGCATTCTACAATGCCTGACTCGAAAGCCGCGGCGAGCATAATAACCATCCTTGACAAGGTGCTGAATCTCAAGATCGATCCTGAGCCCCTGATGCAGCAGGCGCAGAAATTCGAGAGCAAGCTGCGCGGGCTGCTTGAGAAGAGCAAGGAAGTCGCGGACATCCAGGAGAAGAAGCGCCTGAATTATGTCGGTTGATCCTTACACCAGTCTTTGTTTTAATCTTGTTCAATAAAGAAAGAGGGAGCTATGCATCTGTTTGACCTTTCAGGGAAAGTGGTTATAGTCACAGGCGCGAGCCGAGGATTAGGCAAAGCGATGGCGATAGGCCTTGCTTCCGCAGGCGCTGATGTTGTTGTCACAGACGTTCTTGATGTCCGCGATACGGTTCAGCACATCGTCCATAAAGGAAGGAAATCTCTAGGATTGAAGATCGATGTCACGAAAGAAAGGCACGTCCGCGGCATGGTCAAGGATGTCCTCAAGAAGTTCGGCAGGATAGACATACTCATCAATAACGCGGGCATCTACCGTCCAGGGCTTGTCGAGTCTTTGGAAGAGAGCGATTGGGATAAGATTCTCTCGATAAACCTTAAAGGGCAGTTCTTGTGCGCAAAGGCAGTCGGTAAGCAGATGATCGCTCAAAAGTCAGGCAAGATAATCAATGTCGCGAGCGTAGCGGGGATAATGGCTTTCGGCCAATCTGCGGCTTACAACGCGAGCAAGGGCGGAGTCATCATGCTGACAAAGACTTTGGCTGTCGATTGGGCAAAGCATAACATCAATGTCAATGCCATCTGTCCTGGCGCGTTCGAGACTCCTATGACCGCTCCTATGATGGGATCTGAGAGCTTCCAGCAGATGATCAAGAACCGAGTGCCATTGCAGAGGGTGGGCAAGCCTGAAGACATTGTAGGGACTGCGATATACCTCGCTTCACACGCTTCTGACTATATGACTGGCAATCTCATGGTTGTCGACGGCGGATGGGTCGCGGGGCTTTAAGTAAGCAGTATTTTACCTTTTTCTGTCATCTTCTCCTTAGAGGAGTGAGAACTCTCACATGAATAAACCATAACCTTTATATATAAGTTATCATTATCGAGTGGTATCACCATTAAGGGTTTATGGAGGCACAATGGCATTATTCGGGATCTCAGTGCAAGTCAGGAAAGCGTTCGACAAGGTAGGCCAGGACATGGCGGAATTGAAGAGCAGCATGACCAGCTGGATAATCCATCTGAATTCTAGCCAGTCAGAGATGAAGAAGCAATTGCTTGTCCTCGACCGCAGGGTGCGGGAGCTAGAGATGGAGAAAGTCAGAGAGATGATGAAGTGAGTCGATGACTTCATCAAGCTATCACCCATCAATGTATCATAGATTCTATGTAGATCTCTCTGATACTAGCGTTCTTCATGTGACGACTAATGGTCTTGAATTGAATGATCAATCAATGATGGATATAGGGCATTCTAAATATCTCTCCTGGTTAGAGCGACTGCTGGAAAAAGGCGCTGTCCCTATTGAGAAAGTGATTTATCCTTTGCCTATCGATAAGATACAAAAAATGTTAGTTTCTGAATCTACAAAAGAATACTTAGATTGTTCGTTAGGGCCGATAAAACCAGGACAATTACTTAAATTGAGAGTGGTATACTTCAATCCTACATATCCTAAAGATATATCTCAACCTAAATTGATATTATTTCATGATTTTCCAAATATGCAAGAGACAGATAGTCTGCTTCGCCCCTACATTTCAGATCTTCAAGGGTCAGAGTGTGTTGGAAGGATACTTGCGCAAGCCTTCGAGTTCAAGGAAGTCAGACTAACACCTTATCCTTTTCAAGAGCAAGTGGTAGATAAATCTGTTCATGAAGCCATAGATCAATTAAACGCGAGCGCTCCAAGATGGACAATAGGGGATATACTCAGAACCCTTCCTAAAAATGCGTCAGGGAGAGGATGAAATGATTTCTTCAGATTATCAATTACAGCGCAATGTTTCTGAGCGTCATTCTAAAGAGTCTGATACTCTCGAGAAGCTCATCCCTATGCTCTTTTTAGGCGTCGGCTAAAAAGAGCATAG
>Ga0209542_10020493_pt1 | contig 10469 bp, 10 predicted proteins | sample RifCSPhighO2_01_FD_184028 | JGI IMG/M metagenome (GOLD analysis project Ga0209542, IMG submission 184028) | Soil microbial communities from Rifle, Colorado - Rifle CSP2_plank highO2_0.1 (SPAdes) (version 2) | ecosystem: Environmental > Terrestrial > Deep subsurface > Rock core/Sediment ...
CACCCACGCGCTCATATGTGGCGCTTGTTGAAGCGTTGCTTGAGGCCGAGGTTGACATCCATACGCTATTACCCGGGACGGGGGATGGCGTCGGAAAAATCGCTTTTGACAAAAGACCGTTTACTTATCGAATCCATTCTTGGCTCAAAATTCCGCCACTGATGGAATATTTTCATAAAACTCTCGGCGTGGAAATAGAAGACTGCTTGAAGACTTTCAATTGGGGAGTCGGCTACTATATTTTTGCAGAAGAGCAGGAAGTTGCTAAAATATTGAAAATAGGCAAAAATGTAGGATATGAGTTGGCAGATATTGGTGTCGTAGAAAAGGGTGAGAGGCAAGTAATTTTTGAACCGGAAAAAATAATTTTGATGCCGCCGGGGAAATAATTATAAATAAATTTTTAATTATGCAAATAGAAACAATCAAAGAACACATAGATGATGTAATAAAGGAGACAAATTTTCCTGAGCTTGGAGAAAAGAAAGTTGGGAAAGTCCGAGATGTTTATGTCGGGAAAAACAATATCACTCTTGTCGCCACAGACAGAATATCCGCTTTTGATAGAAACATCGCCTTCATACCCTTCAAGGGCGAAGTGCTAAACAAAATCAGCTTGTTTTGGTTTAATAAAACAAAAGATATAATCCAAAATCATGTTTTGAGCACTCCTGACCCAAATGTGCTAGTCGTTAAAAAATGCGAGCCGCTTCCTATTGAAGCAGTAGTGCGGGGATATATCACTGGCGTTACCTCCACTTCACTTTGGTCGCATTATCAAAAAGGTAAGAGAAATTTCGGTAATTTTACTTTGCCGGAAGGAATGAAAAAAAATCAAAAACTTCCGGAGCCGGTTTTCACTCCTTCCACTAAATTTGAAGCGCATGACCGCACTTTATCCCCGGACGAAATTGTGTCTGAAGGCTTAATGAAGAGAGAAATGATAACTGAAGTTGAAAAAAAGGCAAAAGCTTTGTTTAAAAGGGGACAGGAAATAGCGCTTTCGCACGGACTCATTTTGGTAGACACAAAATACGAATTTGGAATAGATTCTGCCGGCAAACTTACACTAATCGACGAAATTCACACGCCTGATTCTTCCAGATATTGGAAAGCGCCTAGTTATGAGGGACGATTTAGTAAAGGTGAAGAGCCTGAATATTTTGATAAAGAATTTTTTAGACTTTGGTTTAATAACCACTGCGACCCGTATAAAGATAAAGTATTGCCAAAAGCGCCGGCAGAATTGATAGCCGAACTCTCTAGGCGTTATATTGAAATTTATGAGACAATAACCGGTAAGCCTTTTAACCATGATTTTTCACAGCCGATAATGGATAGACTTACAAAGAATATAAAAAAGAAAAAATGAGAGAAAATGCAATTAACCCATTAGACGGAAGATATTTTGAAAAAACTCGCGAACTCGCGCCGTATTTCTCGGAGGAAGCTCTCATGAAATATCGAGTGCAAGTGGAAGGGGAATACTTGATTGCGCTATCCCTTTTAGGAAAAACGGCTTTAAGAAAATTTAAGCCGGAAGAAATAAAAACAGTCAGAAATATTTACGAGAAATTTAATACCGCTTCTTACGAAAAAATTAAAAAGTTGGAAGAGACTACAAACCATGATATGAAAGCGGTGGAATACTTCATAAAAGACAGCCTTTCGGAAACATCGCTCAAAGACAGTATGGAATGGATACATTTTGGACTTACCTCATACGATATAAATACTCCTGCTCGAGGAATGATGCTAAGCGATGCTTTGGAGTATGTAATAATTCCTAAAATTACTTTAATAACCGAAACTATTGGAGCGATTGCTAAAAAACATAAAGATTTGCCTATGCTTTCCCGAACTCACGGACAGCCTGCAAGTCCTACGACTTTCGGCAAAGAGATGCAAGTTTTTGCAACTCGAGTAAACAAGCAGCTTCAGATTCTAAAAAATATAAAAGTTTCGGTAAAATTTAGTGGAGCAACGGGGAATTTCAATGCTCATGTTGTGGCTTATCCAAAAATTGATTGGATTAAATTTGCTGAAAATTTCATTAGTGACTTAAACAAAAATAGAAAAATAAAATTAGAATTAAATATCCCGACAACTCAAATAGACCCTCATGATAGTGAAGCGGAAATTTTTGATTGCGTACGCAGAATTAATACTATTCTAATTGGTTTTGACCAAGATATATGGCACTATATTAGTGACGAATGGTTGATACAACAAGCCGTCCAAGGTGAAATTGGTTCTTCGGCAATGCCACACAAAATAAACCCGATTGATTTTGAAAATAGCGAGGGAAATCTCGGTATAGCAAACGCTTTGTTTGAATTTTTTGCCCGCAAACTTCCTATTTCTCGGCTTCAACGCGACTTGTCGGATTCTACCGTAGAACGCACATTCGGTACGGCTTTCGGACATTCTTATTTAGCTTATACTTCGCTTTTGAAAGGATTGAGCAAAATAAAAGTAAATGAGGAAAAAATAAAAGAAGATTTGAATGCTCATCCGGAAGTCATCACCGAAGCGATTCAAACAATTCTCCGCCGCGAGGGAGCAGAAATGCCTTATGAAAAATTAAAAGAACTCTCCCGCGGAAAAGAAATCACTCTTGCCGATATTCATAAATTCATAAACGCTCTTGATGTAAGCGAAAAAGTAAAAAAAGAACTCCTAAAAATCACACCGGAGAATTACACAGGTCTGGCTTCCCAACTCGCCGAAAATTAACAGATAACACAATAGCAACGGTCGTGTCTATTATACTATTATGAAAAAAATTTAAATTTTGTTATTTTGTCTTGAGCGTGTAAGATAGAAGCATGTTGATGCGAATTTTAGCTTCTATTATATTGCTTTTGTCTGTGCTTTATATGCCTTTTGGGGTGTCGGTGATTTTAGGGATCGCGGGTATGGCATATTTTCCTTTTTTTCTAGAAGCTGTGTTTCTGTTTCTTTTGTCAGACCTGCTTTACGGAACGTCTGAGCCGAAATTTTTCAATATGGTTTTTGTTTCTTTTGGTACGGCACTCGTTTGTTTTATAATTTTAGAATTATTTAAAAAGAAATTAAGATGACTTTTCGCAAATTCAAAAAAAACAGGACAAAGACTAATTTCATAGAACCGGACGAAATTTTTCTGGATTCAAAAAATATACAAAATTTTGACCGCCAGCAGTTTGAAGGCCGGATAGAAAAACCGATTCCTAAAAAAACAATTAATTTTTTGGGTATTTTTTTTCTTTGTATGATTTTAATATTCGGAATTCGTTTGATATATCTCCAAATACAGAATGGAGATACTTACAGAAAAAGAAGCGAAAATAATATTTTAAAAAAAGCAACTATTTTTACTGAGAGGGGAATAATTTACGATAGAAACGGTCGTGAACTGGCTTGGAATAAAAAATCGGAAGATTTATCTATGCTTTATACGCGCGCTTATCTGTCGCCCGGATTTTCACATGTTTTGGGCTATGTCAGCTATCCGACCAAAGACTCGCAGGGAAATTATTGGCAAGAAGAATTTGAGGGAAAAGATGGTTTGGAAAAAGAATATGATAAAAATATAAAAGGTGAAAATGGCTCAAAAATCATAGAAATAGACGCAAAAGGGGTTATACACTCAGAAAATATTATAAACAGCCCAAAAAAGGGAAATGATTTGAAAACAACCATTGATTCTAGAATTCAAACACAGTTGTTCAACTTCATAAAAAATTTATCCAAAGATAACGGATTCGGAGGGGGAGCGGGAGTTATAATGGATGCGCAAAACGGAGAGATTATAGCTTCTGTCAGCTTTCCTGAATATAATTCCGAAATTCTATCACTAGGGAAAGATGAAAATAAAATCAATGAGTATTTGACAGATAAGAAAAAGCCCTTTCTTGATAGGACCGTTTCGGGACTTTATACTCCGGGTTCAATCATGAAGCCGTTTTTTAGTTTGGGCGCTTTAACAGAAGACATTATTGACCCGTATAAAAAAATTCTTTCGACTGGTTCTATTTCAATCCCTAATCCTTATTTCCCGGATCAAAAAAGCGTTTTTAAAGACTGGAGAGTAAACGGCTGGACGGATATGGCGCAGGCTTTGGCTGTTTCTTCCGACATTTATTTCTATGCAGTTGGAGGAGGATTCGAAGACCAGAGAGGTTTGGGAATAGAAAATATCGGAAAATATACGAGACTTTTTGGCATAGCGGAAAAAACTGGCGTTGACCTACCGGACGAAACATCGGGTACAATTCCCTCTCCTCTGTGGAAAGCGCAGAATTTCAAAACGGACTCTACTTGGCGCATCGGAGATACATACAATACCGCAATCGGACAATACGGATTTCAAGTTACGCTTATGGAAATGGCGCGCGCCACCGGAGCAATCGCATCTTTTGGCAAACTTGTTACTCCGCATTTTATTTTAGGAGACAGGGGAATGGAAGAAAAAAAAGAAATCGTGGACATAAAAAAAGAATATTTTGATGTTGCGCATAACGGCATGAGGCAAGCGGTCACTTACGGCACAGCGGTAGCTTTAAATGTGCCTTACGCGCAAGTTGCCGCAAAAACCGGCACAGCCCAGCTCGGAGTCGGGAATACCAAAGTAAACTCCTGGGTGATTGGTTTTTTCCCGTACGAAAACCCTAAATATGTTTTCACAGTAATGATGGAAGCCGGACCAAAAACCAACAGCGTCAGCGCCTCTACCGTCATGCGACAGCTTCTGGATTGGATGTCTATATATACACCTGAGTATTTCAAATGATTTGCATTTTGAGGGTTCTTGAAATACAATGTACTTATGATTAAAGCATATGTGTTTTTGGTTTTGGGTGTTTGGGTGGCAATATTGCCGCACCTTGGTTTTCCGTACTTTTGGAAAGATGTTTTGACAACTATTTCCGGAATTGGGCTGATTTATATCAGCTTTGTGCTGTACAAAGAATATAAAACAAAAGAAACCAAAAAGGGGGAAACCTTCGACAATTTTTCTGAAAATAAGTTTGAAGCGGAGGAAAAAATGTAAACATTCAATCATTATGGAACAATTTTCAAAAACAAGATATATCGTTGGAGTCGTTTTGCTTGTTTCCATATCTTTCCTTTTAGGTGTTTCTTTCGGAAAAAATAGCCGTCCGGAAATAGAAAAAGTAACAGATCTTTCAAATAAAGAGACACAAGTCGCGACAGATGCTGATTTTTCTCCTTTTTGGAAAGTTTGGAACACAATTAATGAAAAGTATCCAAAGGCTGAGGAAATAACCGACCAAGACAGGGTTTATGGGGCCATTTCAGGTCTTATGGACTCTTTGAATGACCCATACAGCGTATTTTTTGCTCCGGAAGAAGCAAAATCATTTGAAGATGAAATAGCCGGTAATTTCTCCGGAGTCGGAATGGAAGTTGGTATTAAGGATAAAATATTAACAGTCATAGCGCCGCTCAAAGACACTCCGGCGTACAGAGCAAACATCAAGCCCGGCGATAAAATTTTAAAAATTGACGAAAAAGTAACCAGCAGTCTGGGAATTGAGGAAGCAATTATAGGAACTTCGGTTGCGCTTACAATCTTTCGGGAAGGAGAAAAAAATCCGAAAGAGATAAAAATTGTCAGGGGTATTATAAACATACCGACTTTAGACATAGAACTTCGGACGGACAGCGTTTTTGTCATAAAGCTTTATAGTTTTTCCGCCAACTCGACGAATCTTTTCCGCAATGCGCTCAAGCAATTTTCTGAATCTAAAACTAACAAATTGCTACTTGATTTACGGGGAAATCCGGGCGGATATTTGGACGCAGCCGTTGATATAGCAAGCTGGTTCTTGCCGAAAGGTAAAACCGTCGTAATTGAAGACTACGGAGATGATAAAAAGCCGGAGATATTCAGAAGCAAAGGTTATGATGTTTTTAATGAAAATTTGAAATTTGTCATTCTGATAGATAACGGCTCCGCTTCGGCGTCGGAAATCGTCGCTGGCGCGATGCAGGACCACGGAAAAGCGAAATTAGTGGGCGCAAAGAGTTTCGGCAAGGGTTCGGTGCAAGAGCCTATAAAAATTACTCCTGACACTCTTTTGAAAATTACGGTGGCTAAATGGCTCACACCGAATGGAAACTTAATTGAAAAAAAGGGACTGACTCCTGATTACCCAGTAGAAATTACTCAAAAAGATTTGGATAATAAAAAAGATCCGCAGTTGGATAAAGCGGTGGAGATATTGCTTAGTGGAAAGTTATAAAGCTCATAAAGTTGTAAAGTAAATATGAAAGTTATATTTTTACAAGATGTACCCAGAGTGGGGAAGAAATACGATATAAAAGAAGTAAATGACGGCTACGCTGTAAATTTTCTGCTACCGAGAAAATTAGCCGAGACGGCAACACCGAAAGCAATCGCGGAATTAGAAAAAAGAAAGAAAAGCATAGCAATAGAGAGGGAAGTACAGGAGAGTCTGCTCTTGAAAAACTTGGAAGAGATAAAAGGAAAAACTATCACGCTAAAAGCTAAGACCGATGAAAAAGGGCATCTTTTCGCCCAAATTCATAAAAAAGAAATAGTTGAAGCCATGAAAGCGCAAAATCACGCCGACATCGGCGAAGAATTCATCGCGCTAGAAAAACCGATAAAAGAAACAGGGGAGCATGAAATTCCCATTTCCATCAAGGGCAAAAAGTCTTCGTTTAAATTGATTGTGGAGAAAATATAAAACTAAATTACATTCACCATTTTCTTTACGACAGTTTTGCCGTTGAAAGAAGTTTTGCGACGAGAGCTGAATTTGACTGTGCCGTCTTTGAGAGCGAAAATAGTGTGGTCTTTGCCTAAACCGACATTTGTCCCTGCCATAACCACTGTGCCGCGCTGGCGAACGATAATAGACCCAGGTTGAGCCTTTTCGCCGTCATAAAGCTTGATGCCTAAGTATTGTGGATTCGAGTCTCTTAAATTTTTGGCTGTACCGCCAGCTTTTCTATGTGCCATATAATTAGGTTCTAGGTTATAGCTTCTAGTAGCTAGTTATTATATAATTCAATAACAAAATCAAGTATAATTCATTCTATGGAAAAAATCAAGGCATTCATTGAGAGCGAGAAGGGGAAGGATATTTTGACAATTATTATCGTAATTTTAGTAGGTTTGGGCTCATTTGAACTGGGCAGATTGTCTAAAGAAGACGAGTCATCAGGCATAAAAATAGAATATACAAATCAAGCTGAAAATCAGCCAGCAAACGTAATTTCAGTCATAAATTCTACTAAAAAAGAAAATGTGTCCGGCAAAAACTTTTTCGCCTCAAACAGTGGAACAAAATATTATTCAATCGGCTGTTCTGCCGGCAGAGATATCAAACAAGAAAACAAGGTCTATTTTGCGACTAAAGAGGAAGCAGAAAAAGCGGGCTACGAGCTTTCCAGTTCGTGCAGATAGAATATACCAGTGTCGCACAATATATGTTTTAGGTCGTTAAGACGACCTAAAACATATGGCGCATTGTGCGACATTTTAATGTACGCACAATGCGCCTTGAGACCAATAATGCTTGCGCAATCTGCTTCACACTACCTTGCGCCACCAAATAGATTCTTAAACCAATTGGCAATATCAATAAAAGAATTGCGTATGTAATCTAAGACTTTGATTACATCGATTTTGAAATAATACATCAGGAAAAGCACAACAATAATAATTACTATTAATTGTATAAACCCGCCTTTCGTGTTTTTTTCGCCAAAGGCGGACCAGCCTTGGGCTGGTATTTTTTCAATATTTTTCATAGCTTAATTTTACCACAAACTATATGGCTCTGACAATACAAAGAGGTGTCTGTTCGGTGGTTTGTCCTAACGGGTTATCTTTAAAAACCGCCGCGCAGAAATCATCCGATATTTTTTTATCCGAACGACCCAAGACATTCACCCCAAGGTCATTTGCGTCGATTATCACGCACTGATTTTTTATTTTCGCTGTAATTTCTTTCGCAACTTTATTTGGATTAGACGGCCCTAATTTTGCATATTCATTAAAAGGCGCCAGTGTATAAGAACATGGGCCGTCAATGGCATTTATATTTTTGCCGACAACTTTATAAAAAACTCCGCGCAGTCCAAAAGGTTTCGTGACAGCCGAACAAAAAGCCGCAAAAAGAATTCTCGCCACGCCAGCTTCTCGAATAGCGAGCTCCATAGTCCACTCGCTACCTAGACCAATCCCATAAGGCGATTTATGCACAAATTTTACTAAAAATTTAGCCAGACGCGATGGATGAATATCTTTTATCGGAAACGCTCTGCCCTGCGTGATTGCCACTACCCTCTCGCTGACAAAAAGAATGTCATTTTTCAAAAGATGCGAACCAGCATACTTGACAACAACATCAACAATGTCATCGCTTTCTTGGATGACATGCGTTCTTATCGGAATACGTTCGTAATTTTTTCCCCCTGCTTTTATTATTAAATTTTTTCCTTTGTTTGGTATTTTTTCCATAAATTAAAACAATTTTGGTAAATAATACAGAGGGTCAAGATATGCGGCTGTAGGAGCTAGTGGCATCGTATATACTCTGCCTTCGCAGGTCGTGCTCGGCCGCTTTTGAACACTAGTCGCGGAGCTTACATAAACAGATACATGCAGATGCGGACCCGTCGTATGCCCCGTATTGCCAGTATAGCCCACTATTTCTCCCCTTGCCACCTTTTGCCCTTCATAAGCCTTGACAAGCGACAAATGTCCATAAGCGCTCGAGAGACCATTGTTATATTTTATAAATACCCACTTGCCAAACGAGGTGCCGATGCAAGTGGCATCAGTATCGCCGACTCCCATTACCGTTCCATCCGCCATTGCTTTGACCGGAGTACCTACTCCCGCCTTAAAGTCCACGCCGCTGTGGCTACCTGAAGCATAAAGTCTTTTGGAATCAGCCGTTTTCCCAAACATCTGCGTCACATATATTTTATCGAGTGGCCAGCTCAAAACTCCGCTAGTAGGAAGCTTGGAAGGATCGAGAGTAAATTGCAGTTGCGATTCGTAATCTCTTAACTCTTTTTCAAAAGATTCCTTCTTGGCAAGCCTGTCTTTGAGCAGTTTTTGATAATTAGCTTCATTGTTTTTTGTTTGCTTTAATAATTTATTTTTTTCATTGGTATTCTGCACGACAATTTTATGCTGGTCCGCGAGTTTAGACTTAAGGCGGGTAAGCTCATTTTTCGCGCTGATGGTTTCTTCTTTGGTATCTTCCAACTCCCCCTTTATTTGTTTTAATTCAATTATGCTGTCTCTGAGCTTTTCACGGATAGCAGTTATATTATCTATATCATTCCAAATTGCCGTAAAATTATTTTCAGACAGCAAAGTTACCAATATGTTACTTTCTTCAAGTTCATTTGTTTTTTTTATACCGAGAGAAATAGATTCTATGTTGGTTTTTATTGAATTTTGTTTGATGCCGATGTTAGAACTCAGGTTTTCAATCGTAAGATTTGTTTTGTCAATCTTTTTCTGAGTTAAAGTCATGTCAGTATTTAATTTTTTCCGAGTTAAGTCAAGCTCTTTGATTGATTTGTTCAAGGAATTTTTCTGTTGTCCAAAACTATCAAGCTCCGACTGAAAAGCTGCTATTTCCTCTTCCAAAATATCTATGTCGGAATTTTTCTGGTCTATTTTATTTTGCAGTTCTTGCGCCGTGTTTGCATAAGAAAAAACCGGAAGAACTAGTAAGAGAATCACCAAGGCAAGACCTTGTATTAACAATACAAGGTCTTGCCTTGTATTGTTACAAGGCTTTTTGGAGTCTGGATAAAGTTTCATTTTTACCTAAAATCTCTGCAATAATAAAAGGGTCCGGGGATTTATCTTTTCCTGAGAGGGCATAGCGCACCGGATGCAGGAGCTCTCCCCTACTTTGAAGGCTGTCAGCAATTTGCATCAAACTAATTTTTACATTTTCGGTAGTGAAGTTTTCCTCACTTACATCTTCCAGAGCCTTGATTGCTAATTTTAAATTATCAGAAATTTTGTCCGGAGTAACATTTTTGTAAACTAGTTTCGCTTTATCATATTCAGGCTGTTTAAACTTTGAAAAACAATCAAGCTCCCCCGCTTTAAGCATAATTTTTACATCGCTCCATTTGGAAATTCTTTCAAAAATAACCGGAATTAATTTATCATTTTGAAACTCTAAGGGTAAAAAGGAGAAAATTTTATTTTTTATTTCCTCTGCCGGTAATTTCTTCATGTGTTCTTTATTGAGCCAATCAAGTTTCTCTGAATTAAATATGCCACCACTTTTTTGTATTTTATTTAAATCAAATTTTTCTATAAGTTCAGAGAGCGTAAAAACTTCTGCCTCTCCACCGGGATTCCAGCCGATAAGCGCCATAAAATTTATAATGGCTTCGGATAAATAACCTAAATCCCTATATTCTAAAGCAGGAATTACTTCCGGATCTCTTTT
>Ga0209542_10020494_pt1 | contig 10469 bp, 12 predicted proteins | sample RifCSPhighO2_01_FD_184028 | JGI IMG/M metagenome (GOLD analysis project Ga0209542, IMG submission 184028) | Soil microbial communities from Rifle, Colorado - Rifle CSP2_plank highO2_0.1 (SPAdes) (version 2) | ecosystem: Environmental > Terrestrial > Deep subsurface > Rock core/Sediment ...
GCGTAAACTGGTTTTGCAAGCAATAGAAGGCGATGCGATGATGATTACCAAGCCAGAAAATCTTTGCTGGTTGTTAAACATCCGCGCCAGCGATGTCGAATTTACGCCGCTGCTTTTGGCCTATGGAATTCTTTTTAAAAATGGTGAAATGGATTTATTCGTCGATGAAAAGCGCGCCAAAAATCTTGATTTGGAAAAAGTAAATTTCGTGCAGCCCGATTGTCTTGATTTGCGAATTTCGGTTTTACGTAAAGAACTTAAAAAAATTCAGCTTAATGAGAGCGCTACAAACTATTGGCTTTACAGCCTTTTAGAAAAAAGCGGATTTGAGATAATTTCCAAAAAAGATCCGTGTGAAATTTTGAAAGCGCAAAAAAATTCTGCTGAAATTGAAGGTGCGATTAAAGCCCACGAAGCTGATGGTTTGGCTTACAAATGCTGGCGAAATTGATGAGATAAAAGCAGCAGAAACATTGCTCGAATTCCGCAAAGAAAATCCTGATTTTTTATATCCAAGTTTTTCTACTATCGCCGGTTTTGCCAGCAATGGAGCGGTTATTCACTATCATGCCACTACCAAAACCAATAAGAAAATTTCTGGCAATTCTTTGCTTCTGCTTGATTCCGGCGGGCAATATTTTGGTAAAGATTTTTGCGGCACAACTGATGTAACGCGCACAATTGCCATTGGAAAACCGACAGCCGAAATGATTGAAAATTTTACCCGTGTTTTGAAAGGCCATATTGCTCTTGCGTTGGCCAGGTTTCCAATTGGCACAAGCGGAGCGCAGCTCGATGTTTTAGCGCGACAATATTTGTGGCAGGTTGGTCTTGATTACGACCATGGAACTGGTCATGGCGTTGGTTCTTTTCTTTTGGTTCATGAATGCCCGCAAAATGTAAGTCGTCGTGGCCATCAACCTTTATTGCCAGGAATGATTATTTCCAACGAACCAGGATTTTACAAAGAAAATGAATATGGCATTCGTATCGAAAATCTGATGTTGGTTGAGAAGGAAAGTGATAAATTTTTGTGTTTTAAGACCCTTACTCTTGTGCCGATTGATCCACGATTGGTTGATTTTAAAATGCTGACACAGGATGAAAAAAAATGGCTATGTGATTATCATCGTCAGATTTTTGATGTGTTAGAATCCGGTTTGAATTCTGATGAAAAATCTTGGCTAGACAATCTGTGTTCTAATTTTTTTGTGTAAAAAATGTGGTGTTTTTGAGGCGAAGTTGTCCGGGAGCGATACCAAAAAAATCCTGTTTGTTGAAATTTCTTTCAGCAAAAAAATCAAAAATTTTGCGGTAATTTTTTCTTTCAGAATCGTCAAGAATGATTGTTCCGCCTGGTTTTAGAGCGTGAATGGAATTTGTAGCGCATTCAAATCTTTTGAGAGAATCGATGATGATGAAGTCAAATTTTTGTTGGCAGTTTTTGGCAAAATTTTCATAAGCAGAATTTGTCAGACCGTTTTGCATCAAGTTCAGTTCAGTATTTTTTTCCTGTAATTTTTCTTTGATAATTTCGAACCATCTTTTTTCTGTTTCCAAACTGACAATTTTTTTCACTCTTTTGGCAAAAAACAAAGTTGAAGCGCCGCAGCCAAATTCAAAAACTTCATGATTTTTGGTAAGATTTTTTTGCAGAAATTCAATCGCCGGATAGGTCATCCACGGCAATGCTTCGCCATTTTCATCTTGCGAGAAACCTTCGATAAAAGATTTTATCCAGCCTGATTTATTTTTTTGGAATTGCTCTTTTATCATCAAGGTACCACATCACAGTTTCGCGTAGTCTCTCGGAAAATTTTTTACTTGGTTTAAAACCGAATTCACGCGAAACCTTGTTATTGCTGATAGCGTAGCGTTTGTCGTGGCCGAGGCGGTCGGTTATGAAAGTGATTTGTTTTTTGTAAGATTTGCCGTCCTGGCGTGGTTTTATTTCGTCAAGAATTTCACAAATTTCATGCGCTAATTCGATATTTTCTTTTTCGCACTTGCCGCCAAAACAATAAGTTTCTCCAAGTCTTCCTTGCGTTAGAGCGGCATAGATTCCATCGACATGATCTTTTACAAAAATCCAGTCGCGAATATTTTTTCCATTGCCGTAAAGCGGAATATTTTTACCTGCAATTGCTGAAGAAATAATGGTAGGAATAAATTTTTCGCGATGCTGATGTGCACCGAAATTATTGGAGCAATTTGTGGTGATTGTTGGCAAGCCGTAGGTTTCATGCCAGGCACGTACTAAATGATCGGAAGCGGCTTTGGATGCGGAATAGGGTGAGTTTGGTTTGTAAGGATTTTCTTCGTTAAATTTTGGATCTGTTGCTGCAAGCGAGCCGTAAACTTCATCGGTTGAAACATGTAAAAAACGAAATTGTGATTTTTTTTCGTTGCTTGAATTTTGAAAATGCGTGAGAGCGCAATTCAGGAGGTTGTAGGTTCCGATGATGTTAGTTTGAATAAAATTTTCCGGCGCTTTGATGGAATTATCGACGTGGGATTCAGCGGCAAAATTCACTATAAAATCAATTTTTTCTTGATGCAGAATTTTTGAAACCAGACTGAAATCGGCAATATCACCTTCAATTAGTTTATGCTTTACCGCAGCAATATTATCAGGGTTTGCCGCGTATGTTAACTTGTCTAAAACAACAGCATTATGTCCGAGATCTGCAACTTTGATAACAAAATGACTGCCGATAAATCCAGCGCCGCCGGTGATGAGAAAGTTTGTCATTTACCAAAAACGATGGTGCATCTTTTGCTATAGAAGAAATAGTTTTTGGTTGATTTATCCACAGCGTAAACATCGGTGATTCCCGCTTCTTTGATGGCGGCAACGACTGATTGATCGCCGGAAAGTTTTATTGCGGTGTCACCGATGTAGGGCAGAGTGAATCCACCAAAAATATTTTTGCTGCAAGCTTCACCTTTTTTGATTTCTGTCATTTGTGAAATTTGTATTTTTTGCTGTTCGTTAAGATCAGTTGAGTAGTTGGTGCAACTTGCAAGAAGTAGGATCAAAGTCGCAAAGAATTTTTTCATGTTATGGATTAAATTTTGCTCCATTTGCGTCAATATAGCACGCAACTGTTGAGCGGTTGAATTTATCAAGTTTGATTTGGGCATTTTTATTATTAACAAACCTGAAAAATCCAGTAGTATCTTTGCCGCCAGAAAGTGAGCTGCCATTGATGCTATAAACTGACATGATCCATTTGCGGTCGAGATTAAACTGCATGTTGCTAGCCTCTCTTAAATCAAGGCGATATGGCGTTTTGATCTGATTGGCAATTATGGAAACTTTTTGTCCGGAAGAAAATTTCATATTGCCGGAAAGTCTTTTCGCATGGCTGACATCAAGCACGATTTCGCTTGCCGCCAAATCATCTCGCAAAATTTCCTGCCGCTCAAAGTCCTTGTCAAATAAGGGTGGAGCGATGGTGATTTTTTCGGAATTGAAATTTATCAAAGCGAAGAATGTTTGGGAGTATTTTGAAGTTTTAAGAAAAGCATCAAGCCACGATTGTGAAAGATTGGTGATTTTAATATTTCCAAGCGAGACATGTTCATAATAACGCAAATCAACCGGAATAAATCTGGCATTTTTTTCAGCGTTTTTTACCGCTTCGACAATTTTGGAAAATACGCTTGGGTGATTGAGGGCGGAATAGGTGGTAAGATCAATTTTTTTTCTGCGTGCGATTTCTTTTCTGGCAAGCTTGCCGAACAGGTCTTGTCTTGCATTTAATTCCGAGCTTGATTTTTCGCAATCAACAGAGTTTTTTAAAAACTGGTTATGGATGGCAACGCATGATTGCCCGGCCAGTAGAATCAAAATTAAAAAAACAAAGCGCATGAGATTCATGAATTACAAAATCTTTTTTGAGAAAGTTGATTTGCGATGGGGCTTTTTCATCATCGCGATGATTTTTGCAACTTGGCAAAATGCCCAAGCTTTTTTTATGCGGGCTTTTTTTGCGAAAGAACCAAGAAGCAATATTCATATCGTTGGCTCTTCGACAATTTCACCTTTCATGGCCACGATTTCAGAAGAATTTGCCCGGGTTCGTAGTGAAAAAAATATCGAAATTCCGCTTGTCGAATCAACTGGAACTCATGCCGGTTTTCAAAGTTTTTGCGCTGGTGTTGGATATGAATATCCAGATTTTGTTAGCGCTTCGCAAGCAATCAGGGAAAATGAAAAAGCATCTTGCGCAAAAAACAAAGTCACGCCGATTGAAATTAAAATTGGCTATGACGGTATCGTGATTGCCAATGCCAAAGGTGGCACAAAATTTAACCTTACCAAAGAACAAATTTTTTTAGCGCTGGCAGAAAAGGTGTATGATTTGAAATCGCAAAAAATTGTAAAAAATCCCTATTACTTCTGGAATGAAATCGACGAAAAACTGCCGCAAGAAAAAATCCTGATTTACGGCCCGCCAACAACTTCAGGCACGCGTGATGTGTTTGTCGATTTGGTGATGGAAGATGTTTGCATGAATAATGTTGGATTTATTGCCGCTTTTGAAAATCGCGCTTTGCGTAAAAAACAATGTCATTCCGTCAGAAATGACGGAGCTTTTATCGAATCGGGAGAGAATGATAATACAATGATTGCAAGCCTGAAAAAGAATCAGCGGGCTCTCGGAATCGTTGGTTTCAATTTTATTGTGGCAAATAAAGGTCAAATCAGGGCGATAAAAATTGATGGAATCATGCCAAGCCCGAAAACAATTGCTTCCAAGCAATATCAGCTTTCACGCCCGCTTTTTGTTTATTTCAAAAAAGAGCATCTGGATCTGATTTCTGAAATGCGTGATTTTATCAAAGAAATCATCAGCCCGGAAACTATCGGACACAAAGGTTATCTGACACACAGCGGTCTCATCGCTTTGAGTGATGATGAACTTGCGGAAGTGAGAAAAAGAATTTTGTTGCAATTGTGAGAATTGTTTTTTGCTTATTGCTGGTTTCTTTTATAACTTCATGCGTGACCAAAGCGCTGTGGAGAGGCACTGGATATGACGAGGAAATCAAACAGTTTTTTGTTGGATCGGATGGCAGATATATCGTTTTTGTCGCCAGGGATTATCACTATGTTTTCACCGATAATTCCAAATTATTGCAGCAGATTTTGTCGTTAAAACAGAGCGGAGTTTTGTCATTAAACACAAAGGAAACTTATCTCAATCTTAAATCAAACAATGATGTTAAAGGTCATCTCGTTCTTGAAGGAGAGTTCGATTTACTGCCGCGTGAAGACATGATAAAATTGCAAAGCATGGGATTTAACCCCGATCGTGAATATCGCATTGTTATTAAAATTCCTCTTATTGGCAGAAGATATGCCGCGCGCTACCTGGGGCAAGGTTCAATTCCAAATGAAAACATTTACAAAATCAGAATTTATTACAGTGATCCAAGCTTGATCAAGGGTGTTGGCAAAGCTGCAGTCACACCAGTTGCCGTAACACTCGATGCTGTGATTTTAATTGGAAAAGTTGTGATACTGCCATTTAAGCTCTTTCCGGTTTACTAGAGCCTGTATTCAAATTCATTCGTTTCCGATTTTTTAGGAAATTTTTAGCGATTTTTGCATAAAATTTTTCATAATATCGGGAATATTTTGAAAAATTTTATGCAAAAAAGAGCAAAAATTTACAAAAAAGCGGGGGCGAATGAATTTGAATACAGGCTCTAGAGCCTGTATTCGGTAGTTCTAAACCACGATGCACAAAGCGCGATATACGAAATAAAGACACAAGACTTTAGACAGGTTCTTATGGAAAAAGTCTAATTAGGAATTGAGGGGGGGGGTGGTGGTCTGAAGGGAGGGGCGCACTATAATTGGACATTTTTTTACCTAAATAATTTGATATATCCTTCAAACACGAAGTTACGATTGCGTTTTTGGCCCGTTGTTTCCTTCAAAATCCCTAGCTTCACAAAATCATCAATCAAACGCAGAGCAGTTGAGATGTTGATTTTAAAAAGCTTCACCACATCAGAACTATCAACCATCGGGTTTGAATAAAGATGCTGTAACAACTCTCTCGCCATTTCTTGTTTCTTACCAAGTTTGGCAATTTTTGTTTCTGCTTCACTTCTTAATTTTATGATATTTTTGAAAGTCTGAATTGAATTTTCTGAAGTTGCGCGCATGCCTTCTAAAAAGAATTTTAGCCACTGCACTAAATCATTGTGAGTTCGAACACGCGTTAAATTGTCATAATAAAGTGAGCGGTGTTTTTCAAAAAAGTCAGACAAATAAAGCGTTGGTTTTGTCAGCAAATCGTTGCTCACCAAATAAAGTGTAATCAACAAGCGCCCAATTCGGCCGTTGCCGTCAAGAAACGGGTGGATGGTTTCAAATTGATAATGAGCAATGCCAATTTTGATTAGCTGTGGAATTGCTAAATTTTCATTGTGTAAAAACTTTTCTAAGTCAGCCATTAAATCATCCACTGAATCCTGATGCGGTGGAATAAAAACTGCATCGCGCAAACTTGCGCCACCAATCCAGTTTTGGCTTTTACGAAATTCACCGGGAGTTTTGCGATTTCCTCGAACGTCTTGCATCAAGGTTCTATGCGCTTGTTTTAGCAGGCGATTACTCAGAGGAAGTTTATCCAAAGATTTTATCGATTGATTCATTGCTTCGACATAATTGTGCACTTCAAGCCAATCATCTTTTTTTTCCGCTTCGACATATTCTTCCTTTTGCACCGCATCATCAATGTTGGTCTGTGTTCCTTCAATTCTGCTGCTCTTCGTTCCTTCTTTTAAAATGTGCATCTTGATGAAGAAATCGACATCAGGAATTAACTGCGAAAAAGCATTTAATTCGCCGAGCTTAATATCTGCCTGACTTAACAAAAGTTGAAGTTCTGCATTATCAATAAGCCACTCGGTATTAACCTTCGATGGTTCAAAGCTTTTATATTGATAGCGCTGAACCAAATTGCCTGATTTGAAATTAGTAATGCTCATAAATTGTTTAAAAAATTATTTTAGGCAATTATGAATATCTTTACTTGCATTTCAAGTGGTTTTATGCAATTATTATGACTTATAAAACAGGTTCTAGTTCGAATAATCTGCTCTTAAATTGGAAAACCGTCTGGAGCCTCGTGGCTCTAAGCCTGAAAAAGAAATGGCTCCCCGGGAAGGATTCGAACCTCCGACCAATTGGTTAACAGCCAGAAAGTCCTACCTTTTACTAATCTTTAGTTAGATAGAGCTTGACATATCAAGGGTTTATGTCCAATTCATGTTTTACAATCTTTTATTGGTTCCGATGCAATTTTACCTAAAATGCGGCAATGGTGCGGCAATAAGAAAATTGAATTTGGAAGAATGTGAGAGCTTAAATAGAACCTGTCCTAAATCTTTTTTAACCCCATATTTTACCCTGCTTTTGCTTATTTTTTGACAAAATTACTCACCGTATTTCCAGATACGCTTCGTAATTTTGTCAAAAAATAAGCAAAAACATGCTAAAATCTGGGGTTAAAAAAGATTCAGGACAGGTTCTTACGCGTGTAGCCATGTCAATGCATCAATCTTTACCTAGATTTATAAACCTTGACTGTCAGAAAAACAGCCATTATCTCCTGACAAATCCATCAAGAATTTTGGCCAAATTTAAACGTCAAAACACATAGTGATTACCGATAAAATTCTAAGAAAAATAAAAGCTAAAAAAAGAGGCTGGGTGTTTTGTGCTAAAGATTTTCATGATCTCGGCTCAAGAAATGCTGTAGATAAAGCTTTGTCGCGCATGGCTGATGATAAAAATTCTGATGATGACAATAAAATCACTCGAGTCACTCGTGGTGTTTATTATTACCCAATTGTGCAAGATGGCGTAGGCATTATCCCGCCCGATCTGAATACAGTTGCTGATGCCATTGCGCGCAATGCCGGCATTTCAATCTATCCTTCCGGCGCTTTATCTGCCAACATGCTTGGTCTCTCCAATCAAGTTCCTTCGCAAAACATTTATTGGACGCATGGCAAATCGATGACCAAGCATCTTGGGAAAAACTCTATCCATTTCAAGCATGTCAGAATTAATCCAATACCAAACACCCCAACCGTCGTGGTAATGGTTTTAAATGCTCTGAGCTACATCGGAAAAAATAAAGTCGATGATTCTGTAATCAAAAAATGCTCCAAATATCTGAGCGATCCTGACAGAAAATCTTTGCAAAAAATGTCTTCCAGAGTGTCGGGATGGGTTTCTGATTTTATTCCTAAAATCGTGGCGGCGTAATGGAAAAATTCATCAAACTATCCAACCAAGAACGAAAAAATGTAATTCAGAAAGCGGCGTTTGATCTTGGATTGAGATTTGATGTGGTTGAAAAGGACATCTGGGTTTGCTTCGTTCTAGAGCCTGTCTTCAAACTCATCACAGCTCGCTTTTCCACAAATTTTGGCTCGTTTTCCGGCAAAATTTTTTGCAGTATGCCAGATACAGCGGCAAAATTTTGCTGAAAAGTCGCTCAAAATTTCTGAAAAATCGAGCTGTGATGAGTTTGAAGACAGGCTCTAACCACTCTGGCAAAAGATGGTGGGATGCGAGAAACAATTACGTATCGGAAGAGAATCAAGAAATTTCCGATGATGCTTTAAAGCAAATAACCACCAGAGCCAGAGCATATTTGGAAAGTGAAAATAAGGGTAAAAAATTCTGCGAAAGAAGAGTTTCAATTTGCTGAAAATCATCAAGTTAGGGGCCGTTTTAAAGTAAAAAAAGAAGACATTTTTCTAGAGCCTGTCTTAAAACCCAACGTGTCTCGATTTTCCATAAATTTTGAGCGACTTTTTGGCAAAATTTTGCCGCTGTATTCAACATACTGCAAAAAATTTTGCCAAAAAACGAGCCAAAATTTATGGAAAAGCGAGGCGCGGTGGGTTTTAAGACAGGCTCTAATAAAAACCGACATCGAATTTGGCTTCATCGTAAATGAAGGAGATCATCGAGTCTACGCCATCTGGCTCGAATAATATTTTTACTCAAACCATCCCCTCAATTTTAACATACCACCCCCTCCAAACCCTTGCCATCACTGAATCCAAAAAATAAGGTAATTCCTGCCACGTGGCAGGAATTCAAAAATAACAGCAATTGAAAAAATAAAAAATCTCTTCTCCCCATGAGTAAAAATAAAAAAAACACCAAAATAACTTCAGCAAAAAAGCTTAAACCAACCAAGTCTTTGGAAAAAATTTCTCAGACTAAAGTTGCTCTAAATAACTACGCCAACCTTCTTTCAAGCATTCAAAAACACATTGCCCAAACTCAAAATAACATCATCGAAACTGTTACCAGGCAAAAAGTAGTGATGGCTTGGCAAATCGGAAAAATAATTGAAGAGCATTTGTCTAAAAATAATAAATCCGGTTACGGCGAAGAATTATTCAAACAACTCGAGCATGACATTGGAATTACGGAAACAGTTTTGTACAAAATGCGTAGCTTTTACAAAACTTATCCAAAGCTTCCAAAAGACAGTAGTAGCCTGAACTGGAGCCATTACCGAATTCTCAGCGGAATAAAAAAATCCGATGAAAGAAAATATCTCGAAGATTTAACCAAGCAAAATAGTTGGGATGTTGACACTCTTCAACAAGAGGCAAAAAAGTCGAAAAATGCTGAGGTTTTAAACGAGAAAGAAAGCGGTAACAAAAAAACCGCTGCAACAAAAACATCAAAAAAAATTACCAATAAAAAACTCTACCCACTCCGAGGCCAATTATTTTCTTACCCACTCACAACAATCGCCGGATCAACAAAATCCTTCTTCGATTTGGGTTTTAATATTTTTAGAGAAGTAGAGGAATCGCTGCCTCAAGCTGTAAAAAAAGAAAATCCAATTGTTGACGTAACTAAAAATTTGTCGCGCTCCGCGTCAACGGGAAAGAATAAAAGTTACTCAGCAAAAAAATCAAACTTACATCCACGCAAGCTCTACGCCTACAAAGCCTACCTGGAAAGAGTCGTCGATGGCGACACCATCCGCGTGATTCTTGATTTAGGATTCAAAACTTTTCACGAAGAAATTCTGCGATTAAAAGGAATTGACGCGCCTGAGAAAAGCACTGACGCAGGAAAAAAAAGTGCCAGAGTTTTGACTAACATCCTAAAAAATATTCCATTTCTCATCCTTAAAACCATCAAGATCGACATCTACGGAAGATACGTTGCCGATGTTTTTTTTGATGAAAAAAAATCAGAAGTTGATCCACAAAAGGTTGCTGATGATGGGGTTTATTTGAATCAAATGCTGTTGGATAAAGGATCGGCTGGGATGTTGGAAGAGTAATTAACCCCAATAACGCTTAAGGAATTATGGCTTAAGTCTACAAACTCTGAGTAAAACCAATAAACTCCACCACACTGTCACCCCGCACTTGTTGCGGGGTCCATTTGGTCGCAACCA
>Ga0209542_10020496_pt1 | contig 10468 bp, 13 predicted proteins | sample RifCSPhighO2_01_FD_184028 | JGI IMG/M metagenome (GOLD analysis project Ga0209542, IMG submission 184028) | Soil microbial communities from Rifle, Colorado - Rifle CSP2_plank highO2_0.1 (SPAdes) (version 2) | ecosystem: Environmental > Terrestrial > Deep subsurface > Rock core/Sediment ...
AACTCCCAAACCAAATAATATTAACTGAAAAAAACTATTCTGAATTTGAATGTAATCCAAAATCATTCTCAATAGATATAAAGATACTGAGTGAATTAATACCCATATAATTGACCATTTGACACTTATTGAATGTTGGTGATGATGTCCAAATTCGTGTTTCATTGTTAATTCATTAAATATGCACTAAGTGATATAAATATTTGGTTTTCGAGTGTGCCCCTATTTCGTCGTTTTATCGTTCGTGTGCCCCGAGTAATAATTGATTTTAACTTATAGAATTTTACGAAGTTTTTGCCCTCGAAAAATTCCCCTCGCAACGTGAGGCATCCCACACGTTGCAGAGCTGGAGAATTTTTCAGAGCTGGCAAAAATTTGGGAGAGGAACGAATTTTGCTTGGCAAAATAGCGAAGCGGTCGTTCCGAACCGCCTAATTCTTGTTAAATGCTTTGCCAGTTACGAGCGAAGCTGAGTTCTGGCAAACTTCGTCCGAAGAGTTTTTGAATTACTCATAAATTCGACCGTAGGGAGTGTAACTGTCCGAAGGACACGAGGGGGATTTTCGTTCTATCAAGCGAACAAGGTGAGCAATCAAGAATAAGTATCAAGGCACACTATTAAAAATATTAAGAATCTGGGGTCATGTTTAATTTGGGTATTCTTAATTTAAGTGGTAGTCTATTTGTAAAATCTTATGAACTCATCTTTCCTATAAATTTGTTAAGAATGTCCTTATTTTTTTTATATTGTTCTTTGTTTGAATCTGATTCAATAGCCCTTAAATATGTTGACAAATTGCCGATAAAAGTAACTGGAATTTCTTTTCTCACTAAGACTCGAGCCTTTTCATTATTTATGAATTGATTAATAGAGTTAAAAATTTCGTTTATTCGCTTACCTATTTGCAAATCGGCATCAAGTAGTTCTTTTTTTACTATTTTTTTAATTTCTTGGTTATATTTTGAGTATACCTCTTCTTTTTGCAAAGCAGATAATAATAATCTAAAATCTCGTAACTGTTTTGGAACATATATTTTTCTTAATTCACTCTCGATTTTAGTATCTTCTTCTATTATTTTGAGTAATTCATCTGAAACATCAATAAGGGTATTCCTGAGTTCGTATATATCTATTCCTAATTCTTCAAGAATTTTATCGTCTCTCTTTCTGAGTCTTTTAGTTATTTCAATTATCTCTTCAGCAGTTTTATCTTTACATTGTTTAATTAAATTGTCTACGTCGTTTCTTGTATATTTGGAATCTCCTTTAAGAATTTCCTCACAAACAGGATAGAACGCCCTTAATTTCCTCCATATATTAAGATAATTTACTACTTCTTTATATTGTGCTTCTTCCTGCCAGTATTTCCTGAAAGTAATTGCAGCCCTATAAAGCATGTCAACATATCGAATATTTTTAATTTTGTGAATTTGGTGTAACTTTGGTAATAAACTCGTTAAATTAAGAGGTTTGATTGTAGAAATAATTAGCTCCCCTAGTTGCCATATCTTTTTGACGTCATGAGCCTCAAATCTAGATCCTACTCTTTCTTCACTAATTATTGTTGAATTGAAGTCTACTATGTTTAGGAGATCACTCTGGTTCATTTGCATATACTCCTTCTTTCTGATCTCTCCTCATCTTCTCAAAATATTCAAATTTATAACCAAGAAACTTATTTCCAGTATCCACTTCTTCATCTTTAGAATGTGCGATTTTAGTTATTTCCCAAATATACAATTCAGCTAAATAATCCAGAGCATCTTTCATATGTGGTTCATCACTTTGTCTTGCTAAATAACGTGGGTGCCCAGAGTTAATTATTACATTGGAAAGCACCTCATCAAACCAAGATAATTCGTCGGTAAATTCATCAGAAACAAATTCGATATTAAATCCACGAGGCTTATGCCTCATTCCTCTTTTCTTAATCTTGTCTTTTCCACCAGCATAGTGGGGTTGTGTTTCTTCTGTTGGTTTGTTAAATCCTTTTTCAGATTCTTTAAAGCCTTCTTCTTTATCCTGATCCTGTACTTCGGTGGTTTTTGCATCTTCTCCTGGACCGCCTGTTTTTATTTGACCATGACCGCTTCCATGTGCTCCTAAATCGGGGTTTAATGTTTTGTCCTGCCCCATTTCCTCTTTCTTCACGTCTGCGTTTTCATATTTTTCCATTCCGGAGATTTCCGTACCTTCTCCAGAAGGATTCCTCACTTCTAAATTAGAATCATTACCTACAGACTTTGCTAATTCTACAACCTCAATTTCGTTATTTTCTTTTGAGAGAAAGCCCATACTTTTGGCTATTTTGAAATTGAATATATTTTTTGATTTAAAGAATAATTGTAAATCTTTTACAAGTTCGCTAACCTGTCTTTGTAATTTTAGTTCGTATAATCCTTTAGAGTGTTCTTTTACTTTATTTTCAAGTAATCTCTCAATTTTTAAAAGTTCCTTAAAAAGAAAATCACGTTCATCATTAATTTTTAATCCTTGTCTTAATTCATTAATTTCACAAAAATCACATGTTATGTAACCAGTTAGGAACCTATGTTTCCATATAGGACGCTCTGTAAATTCGTCTATTTCTGAGATAAATCCATCTCCTACAGGTCTGCCTTGAAAAAGTAGATAGGGTTGATTCCATTTATCGCTTCTGCCCCTATCGCATAAATACAAATTGAAACTTATCTCCTCATTTTTTCCATTTTTATCGTATGGAATTGGATCAATGGTTAAAGCGGTAAATAATGAATAATCTTTTGGTTCTACTTCCTGAAACTTTTGTTGCTCAGGACCTATTTCAGCTATTTTTCCTTCGTATAGTTCTACAAGTATTCGTATTTCTCCTTTTCTAATTAATTCTCCAAAATGGTGTTGAAGCCTTTTAATTAGCATATTTATATTGAATTTTTCAAACAAACCAGTTTTCCATTTTTCGTATATTGCAATTGTACCATGTTCAGAATTAGAATATTCCCTGAATTTGGATTCGTCCACATACTTGACTTTTACTTTACTGGATATTGAATTAAATTCAAGTTTCGCTGTTATTCTGGAAGAAATTGCATTAGCAAGTATGACATCAGTTTCGTTGGGAGGAATATCTTCTGGAAGTCTTTTTGTGATAAAATTTAAATTTTCACAAAATGCCCTAAATCCTTGTAATCCTCTAGCAAATTTACCTGTTTGGCTACTATCAAACTCTTTCAATGAATCAAAAGGTTTCTCGCAGACATGTTTAATTTGTAAGAATCCAGTGCCATTATCTATTATCAGTATTCTTTCATTTTCTTTGTCAATAATTACCTTGATTTCACCTTTTGTTTTCTTTTTTTTATTTTCATTGAATTTTATTATTGCATCTACGCCATTTTCAACTGCTTCCGTCAACATTAACGAACTGCCGCCTCTTGCTTCAAAGCCGGCACCTACCATATTCAAAGCAGAAACTATTTGTTTTTCTTTTTCAAAAGTGGCGGAGAATATTGTTTCTTCAACATTAGGTTGATATGCTTCTTTACTTCCAAATAATCTTTTTACAAATTCCATTTTAAAGTTTTATGCCTTTTCTTGCTTTTTTATTACTCTGAAAAGCTGCCTTAGTTATTCTCAATTCTTCTTCTAGAGCCTTGAAAATCTTGTTTATTTGAGGTTCAGAATAGCTATACACTTGAGTATTTGAGCAATTTCTTAAGATGGCAAACTGCTCTAGTAATTTGTTAACTCTTGCTTCAGCTAGCCTTTTGAATTTTTCTTCCTTAGTTTCATTTTCAATTCTAACTTTAACCATATAAATCAGTAATATACAACTAATATTTAAATGTTCCTATCATTTTCTATTAATCCTAATCTAATGCTATTAGATTATATTTAATGATAATTACTTCAAACATCCTATTCTATTATCAAATTTTAAGCAAACTATAAATACCAAAACCAATGCCTAAACGATAATGACATCAAAATATTACGTAGACACAGCAATTTGGAGAGACCTCCACGAAAATAGAAAAGATAAAACCAAAAATCTTGGAGAATTGGCATTTAAATTTTTCAAGAAAATACGAGCCAATAAAGAGAAAATAGTTTATTCAGATTTGGTTGTTGAGGAATTATCACACGCTTACGATAAGCAAACTATTAATCAGCTCTTCAAAGGCGTATCAGAATTGCTTGAAAAAGTTGAAATCAATGAGAAGCAATTAAAAGAAGCTGCCGATTTGTCAAAAGAACATAAAATTCCTTTAGGTGATACGGTTCATAGTGTACTAGCCAGAGACACTAAGGCAATTATGGTAACACGAGACCGACATTTCAGAAAGTTAAAAGATAAGATTACTATTAAAAAACCAGAGGACTTAATTTAGCTTAACACCAAACTTTTTAGCATATTCACTGACAACTTTGCCTCTAATCCTATGCAATTCTTTATCACTTACTTTCTTTTTTGCAGCACCTTTAAACTCCACTAACTGCTGAAGAACAAAATCTTTTTCTATTGAGTTTAGCTTTTCCCTGACAGATTCCCTAATAAACTCTGTTCTGTTGCTGAAATGCAATGGTTTTAAGACTGCATCTATCTTCTTTACTACATCTTCCTGAATCTTAAAAGTTATAGTTTCCATGATATTACGCATGTAATACAATGTAATATTTAAATATTTCGGTTTTTAGCCCCAGATTCCTTCTTATAAAATATAAAGTGAGAATCACAATAAGAGAGTGTGCCCTAATATCTTCGTTAGCCCCAGAAAAAATTGCGTAGAACTTATAGAATTAGGCGAAGTTTTTGCCCTCGAAAAATTCCCCTCGTGAGCAAAATTGAGGCAACCCACAAACTTCAGAGCTGGAGAATTTTTCAGAGCTGGCAAAAATTTGGGAGAGGAACGAATTTTGCTTGGCAAAATAGCGAAGCGGTCGTTCTGAACCGCCTAATTCTTGTTAAAATCTTTTTCCATACGAAGTGTGGGAAAACTGCGTCCGCAGAGTAATTTTTTGGGCTAGTGTTCATTCAAATAAGCGAAGCGATACATATAGAACAAGTATTAAGGCGAGAAAACCGTTAGTCGTAATAGTGGGGCGAGAAAGTCGTCATTGTTTTATTTTTTCACGGTCTCCAGATTCTTTTCCAAAATATCTTTTAACCACCTTCGAAAATTCTCTAATAATATCTGGATGTATTTCGGTGAATTTATCATCTTCTAAGCTGTATAATTTCCCATTTTTACAAAAGCTGTTTATGTATGAAATCCTAAAATGGGGTTCTTTTGGAGTGACTAAGATTATTCTTGCTTCTTCCCAGAAGTAAGCATATTTTTCTAATTCTTCAGGGAGAATTTCACCACTAGATCTATATTTTACTTCAATTAATTGTATGTTTCCTTTTAAATCAACAACCAAGAAATCAGGAATACTCCTTATTCTTTCAAATGTATTGCTGTCTATTATCTCCTGTTTCAATTGAGATACGTTCTCTAATAACCTTTCATAACCAAACCTATAGACTTGATAGCCTGACTTTTTAAACATTTCTTCAATTAATGTTTCTGCAATTCTTCCTTTTACAACATTTGATGCAAAATAAATTGAGTTTTTGTTCATCATGAATCAGTTTATTACCCCATAATTGCACACATTAAGCAATAAATGGGATACCTTTTCTGTTGTGAATCTTTTTCATTTTATCCATGATATTACTAAGCAAGACAGATTTCATTTCACTTAAATCTATGTATGGGAGATACTTAATTTTTTTATTCTGGTCTATCTCACTCAATAAATTTTTCCATTGGATTATTAGGATTGGGTACAATTTTCTCCAAAGACACATCGTATATCTTGTCAAGATACTCTACAATTAGTTTATTTTTTTCTGCCATATTACCACCTGAATTATTAGTTTTCTCGCCCCCACGATAGAATTATTATGACGAGTGTATAAAGTTTTCGTTTTTAAAGTCGTAGGTTTTCTCGCCCTTATACGTTTTAGCCCAAAAAATTATTGAGTTTAACTTATAGAATTAGGCGAAGTTTTTGCCCTCGAAAAATTCCCCTCGCAACGTGAGGCAACCCACACGTTGCAGAGTTGGAGAATTTTTCAGAGCTGGCAAAAATTTGGGAGAGGAACGAATTTTGCTTGGCAAAATAGCGAAGCGGTCGTTCCGAACCGCCTAATTCTTGTTAAATGCCTTTGCCCTGCGTAGTGGGGTAAAGTTTCGTCCGAAAAGTATTTTGGTGGGCTTAGTAAAAGTATCGTTACGACAAAAAGGCTTATTTTATTATTTCGGTTAGTTTATTTACAAATTCTCTAGCGTCTTTTAAGATTCTCTTTGATTCATTTTCTCCATATCTCTGTGAAACAGTGTACTGGACACTAATCCTTCCTTTCATTGCGTCATCTATTTTTTGTATGTCTTCTTTTCCGAAATTTGCGTTTTCTATCATTTGGATATATTTTCTTTCAAGCAGATTTTTCTTGAAGCAATACCAATATTTCAAAGCTATTATTGTAGAACCGTGAGCCGATGATTTTATACCTATTTTTGACAACGCTGCTGTTGCAGCCAAATACATTGAGTAGTAAGAAGTAATGATAATCCAATCGAAATATTGGCTTGTTGGAGAGATTTCGACTGCCCGCTTTTTATCTTCATTTCTGGATAGGATATCCAAAACTCCCGCAAGTTCAAGATTATGTAATGCTTTATTTAAGTAGCCTTCTGAAAATTTCTTTTCATTTACATCTTTTCTTATTGTAAACTCTCGAAGGCATTCTTCGTATCTTTCGTTTAACTCAGCTTTTGATAACATTTTTTTGACAATTTGCAATTTCTCTCCAATATTCACTAAACCCTTTTAGTATTATGTGGTTTAATAAAGTTTCTTTTGCGACATTAACCTCTTTGTTTAAAATCATCTCTTTATGCTCACTACTAGTGACTATAATTGGGTTTATCTTTGGACCACCTCTTAATTCACTTGTCCTTAAGATACCAATCATTGAACTTCTGATAGCCTTAAGGTAAGCTACATAGTGCTCTTTTGTTACCTCTTTTGATGGTTCTTCTATGACAAAAATGTCCAAATCGCTTTCTTTTGTTTGTGTTCCATTTGCATAACTTCCAAATATGAACACGCACTTTACGTCAGATAGTTCACTAGTATCCTTTATTATTTCATTTACACTTATTGATAAATTTCCTTTTAATTTCTTAAAGAATTTCTCAAGCTTGTTAGCCTCAATTAGGGATAATAATGATATTGTCTTTTCATTATCTAGGTTTATTTTTATTTGACTAGCCATCCCATACATAGATTTATTTAAAATGTGTTGCTCTACTAGAGACTCAACTTTACGATATACGGTTGCATAGCTCGTATCTGCATGTTTTGAAATTAACTCTTTAATCTTATCTACAGTAAATGTTTCAAAAGGGTACTTTGAAACTAATTCTATGATATCAAGTGACAATTCGTCAATTTTTGTATCTTGAATAGTATTATCCATTTTTTGAATAGTAGTATCCATTTATTGTATATAAACTTTTTGATTTTTACCTGTAAGAAAACTTAATCTTTAGGAATCTTTGCCATGTATATATCTGCTACATCGGTGGTGGGTAAATACTTTCCACTATACTGGTTTCTTATGTCAACCCATGTTAATATATTGGTGTTTTCATCATAATCTACTGCATTAGTACTCACCGCTTCAACTATGCTTATTTCACGTTTTTTACCCGAATTGAGATACAGGGCAAATACTTTCCTGTTCTGTGGGACTATCAGAATATTATCATCTTTATCATAGAACATTGACTCATAAGATTGTATGCCTTGCAAACCAAAATCAAATTTAAAATCTTCAACCAAATCAGTTTCAAAGTTAACTATTTTCAATTTATTATCAACATAAATAACTCTATTAGCATCTATTGGAAATCCATAAGTAGGCTCGGAACTTCCTGGAAGAAATAATGTATCAGTAACTTTACCTAAAGATGTATCATATTTCCAAATATGATTAAAATATACATATTTTCCATCAAAATAATAAAAATTTGGACAGCAATCGGTAGGAATTTTTTTAAATAAATAATCATTATTTTTGCCCAATTGAGAAAGAATTTTTGAAAAATCTGCCCATTTATTATCTATGATAATACCTCCATTATCAAAATACAATACCATTCCTCCTTCCTCGCTTATTAGATAAGATTTATCTTCATTAATATCATAAACATAAATTTTACTTCCTTGACTGTAAGCAATCCAATTTTTATAAATTCCAAGTCTTTCTCTAAAAGATATACTATTTCCTACCCATCTTTTATCCCAAAGACCAAGTTTCTTTGTCAATCCTGTATCAATATTATAAAGAGCAACATTAAGAGTCCAATTATACAATTCATCCTTTTCCATTGAAGTCCAAATTATATAATTTTGAGAAATTTTCGGCGCGGATTCTCGTATAGAATTATATGTTAATTGGATTACTTTAATTTCTTCATCAACTATCTCTGGAACAATTTTGTCAACAGGAATAGGTGTCTCTTTTTTCTCATCTATCTTTTGAACATCCACCTTATACTTTTCTCCTTGTTGGTCTTCAACTGTGAATGTACAACTACTAAGAAAGGATATACATATTAAGATAATCATCATAGGTAGATATCTGCTCATGGAACACCACAAAATTATTTTTCTTGAAAACCCCATTTAATATTTACAATTCCCAAATTCACTCCCGCTTCAAATTTTTTAATTATATCCTTATTATTTTCAATCACATCAGTACCTTCGGAAGTTATTCTGATATCCAAAATCTCCCCACTTAAAAGTTTAGCATCGCATATTATCAGTCCCTTGCCTTCAAGATATCTACAAGCAGAAATAATATCATCTTTTGAAAATCCTGTTTTTTCTTCAATTCTTTCAGAAGAAGTTTCCTCTTCATCATAAATAGTTTTCAAAACTTTTAGTCTATCAATTTGAGAAAGCATTTTATCACTTTTTTGAAGGCATATTATCATAAATAAATTTACTAACCTCTTCTAAAAATCTCTTTTTATTTATTGAAAACTTAGGGGCTTGTTCTACTCCCTTTTCATCCTTATATGGAATTGTAATAAATGTTACATTTCGACTCATAGAGGTCATCGGACCATAACCTGCCAAATAAGTTAGAGCAGTCATTTGTTGTTTATATGTAGTATCTTCTCCAACACTATGGGAAACTTTTTTCCAAATAATCTTTTTAATAGGAATTTCTATTGTCCAATTAGTCCCAAAAAAACTTGATTTCTCAAATATAATCTCATCCCCAGTTATTGTAAGATCCCCCGAATCTCCCTTTTTACTTGGAGGGTACAAAAAATGACCTCCCCAATACGTAGCTTGACCTTCTATAATTTCTTCTGACATAACATTGAGGTTAGGTTTAAGTAATTTAAATACTTATCGAAAACAGGTGCTGTCGCACTTTCGGGACCTCAAGAATTGGTGTCTATGGCAATAGATGGGAAACATTATTGAAGAATAATACAAAGATTTAATAATAATTTAATTTAAAAAGAATTATGGCAGTTGAAAGTAATAGTAACGGTATTAAAGTAATAGGTCTTGATAGCCAAGAGATTACATCAACAAAAAGAATAAAAGAATTATTTAAAGAAGGATATCATTTTAAGGCTTCTACTGCAATATCTACACTTATTGACGGATACTTATATTTTATCGTAAATGTAAATTGCGAATATCATTCTATAACTCTTAAAAGAAATAAAGATGAAAAGACAGGTCTTTTAAAAATAACATCAGGGGATGCACTTAAGATAATCAAAGAGTATAAGTTTATAGATAACAAAGAGTTAATCAACAAATTAGAAATATTTATTGAAGATAGGAATTATATCGTTCACAATTTAGTCAAAATACTTAAGAATCCAGAACTAACTTCTTTTTTTGGATTATGTGAAGGAATACTTCCTAAATTAGACATAGAGTTAAGAAAAATGATATACAAACTAGAAACAGAGAAAGGACGAGTCCCAGACGCGGCATTTCCATCAGATTTAAGGAAAAGTCCCGCAGATTAGACAGCACCTCGAAAACAAATGTTTATTTCTGCCTTTTTGTCGTTTTAATCGTAAAGCCCACCAAAATATTGCATTTAACTTAAGGAATTAAACGAAGTCCTAGGGTGCTCATCGAGACGAGGCAACCCACGGCTCGAAGAGAGGCTAGGGTGGCGAAGCTGGTGGATTTGGGTGAGCGAATGCAATGAAGCGAACCGTTTAATTCCTGTTAAGCGACCTGAACGAAGTGAAAGTGCAACGTGGTTTGAGCAGAGCGAAAAAGTTTTTTTGCCTATAAAGGGCAAGAAGAAGTCGTTATTTTTATTTAAAAATATGCCCAATTTAGTGGCAAAAAAATTTTGCTTAACTTAAGGAATTAAACGAAGTC
>Ga0209542_10020499_pt1 | contig 10467 bp, 10 predicted proteins | sample RifCSPhighO2_01_FD_184028 | JGI IMG/M metagenome (GOLD analysis project Ga0209542, IMG submission 184028) | Soil microbial communities from Rifle, Colorado - Rifle CSP2_plank highO2_0.1 (SPAdes) (version 2) | ecosystem: Environmental > Terrestrial > Deep subsurface > Rock core/Sediment ...
TGGCCGATGATTTTATTGGAACTTCCCGCAAATTTTGCCATGCCGGGAATTTTTGCCCATACATCCGGAAAAACCAATGTAAGCCCGAAAAAAATAATAATCCCGCCGGAAAGATATGTCCATACATATGGCGGAACCATGATCAAGGCGGTTGAGGCTTTAAGCGCAAACGTGAAAAGAATAATTGATACGGCCAGCGAACCTACCACCACATACGGCGTCATGCGGCTTCTCCCCGATGCCGATGAACCGATCACCACGGGAATGATCGGCAAAATACACGGCGCAAAAACCGTAAGAATTCCGGCAATAAATGAAACAATAAGAAGTATCATGCTACTTGATATTGGCAACCAGCGAAGCCAGCGTTAAAGAAGAGTTCCATTTTGCAATTTGATTTCCCCGCGCGTCAACCTGGACAAGCGTGTGCTGATACGTTACGCCGTATTTTTGTTTCAAGGCGGTAGAATCGTCATAATTAACGTCAAGAATCACCACCCCGGCAGGAATGTTATTCATATTGGCGCGGATATTTGCGTCCAGCGCCCGGCACGTAGGGCACCAGGGTGCCCTGAAAAATAAAACCACATCTTGGGAAGAAGCAAGTGATAATTTTTCCGGACTATATGCTTCATAGGACCCACTTTTCACCATTGCCCCCTCTTCTTGGTTTTGCCCTGTGGTTTTCTGTTCTTCTTGTTGTATGGCGGCATCCGGCAAAGCATCATTTTCCACTGCCGGCTGGCTCATATACAAATAAAGCGCGCCGGTCAAAACCACCAATATTACCACGGTTATAATGGCTACGGGCATCGCAAAACCTTTTTGTATAGTATGTTTCATAATCCAGATTGTTTAATAATATATCACTTACATTATAATTTAATTTAATACCAAAAACTACCTCTATGGGAAATACTGTAAAACCGCTCCAACGGCTCCGGCATAGGTATTGTTTTTGGATTCGGCGACAATGTTTTTTGTGCCCGATTTTTTCAGGCTCTTTTTCAACAGCGTCAAAAATTTTTCGGAACCCATCAAGCCTCCACCAAGAAAAATTATTTCCGGATTATACTTTTTTACCAAAGACGTAATTTTACCGGATAAAAATTCAGCAAGATTGCCGTAATTTTTTGAGTCCCTGATTTTTTGGTATTCTTTCTCCCACGGCTCCGGCCTTTCAAAACTTTTTACCACTTTTACTGTTCCGTTTTCGGCAAAAGCCCTGCCAATGCCTGTCCCGATGGTAAGCCCAAGCGCTCTTTTAACCTTGCTTTTATTCCGGGCGAATAGTTCATATCTCAAAAAACATCTGGCGTCGTTATCCGTCAAAACGGGAATACCGGAAGTAAACACGTTTCTGAAATCAAAGTTTTTTATCTTTTTCATATTGGGGGCAGATACCAGGGAATGATTGTCAATGGTTCCGGCCGCTCCCACGGCAATCTTGAAACCGCCCTTCTTGGGTTTTATTTTTTCAGTTATATCCAAAAGCTGTTTTTTGAGGTTTGCCGCGCTTACGGGGGTTGGTATTTCAATTTTTTTCACTATTTTCCTGTTACGCCAAAGGATGGCCCTTGTTTTGGTGCCTCCGATATCAAAACCTATGTAATGGGAACCATCCATTTTACGCATGTTATTTTATATTCAAAATATATTTCAACCGTAAAAGGGAAATTATTTTGTTCCCTATGATGCCCAGCGGCTTTGGCCCCGGCACTTGTTTTCCTTTGCTGATGCCCATGTAAAGGGCGCTGTTTATCAAGCCGACATGGCTGAATGCCTGTGGAAAATTGCCGAGCATTGTTTTATCGCGCGGGTCTATCTCTTCCGCGAATAATCCCAAAGGGCTGATGTGCCGCAGCAAATCAGTGAACATTTTTTCCGCTTTTTGGATTTGCCCGGATAACGCCAAGCAGTCAATAAGCCAAAACGTGCAAAGCACAAAAGCCCCTTCTTTGCCGGGCAGCCCGTCTTTTGACAAATAACGGAAAACAAGCCCGTTGTTAGTCAGGTTTTTTACGGTGGCGTCAATGGTTCCTTTAACTCTGATATCGTCAAACGGCAGAAAGCCCACGATGGGAATGAGAAGGTTGGCGGCGTCAAGGTTTTTTGAATGATACGATTGGACAAAAGAACCCATGGTTTTATCATACCCGTTTTTTAAGATGCTTTCCCGTATTTCTTCCCGGATCCTGTCCCATTTTTTCAAAGGGTGCTTAAAATTTTTCTTCTTCGCGATTTTCAACCCCCGGTCAATGGCAACCCAGCACATGAGCTTTGAATACACAAAATGCTTTTTTTGGCCTCTTGCCTCCCAAATGCCAAAATCTTTATTATTCCACACCCTGCATACATGGTTCACTATTTTCACCAGAAATTTCCAGTCGTTTTTTGATAATGATTCGCCGTAACGGCTGGTTTCAAAAGCCATATTCAATATTTCCCCATAAACATCAAGCTGCAGTTGCGACGCGGCGGCATTGCCGATCCTGACCGGCTTTGAATTTTTATACCCCGACAGGTGGCGGAGTTTTTTTTCAGAAACCCCTTTTTCCCCGTGCATGCCATATAAAATTTGGATGTCGGAAATTTTCACCCCCCGATACAGCTTTTTGTACCAATTAAAAAGCGCCTTTGCCTCTTGTTTGTTTCCCAGGTTGTACAAACTTTGAACGGTAAAAACCGAATCACGGATCCAATTAAAACGGTAATCCCAGTTCCTTGTTCCGCCGATCGTTTCGGGCAGTGATGTGGTGGCCGCGGCGGCAATGGCCCCGGTTTCCCCGTGGGTCAACAGCTTCAAAACCAATCCCGACCTTATTACCAAATCATGCCAGGAACCATTGAATACGCATTGCTTCAAATCGCAGGTATGCCGCCACTGTTCCCAGAAAGTCAGTGTTTCTTGGCGGTAGTTTTCCATTTCCGTTTCAGTAAAGTATTTTCTTGCGCCATATTGCATAACAATCCAAACTGATTCGCCTTCAGACAAGGTGAAATTAGCCTGCGCTCCGTTATTACCGATGGCGAAAGGCAATGAAGCATCCAGGTAAAGCCGTTCTTCCTCTGCGGCTGCCAAAATCCCCGTGTCTGTTTGGATGATTTTGGGCTTCTGTTTTCCGTAATCAAATCTTGGCTGGAAAACAAGTCCAAAGGGAACGTATCCTTTACTGCACGTTATTTTCCTGAAAAGAATTTGTTGTTTGTGCCATTGTTTTGATTTTTTAAATGGCGGCATGAAATCAGTTACCTGGGCGGCCCCAGAGGCGCATTTGAAATTTGTCTTAAGGACATTGGTATGGCCATCGTATTCCTGCCGGCTTGAAAACAGCAAGCGCGGGCTTATTTTGAAAAATCCTCCCTTGTCTTTATCAAGCAGGGCGGAGAAAACGCTTTTTGATTCAAGATGGGGCAGGCACATCCAGTCAATTGATGCATCGCTGGATATTAAAGCAACGGTTTCCATATTGCCGATTATTCCGTAATTCCCGATTGGCTTGTAATCTTCAGAAGGATTGTACCCGCCGATTTTTTCCTGGACTGTTTTGCCAAAGCCCAGTATCTTATTTTTAGCAATTTTAGTGCTTTTTAGAAAATCCATATTAATTCCACGTTACTTTGCAAAAAGGCCTGGTTCATATTAATGTACTCTCTTTTCAGGTAAAACTCAACAACAACCAAAAACCACCCAAAAAGGTGGCTCTGGAAAGTTACTATGTATTATTTCAACGCCTCTTCAATCGCCGCCTGGAATGCCGAGTATGGTTGGGCACCAACGATTATTTTGCCCGTTACTTTCCCGTCGGCGCTTGATTTCCCCACAACGAAACTTGGCGTTCCGGTAATCCCCGCCGCGGCTCCGTCAGCCTGGTCTTTTTCCACTTCCGCCTTGAATTTGCGGCTGCTTACGCACTGGTCAAACGTGCCAACATTCAGCCCCACGGCGCGCGCGATGTTTGAAAGTTCGCTGACCGGCATGCCATTACCGTTGGACGTGGTTTTGGCAAATATCTGGTCATGGAACGCAAAGTACGCGCTGTCCCCGCCCTGGTCTTTGGCGCACTGGGCCGCTTCGGCCTGCGTGGTGGCCAATGGGTTATGGCTGGGCACGGCGATAAAATCCCGGAACACCATCTTCACTTTTCCGGTGTCAATATAGTCTTTCTTGATTTGCGGATACACATCCGTAAAGTGCCGTTTGCAAAACGGGCATTCATAATCAGAAAATTCAATCAGCGTAACCGGGGCATTGGCATTGCCCAACACGGCGTCATCATCCATGGAAACGGTTACCGGCACGCCGGGCTGGGGGGTTGGATTATTATTGTTCAGCGCCGGGCCGGCGGAAGGTTTTGAACCGGAATAAATAATGGCGCCACTGATAATCACCGCCCCGGCAACAATAGAAAGCGACACCCATTTAACCATATCCGAACTTTGATTTTGCATTACATTATTAGTTAATAGTATGTTTCCATCTTATCACATTCCATCGCGGTTGCAAACTTGCGGCGATACAGAGTGTTGGCGCTTATCGCATTATATGGTAGGCGCGCAAGAGCAAATCGGCAGCTAACGCCGCCATGGAAGCAATAAAAATAAACAGCGAATTATAGCGCACTTTGGAAGTGACGCTGGTTTTTATCAAATAAAGCAGCGCCGATTTTTTTTCTGCCGGAATATCGCTATTTTCTATAACGCCCGTCAGCCGGTACCCTTCCACCATCCTGGCGCGCTTGTTTTCAATGTGCCAGCGGTGGCCGAAATATATGATAAAGCCGATGGTTCCCACGTACCATGCCACGGCTATCCAATAGGAATCCAGCAAAAAAATAATGCGATAGGCAATGGTGGCAACAACCCCGGCGGCAAAGAAAAACCAGCGCAGTAATTTCGGGCTCGGTTTTATTTCTCCGGTAATGCCTGTTGTTTCCATACTCCTATTATATCCCCTTGTGTGCCCAAAAAAAAGAGCCTGCCAATCTGGCAAGCCCCTGAACGTTTGATTATTGGCGCATGGACGCCTGCAGCTTCGCCCATTCCTGGCTGTCTTTGGGCTTGATGCAAACGCCAACGCGCTTGATATCCTCGGCAACCCGCGGGTCATCCTGGCGGTATTCGGGAAACGGCTGGGCCACCAAGGAAATGACGGGATAGTCCACTCCCTTGTACGGAAAGTGGGTTTGGTGGTGTTCGGAGCGATTGAGCAGGCAGGCAATGGCCAGCACTTTCATTCCCGCCACAGCGAAAACGTCAATGGCTTCGCCCGTGGTGGAAAAGTTGTTGCAGACATCTTCCCCCAAAATGGCGGACATGCCCGGCAAAGCCTCGTACCGGCCGAAAACCAGCTTGGCCTTTTCGCGGCGAAACGGAGTGGCCAGCTCAACCACCTTCTTTTCCAGGCACATGTAGCTCGAGCCGGTAATGTGCGCCAAAGCGGTGGCAAGCATCAACCCTCCCATGGGCATGCCACACATGACAACGCTGTTAGTGGACGGCAACTTGTATGCCAACTGCTTGGCAGAGTACCAGAATTCATCGGGCTTGCGCTCCAGCCTTGCGAAGTTGGCATAGACATCGCCAACATAGGAATGTTCGGTGCCGTCGTCGGCCTTATACGTGCCCGCGTAGACAACCAACCGGCCGACACGCATACCATCGGCATCCCGATGGCATTCGTAGTAACCGTCCAATTCTTTCAGGCGCTCCAACAAAGGAACCATAATCCACCTTTTTCTAAAAGTACCAATATATCACGGGAATGTTCCCGATGATTACATCATACTACGTTATTTTTCCGGAATTGCAACCAAAAAAATGTGCGACGTCGGACGTCGCACAAATTAGTATCTTTTAAATGGTTTGCGGAATGTTTTTTGGAACGGCCGTTTACCCTGATAACCCGTTCGCTGATGCTGATAGGGTTTTTCGTATGGCACCGGCGCCACCTGCGGCAACCCGCCGGGCAGAGGCGTAACCGAAATGGGGTTTCGGATCAGCCGCTCAATTTCGCGCACTTTTGAGCGCTGGTCGGGCAATGCAAATGAAATGGCGCGTCCCGCCTGCCCCGCCCTGCCGGTACGGCCAATGCGGTGCACGTAATCAGAAGAATTTTCCGGCAAATCATAATTTACCACCAAGCCAATCCCCTTCACGTCAATCCCGCGGGCGGCAATATCAGTTGCCACCAACACGCGGTATTTTCCGGATTTAAACCCATCAAGCGCGGCGCGCCGCTGCGAAAGACTGCGGTTTGAATGTATTTCCGCCGCCGGAATATCAGCCGCCAAAAGCTGGCGGCAAATTTTCTTGGCGTTGTGCTTGGTGCGTAAAAACACCAGCACGCTGCCATGCAAATCCCCCAATAATTTTTGCAGCAAGGGCATGCGCTGGTCCCGCCCGGTAAAAAAGATCTCCTGTTCAACGCGTTCGGCCGTGGTTCCCTGCGGCGCAATTTCAATGCGCAAGGGCAATTTCATGTACGCCGTTGCTAATTTTAAAATTTCCGAAGGCATGGTGGCGGAAAACAGCATCGTCTGGCGTTCTTCGGGAATATGCGTGATGATTTTTTTAATCTGCGGCAAAAACCCCATGTCAAACATGTGGTCGGCTTCGTCCAGCACCAACATGGCAACATTGGAAAGCTGCAGCGTTTTGCGTTCCAGGTGGTCGTTGATCCTGCCGGGCGTGCCAATCACAATATGGGGGCCACGGCGCAATGCCGAAATTTGCGGGCCCATGCCCGTTCCGCCAATCAATACCGCTGTTTTTAATCCAAATCCGCGGCCAACTTTTTGCAGCATTTCATCAACCTGCAGCGCCAATTCGCGCGTTGGCAAAACCACAATGCCCTTTTTCCCAGGCATGGCGGCCAGGCGCTGAATCATGGGCAACCCAAAGGCCAGCGTTTTTCCCGTTCCGGTTTGGGCAATGCCCATCACATCTTTGCCAGCAATGGCAATCGGAATGGCTTTGTGTTGGATGGGCGTTGGCACCGTAAATTTGATTGCCGCCAGCACCTGTAATATTTTTTCATTTATGCCAAGCGCGCCGAAGCCAGATGGTTCAGTGTTTATACTATTTTGTACAGGTTCGTTTCCCATTATTATAAGTTCATAAAAAAAGAATGGTTCCCGCAACCATTCTTCAATGATTTAGGCTATACTTTAATTATATCAAATGCCAGCTCTCTTGTCAATACCATTGGTAATCTCCTATACCAACTCCAGCTTTTCGTCAATCCTCACCTGCGCCACGAATTCGGGCACGTGGCTGACCAAAATCATGGCGCCTTTGTATTCGTCCAGCGCTTTGGCAATAACGGGCAAATGGCGGAAATTAATGTGGTTGGTGGGTTCGTCTAAAATCAACAGCCCCGGGCGCATCAGCACCAATTTCATTAACATGACCAGCCCCTTTTGGCCTTCCGACAAACTGCCAATTTTGGTAAACAGCAAATCATGGGTAATCAAAAACCCGGCGGCCATGGCGCGCAAACTTTGCTCGTCCAGCCCGCCGGCTGCCGAAAGCATTTGATACACCGTTTTTTCCAGCGGCAGGGTTGAAAAATCTTGTTTGTAATAGCCAACCGTAACGCCTGGCGCAATCACCGCCCCTTCGGCGTTCCCCGTCACCAAGCTTTCCAGCAAGGTGCTTTTACCAATCCCATTTGGCCCCGCTATCAGCAAGTGTTGGTTTTTGTATAAAGAAATATTGGTTTTTACCTTTTTTGGTTTGTGGTTTTTTATCACCTGCACGCTGGTGATGCTGATAATTTCACCAACCGTGTCTGTTTGCGCCGGAATGGTAAATTGCCGGATGGTTTTGTCTTCCTTGCGGCTTTCAACCTTACTTTCTTCCATTTCCTGCGCATCGGCCCGCATACGCGAAGCCAGTAAGCGCAGCCTACCCCCTTTATTGGCAAAATAATTCATTTTTTCTTTCTTTTCTATAATCTCTTTTGCCAGCCGGGCGTTTTTACTCTCATCTTTTTCAATTTGGGCGGCCACTTGTTCCAATACGTCAAAATAGTTTCCCTGGAACCACTGCACTTTTTTGGTGTGCACGTCCAGATATAAAACGCCATCGGTAAAAGCATTTAAAAAATCGGCATCGTGGCTGATCACCACCACCGTTTTTTTGTACTGCACCAAAAATTGGGTTAGGTGCTCAATGCCGGCTTTGTCCAAATTGTTGGTTGGCTCGTCTAGTAGCAGCAAATCACTATCTTGTATCAGCGCGCTGACCAGTAAAAGCCTTGCCTGCTGCCCGCCCGAAAACGCAGAAATCTTTTTTTCGTGCGGTGCTTGCAAGTTTACCGCCTCCAGTACCGCGTCAATTTTCGGGTCAATATCATACACTTTTTCCTTGAAGCTTTCCTGAAAAAACTCGCGCACGCTCAAATCCATCTGCCGGGGTAAAATGGCCTGGCGCGCCATGGCAATGGTTACGTTCTGGCCAATGTTTACCGCCCCGCTTTCCGGATGCAACGTGCCATCTATCAAATGGAAAATGGTGCTTTTCCCTGCGCCGTTTTGCCCCATGATGGTAATTTTGGCGCCCCGGCGGATGCCAAAGCCCACCTCATCAAGTACTTTCTTTGAAGCGCCATATTCAAACGAAACCCCGTCAAACCGTAATATCGTATCACCGGCCATATATAAAAATAAACCCTTGCGGGTTGTGTAAAATTACCATAAAAATCCCGATATGTCCAATCACTTCAACTGTTCCGTTACCAATCCAACCAGCTGGCTTGGCGTGGTATCCACCTTCACCAAATACTTGTCCGGCCTAATGGCGCTCATACTTCGCAGCGCGTCGCTGTTATAATTGCTTAAAATAAACACCGGAATATCTTTTGTCACTTCGTGCTCCCGCAAAGAATACAAAATTTCAAGGCCGTTGATGTCCGGCAACACCAAATCCAGCAGCACCAGTTTTGGCTTGGGCCGCGTGCGCTCTTGCACCGACTTCACCGCCGCCATGGCATCTTTCCCCGAAGGCAAACCAACCACATCAACATCCGACGCCTTCAAAGCGGTGGTATACATCTGCATGATATCCAGCTCATCTTCAACCAAAAATACGGTATTTAGCGGTTTCATGTTAAGTATTGCAATAAGTATACATTACTATTTTAACTTATCCAATATTCTCACCATTATAGCTCTTACTCTAGGAATTTTCATAATCTCTGAAATAAAGTACTCCAAATTTATTCTTTGGTCTCTCATTCTGACTTTTCTAATCTCGTCGTAATTGATCTGAAAAAGTTCACACAACTCTTTACCAGTAAGGATTTCATCTATTGCAAATTTGGACTTTAATCCAAAAAATATCTCCTTTCTTGTCGCAGAGTTAAAAGAGCACATATGAATTGAGGTAGTATATGCCAATTCAGAAGATACGTCATTCCTGAAGTTGTGAAGTGTAGTATGTTCGCCTGCTGATTTTTTAGTATCAAATTGATCACCATCTTTTACCTCAATAATATAGAGCTTTCTTTTGCTTGGATTAAATGCCAAAAAATCAGGCTCATATTTTGAATGTATCTTTTTAGATTCCTTGATCTGTTTTTTTATAGCGACAAAAATCTTGTCCACGCCCCCATCCTTGGTCTTATCAAGGAACTCATCTAAATCCTTTACTTGATTAACCCGGTCCCATATCAATTTTTCCAGTTCATTACCAGAAGAAATAACTGCCCCCTGGATACGGCTCATTAGGTTTCCCAAAGCCGGTATGCCAAAAAGCCGGGTATATCCACTCGGTGATTGGCTCGCTCTTCTTCCTTTTGCATCTTCTATGAGGGCCATTTACTTTAAAACGTCACAACCCAAGAAATTCCTTTCTGAATTCTGACATGCTTTTAATACGGAATACCCACCGGCTGCAGGATCAACCACAATATCATTTTTATTGGTAACTGCCTTAATAAGTTGTTCCTGCAAACCTACGGGCTTTGCGTGGGTATGGTTTTTATTCCCATTGGTTATTTCTTCATCCCAAACATCAGGAATATTATGGATAATCCAGATGCCCTTAGCGCGTACGGGTGATTTTTGCAAAACAAGCAAATGCTCACTAAACCGCCTTGAACGGTACCCCATACCCATTCTTTTTTTATTCCACGTTATCATATCGACTAACTGCAAGGAAGACCCCTCTAAAATGCTATGGACTCCCGAAACAAGGATAAATTTATCAATCCAAAGCATCAAATGTCCGCTTGGGATTAAGGCCCGTTCTATTTCTTTGAGAAATTTACCAATAATAATATTTGGCATCTGCGGCAGTTCAGCTCGTTTTTTACTCCTTCCTTCTCCTTCATTCCCATAGTTTTGCCGATCCATAACACTCCTGTATTGTGGGTCAAAAAAAACAAGAGGGATAGTTTTATCCTTCAAGAGTTTTAACATTTCCAATCCATTCATTTTCTGCTGCATATTAAGGCTGAGCTCA
>Ga0209542_10020500_pt1 | contig 10467 bp, 11 predicted proteins | sample RifCSPhighO2_01_FD_184028 | JGI IMG/M metagenome (GOLD analysis project Ga0209542, IMG submission 184028) | Soil microbial communities from Rifle, Colorado - Rifle CSP2_plank highO2_0.1 (SPAdes) (version 2) | ecosystem: Environmental > Terrestrial > Deep subsurface > Rock core/Sediment ...
GCGCCGCCTTCCCGTCGGGAGAGCGGACCGGGCGCGAGACGGTGTTGATGGCGGCTATCCCATCGACGTGCGGCAGCACCGCGCGCAGGACCATCTCCAGCCTCGGCCGCTCCTCATAGTAACCGAGCTTGACCAGGACCTTCTGTTTTCCCACGGCGCCCCGCACCGCCCGGGAGACTGCCTCGGCGCTCTCGGGGTCGAGGTACACCGAGGCGCAGGCGCCGTGCACATTGGGGCAGGAGAGATTCAGCTCGATGAGATGGGCTCCGGCCTCGAAGGCGAGCTCCGCGCAGCGGGCGTAGTCCGATGCGAGCGCCTGCAAGCTGGAGGTGTCGCTGCCCACCACGCTGACGGAGAGGAGCTGGCCCTCCCGGAGCGATGCGCGCGCCTTCCGCACGTCCGGAATCCAGCGCTCCGGGTCCCACGAGGGCATGCCGAAAGAGTTCGTGATGCTCACCGGATACCGGCTCCTCTCGGAAGAGGCGACCAGAGGCGCCTCCCCCGGATAGACCTGTCCCTCGGGCTTGAGGAAGAGGATGTTCGGCAGGCTGTGCGCCTTCGCCTCCCTGGTGCGCACGGTCTTGTAGGTGAGGATGTCAAAGCCGAGCTTCGCGTACAGCGCAATCCATTTCGAGTCCAGCAGGGGGCCGGCGGCGATGCCCACCGGGGAGTTCACCGGGAACCCGAGGAAGCGCACGCGCCGCGAGGGAATCTTCCGTCGAGGAACCGGGCCCGAGAAGAACGGCCCCTCATCCCTGTTCTCCTCGTAGGAGCGCAGATGGTCATAGGTCGGCGGCAGCGTCCCGGGCCCGGGAAGCTCAGCGGGCATACCGCACCTCCCTGCCAGAGGACTGCAGCACTTCACCCTGGCGGAAGACGAGCTGGCCGCGCACGAAGGTCATCACCGGCCAGCCTTTCAGCAGCCTGCCGTGGAACGGGGACCAGCCACACTTGGTGTGCAGCTTCCCATTCTGGACCTTCTGCTCAAGGCCGGGGTCCACGAGCACAAGGTCCGCATCGAAGCCCTCGGCGATGCGCCCCTTTTCCTTGAGGCCGAAGACGCTCGCAGGAGACTCGCTGCACAGCCGCTGGATGTCCTGCAGGGAAAGCAGTCCGCGGTGCTGCGCGTCGAGGAGGAGCGGCAGGGTGGTCTCCAGCCCGGGGACTCCGAAGGGGGCCTTGTCCAGCAGCTTCTCCGCGGAGGTGTGCGGGGCGTGGTCGCTGGCGATGAGGTCCGCCGTTCGCGAGCGCACCGCGTCCCAGAGCGCGGTCTGGTCGAGCCTGCTTCCCAGAGGCGGCTTCATCACCGCAAATGTCCCGAGCTGGCGAAGGTTCTCCTTGCTGAGGAAGAGGTGATGGGGAGCCACCTCGCAGCGGACCGACGCGCCGCGCGACCGGGCCTCGGCGATGTGCGAGAGCTCCGCCCTTCCCGGGGTGTGCGCAACGACCGCACTGCACCCTGCGCGCCTGACCAGCTCCAGGGCATCGCGCGCGGCATTTCCCTCTGCGTGCAGCACCGCAGGAACGCGCGACTTGACGAGGGCGCGCATCATCGACGTCACCCGGTCGCGGCCGTTGTCGTAGAGCGCGATGCGCAGGTTTCCCGTGGTCTCGTTGAAGTAGAACTTGACTCCGGCCACCTGCTCCAGCAGGGGATGGTCTGCGCAGGCGTTCGGGTGAGCGAGCGACGCCCCGAGGTGGAAGCCGTAGTCCACGAGGCTCTTCCGGGCAAGGCCGCGCTTGCGCTCCAGCTCGGCGAACGTCAGGGTGGGAGGAAGCGTGTTGGGCATGTCCAGCACCGTCGTGACCCCTCCCGCCGCGGCCGCTGCGCTTCCCGTATACCAGTCCTCCTTGTGCGAGGAACCGGGCTCCCGGAAGTGCACATGCGCGTCGATGAGCCCGGGAAGAGCGATGAGATTCCTGCAGTCCATCCGCCCTCCGCTGAACTGCGCGCTCTTGCTCGCCTTGAACACTCGCGAGAACTTCCCGCGCTCTATGAGAATGTCGCGCCGGAGCAGCCTTCCCCGCACGAGCATCCGTGCGCCGTGCAGAAGACAGCTCTGCGCATCCCGCACCTCAGATGCGCTGCTCCCCATCAAGGTACACGATGGGGGGTCGGGAGTTTTTAATGATTTCCATCGAAGCATATCTCGCAGTCATCGAGACCCTGGTTCGAGCTGCGGCACATCTCGCAGACAATGCGCTTCACCGAGATGGTGCGGCTGACGCGCTCGAGCTCACGGAACAGCTCTGCCTTGCCGCCCACGATGGCGGCGGCAGACTTGCGCACCTCCTCGAGCACCTTCTCGCTGAAGTGCACCACATCCCCGCGCTTGCCATTGATGTACTGCGATATCGCCGCCTCAGTCACCTTGAGCCTGGCAGCGACCTGCCTCTGGCTGAGATGGTGCTCGGAGATGAAGACTTTCGCATACTCCCGGCGCAACGCAGGAAGGACATACCATACTTCAATCTCCTGGGGGAGCTGCTTCTTGCGTATCGGTCCGTGGATGACTGCCTCCATGGTCTTCGGCCGCGTGCCGTCGGATGCATGGGTTCGCATCGCCTCTTAAATGTTTGGATGGCTGTGCAAGAGACAGGAACTGACCGAAACGCTTTTAAGTGTTTAACCATTCCATAGTGGCGATATTCAGGAGGTGAATGATATGGACACCGGCCGCAGAATCGCGCTCTATGGCGCCCTGGGCATCGCCGCGCTCGGCGCCGCGTACGGCGTGGGGAGACTCACCCTCGGGCCTGCGCTCGCGGAAGCGAGGTCTGGAAATACGCTCATCAACCAGGAGGTCCCTTCTCACTATCTGCTTGCGTTCCGCGAGGTGCGCGTGGGCCCGGACGGGCAGGAGTCCGCGGACGGAAGTCCCTATGTCACCGGCGGGATGTTCCTCAGCTTTGACCGCGGGCGTTTTCAGGAGTGGCTCGGCGCGGAGCAGCGCGCGGGCTCCCCTTTCAGCGACGGCATCCAGCTGCCATTCCTCGCGAATGCCTGCGCCCAGCTCGGCCCGTGGTGCCAGGCCGAACTCAGCGTGGACGGGAAGCGCATCGCCGCATATGCTTCGCCCGACCTCGCCACCCTCATCAGGCGGGACGCCTTCGGCGCGGCCATCGCGGAGCTGAGCGACGACGAGCGCGAGACGCTCGGCTTCTACACCGAGCTGGTGCGGCGCGCAGCCGACCTCCCGAAGGAGCCCATGCTGCAGGAGTCTAGCGAGCAGCCGACGCCACCGGACAGCGGTCCGGGCGATACCGTGCACCTCTCCTACGACGAAGTACGGCGCTCGGGCGAGTGGCTCAAGAGCGGCTATGGCGACTACATCTGGACTTCCTCCGGAAGCGCGGAGGCAGTGCTCAATGGACTCGCTCAGGGCTCGGTCCGTGTCCTTGTGCGCTACCAGCCCGGAGTGGACAGCGGCTTCGGCACCATCGAGGCATGCGTCAATGGCTCCTGCGAGAGCGAGAGCATGTACGGCGACGGCACCCTCGCCCTTGACGGGACGGTCCCGGCAGGGGGAGAGCTCCGCATCGAGGTGAAGGCGCATGGCACCATCACCCTGAGCGGCATCGACGTGGAGAGGTGAGCAGCATGGCACTTATGGAAAAGGTCCGGAATCTCGGCGAGAGGCGCATCGCGCTTCTCGGCGGCGCGGCCCTCGCCCTCGCTGCGGCGTACGCCATCGGCGGGGTACAGGGCTCGCAGGCGATCCTCGACGATGAACGCAGCAGGATGACCTCATCATATGTGGTGATGCTTCCCATGGAAGGGGAGCAGGGGGCGATGCTCCAGTTCCGCTCCCACGACAGCGACGGGCTCGCGCTCGAGGCGGCTGCCATGGAGGACACAACGATACCCTATGCCCCGGAGTGCGATGCCTCACTGGAGCCTGGCGTGTACGTCATGCTCTCCCCCGCGGCGCGCGCTGACATCCTGTCGTGCCGGGAGCGCGTCACCGAGAGGCTCCAGGCGGCGCGCCTCTCCGAGGACACCGAGGCAATCCGCAGCACCCTCGGGCTCACCGGCCAGGCGCCGGAGGACAGCAGGATACCCCTCGCATGCTGGGCGGGTCTCAGCGCAGCAGCCCTCGGTGGAGCCTATGCACTTCGGAAGCGCAGGCGCTAGGCGCCTCGCCGCAGGGGCGCTTGCGGCGGCGCTCCTCGGATACGGCGCGCACCGCGCGTCCTCCCTGTTCGCGCGGCCGGAACCGCAGGTCCCCGAGTACATGCAGGGCTTCCTCCTCGACCCGGCCATGCTCGACGACGCCTGGCAACTGGTCGAGCAGGAGACGCCCATTCTGATGGCCCCGCAGGAGGTCCCTCAGGACGAGCCGGAGAGGGCGGCGCCGCAGAACAGCTGCGGCATCCCTGCGGAGGCCGGCTCCGTCGAGGAGCGCATCGCGAGCGTCGGATGCCTCTATGGCATCCGCGAGGATTTCCTCACCGACCTCTGGCGCATCGAATCCAACCTGCAACACACCAGCGGAGGAGAGGTCAAGCGTTCGTACGCCGGAGCGATAGGAATCGGCCAGGTCATGCCCGGCGTCACCGGAGAGAGTATCGTTGATGGCCATCGGCTCGACGCGTATGACGAGTCGGACAACGTGGAGCTCGGCGCCCAGGTGCTGCTCCGCAAGCGAAGCCAGGGAGTCGCCATCGCGTCCGCGAACGGCTTCGAGACCAGGCCGGCAAGCGCCGCAGAACCCGCTGGAGCCATTCATTACGTCTGCGTCGGCGTCTTCGGGAATGCGGGCCCTTTTTTCGGTGACCCTGACGGCAGGGATGACGTGCTCATCGACCGCTGGTACACCGCTCCGGAGGAGGTCATGGCTCGCGCGTACAACGGCGTCTCGTGCGGGGGCGACCTGCTCGGCTACATGACGGAGCGTTACGGCACGGAGCGGGGAGGCATGTTCGGCCGAGTGGCCAGCTGCGCGACGATGTACTATGTGGAGAAAGTCTTCGGCCGGGACGAGCCGGCAGCATGCGTGAGGTGAACGCAATGGACAAGGACATAGATTCCAGCGGCGATGTCTTCTCATATGACCCCCATCGGATTGGCATCGATGATACCGTCACGCGCGAGGATGACGGCACCCTCGTGGTGAAGAGCACCCAGGGATGGGAGCAGCGGCGCCATCCTGACGGGAAGGTTGAAATTCTCAGGAACGGCCAGCCAGCGCTGAGCTTCGAGCCAGCTCCTCCGACGTGCTACCAACGTCTTGTGGGCGCCGCCTTCAGAGTGGCACTGCCGCTTTTCCTCGCCGGAGCCGGATGCGGGATTGCATTGAGCTACCTCCCCCAGGAGGAACCGCAGTCCTCACGTACGGCTGTGGTGTACGAACTCCTGGGAGAGCAGGACATCCGCCTGGACGAAGTGGTCTCCGCGGACAGCGCCCCGCTGGAGTTCCGGCTCTCAGGCCTTCCACCGGGCGAGGCGCGTGTTCAGTTGTACACCCCCTGGGGACAGCTCGGCACGGGAGAGCTGTGGTGCGGTAAAAACAGCGTGCTCGTGAAGGGCATGCTCCTCCTCCCGGCGAGCGCGGACATCGCCTGTCCTGTCGACGCTGACGGCCAGCTGGTCCTGCGCTACCACGCGCGGACGGGCGAGATGGAACTGGACGAGCTGCGCGTCACGGACTGACTGAGTCGAAAGGAGTACACTGATACCAGATGGTATCAAAATAGTTCAAGTGGTATCAGTTGATACCACTCACGTCCCCTCCTGCCATCCCGAGAGGTATTTCCGCTGCTCCGCGGTCAGGGTGTCCTTCCGCACGCCGAGGGCCGGGCCCTGAGCTGGAGCTCCGCGATGGCGTCGTCCACCTCCTGGGACAGCACGATGACTCCGGGCGCGAGCTTTCCGCGCTGCTTCGCGAGGAACTCGAGCGCGAGGGCCTGGCCGCAGAAGGAGAAGCTCATGACCTCCGAAGGATGCCCCTCGGCTGCGGCGAGATTGATGAGCCTCCCCTCGCCGCCGACGTAGAGCCTCTTTCCCGACGCGAGGGTGTACTCCTCGAGCGAGGGCCGCATCTGCCGCTGCTTCTTCGCCAGGGACTTGAGGGACGCGAGGTCGATCTCCACATCGAAGTGGCCCGCGTTCACGAGCACCGCGCCGTCGCGCATCTGGCCGAAGTGCTCCTTCCGGATGACGTGCTTGTTCCCGGTGACGGTGATGAAGACGTCTCCCTCCTTCACCGCGTCGGCGATAGGCAGCACCCGGAAGCCGTCGAGCACCGCCTGCAGCGCGCGGAAGGCGTCTATCTCGGTGACGAGCACATTCGCGCCAAGACCGCGCGAGCGCTGCGCGACTCCCTTGCCGCACTCCCCGTAGCCTACGACCACCACGCTCTTCCCGGCGAAGAGGATGTTTGTCGCGCGGAGAATGCCGTCGAGAGCGCTCTGCCCCGTGCCGTAGTAGTTATCCACGAGATGCTTGGTGCGGTTGTCGTTCACCGCGACGACAGGATACTTCAGGCTGCCCTCTTCAGCCATGGCCCGCAGACGTATGACCCCTGTGGTCGTCTCCTCGGTGCCGCCGATGATGGAGGGGATGAGCTTCGGGTGGTTCTTGTGGATCTCGCTGACCAGGTCGCAGCCGTCGTCCACCGTGAGGTGCGGATTCGTGGCGATGACCGCCCGGATGTACTCGTAATATTCTTCTACCGACTCGCCCTTCTTGCCGTGAACCGCGATGCCCTCCTTGGCGAGCGCAGCGGCGACGTCGTCCTGGGTGCTCAGCGGGTTGCAGCTCGCGATGGCCACGCTGCCGCCGCCAGCCTTGAGGGTCTCCACCAGCACCGCGGTCTCCTTGGTGATGTGCAGCGCGAGGCCGATGCGCAGGCCCTTGAACGGCTGCTCCTTGACGAAGCGTTCGCGTATCGCGAGCAGGGCGCTCATCCTCGATTCGGCCCACTCGATGTTCTTCCTTCCCTGCTCCGCGAGGGCGATATCCTTCACCTGGTACTGCTGCATGAGCGCCACCTCGCCTGAGCCCGTCCTGCCGTGGTTTAAATAGTTTTCCCGTCGGCAGCGCTGAACTTCATGAAATGCCGGCCGCAGTGACGCGGAAGTCCCGGGGGTCTCGTCATGCCGGAAATTCCCAGCAGCACGGCCGAACGGGTATGTTTTCCCCGGCGTCCGGCGCAACGCTTAAAATCTCGGCCGCGTCACGGAACAGCATGCAGCTCCCCTCCGACGGTGACCTGACGGCCCTCGCCGGCAAGCTCGGCCCCAAGGGCTTCGCGGCCCTCATCGACCACACCAACCTCTCCGCGACCGCGCGCAGGAAGGACATCGAGCTGCTCTGCCAGGAGGCGAGGGAGATGGGCGCCGCGAGCGTCTGCATCAACGGCGACGACGTGCTGCTCGCGCGGAAGGTCCTGGAGAACTCCGCGGTGAGGATATGCACCGTCATCGGCTTCCCTCTCGGCGCAGACACCCCACACGTCAAGGTCAAGCAGGCCGAGGATGCCTTCATGAACGGCGCGCACGAGGTGGACATGGTCATCGACATCTCCTCCGCGCTGGAGCGCGACTTCGAGGATGTGCGCAACGAGATACGCATGGTCCTCGCCGTCCGCGACAGGGTCAACATGCTCGCGCAGGACCCGCGCCTGGTCAAGGTCATCATCGAGACCTGCTACCTCCAGGAGAAGGAGCTCATCCAGGAGGCCTGCCGCATCGCGAAGCAGGAGCATGCTGATTTCGTCAAGAGCTCCACGGGCTTCGGCCAGCCCCAGGCGGGCATCCCCAAGGGCGCGACCTTCGAATTCATCTCCTGGATGCGCGACGCCGTGGGACCCTACCATGCGAGGAACCCTATCGGGGTGAAGGCCTCGGGCGGCATCGGGGATGCGCGGACCGCGCTCCAGATGCTCCTCGCAGCGGGAATCCTCGACTCCAAAGGGCAGCTCAACGGAGACACCGCCCGCGTGGTGCGCATCGGCGCGTCGAAAGGTCCGGATATCCTGAAGGACTTCGCAGAACGATACGTGAAAGGAGGAGCCGGGTCAGCAACTCTCTCCGATTACTAGATGACGTTCGCCACGAGCCAGAGCACCCCGAACGTCAGCGCCGTCGCTGAGAGCGTGCTCATGGCTTCGCGCATAATTCTCCCACGCCTGTCCATCCCGACGGAAGAACGGCATCCGGATATTTAAACGTTGCCTCCGCGCGGTGTAAAAAAATGTGGCGACAGCCGGCCGCGTTGCTGAGCGCGGAATCACGACAGCGCGGGAAAGCGCGCGGCAATGCGGCCGATGGGGACTTTCCGGGCGGTAAGCTTTATATGCCACCTCCGGCTGGAAGGCGGCATGGCAAGCGGCCTGCTCCTGCTCGGCGTCATCATCCTGGTCGGCTTCGTGGGGAACGTGCTCTTCAGCAAGACCCGGATTCCCGAGTCCGTCTTCCTGATGGTCATCGGCATCCTCGTCGGGCCGGTCTTCAACGTGGTGGCCCCCGCCTTCTTCCTCGACAAGGCCGGCTTCCTCCTCTCCCTGGCCCTGGTGCTGGTCCTGCTGGAGAGCGGGCTGTCCCTCGACCTCGCCAAGACCATCCGCAACGCGAGCGGGGCGCTCTTCCTCACGGTGCTCGTGCTGCTGCTCACCACGGCGCTGGTCACCCTGGTCACGGTCCTCGGCTTCCACTGGCCGCTGCTCAACGGCATCTTCCTCGGCATCGTCGGGAGCGGCACCACCACCATCACCGTGACCCACCTCCTCGCGCAGCTGAAGGTGGGAGAAGACACCAAGACCCTGCTGGTGCTGGAGAGCATCCTCAATGACGTGACGCTCATCGCTGCGGCGACCATCCTCATCTCCCTGGCGCGGGCAGGCCCCGCCCCCCTAATCCATCGGCTTGTGTTCAATGAACTGGTCATGTCCCCGGCGCTCGGCCTGCTCGCCGGAGGGGTCTGGGCGTTCCTCTTCCTGCGCTACCTTCCCAGCCACCGGCTCACCTATGTCTTCACCCTGGGCATGGCGCTGGTCATCTATGACGGGAGCCAGTTCCTCGGGTACAACGGTGCGCTGGTCGTCCTGGCCTTCAGCCTCTTCCTCGGGAATTATCCCTCGGTCCTGGGCAAGCTGAACAATGCGGCGCTCGTGGGCAGGCTGCTCACCCCCCTGCAGCGCGATGTCTGGATGGTGCGCACCGTGAACAACGAGCTGACCTTCCTGATGCGCACCCTCTTCTTCGTCTTTCTCGGGGTGGTGTTCAGCCCCAGCAGCCTGCGGGGGGAGATTCTCCTGGTGGTGGGGATGCTCACCCTGACGCAGCTCGCCGCCCGCTACCTCGCGGCAAGGGCGCTCGTCCGCCTGTTCCCTCTCTACCAGGGTGGCGTCCCCGTCATCACGGTGATGGTCGCGCGCGGATTCACCTCGACCCTCATCGCGCTGTTCGCCCTCCAGGCGGGCCTGGTCATCGACAACCTCGTGGAGATTGTACTGCTCCTGGTCCTCTCCACCACCCTGTTCGCCACGCTGGGCACCGCGCTGGTGCATGGTCGCATGGAGCGAGTCTCGTAACGCGCCGGACGGCTCAGTGAAAGGCAGAGTCGGCCGCGCTGGGGAGCGTGTCCGGGATTCCGGCGAGACCACCCGGATACCGTACGGCCTTCCGGCCGAGGAAGCGCTCATCTTCCACTCGCGCAGGACGCAAGCTTTTTATTGGCAGCCGGCACCCTCCTTCCATGTTCCTCAGCGGCACGTGGATGTTCGGCATGATGGGCCTCGCCCTCCTCGCTGCCATCTTCTGGATATGGGTCCTTGTCGAGGTCATGCGGAGCGACATGCCGAACGACGAGAAACTGCTCTGGGTCCTGGTCGTCGTGTTCCTGAACATCATCGGCGCCGCGCTCTATCTGCTCATCGCGTACAAGAAGGCGCCCGCCTTGCGGAAAGGCAGGAGACCCGCCCTCGCGCGGCCGAAGGACAACCGCATCGTCGCGGGAGTGTGCGCTGGCGTCGCACGCTATCTTGGCTATGACACCGCCATGGTGCGCCTGGTCTTCGCGCTCCTCACGGTGTTCACGGGCTTCGTCAACGGCATCCTCGCGTACGTCATCGCGTGGGTCATCATCCCGCCGGAGGGAAGGAAATGACCGTCGCGTGCCTCTGCGACGAGCTGTTCTTCAGGGCGAAGCTCGAGGAGATGCTCCGCCAGCTCGGGAAGGAGGCGCATTTCTTCTCCTCGCCCGATGCCATCCCGAGGGGGAGCGAGGTGGTGCTCGTGGACGGCGGCCATCAGCAGGCCCTCTCCGTGGCGAGAATCTTCGGGCCGCGATGCCGGGCCTTCGTGCGCCACACCGCTGAGGAGCGCATCGGCCAGCTCCGGGCGCTCAGCGCGCGCGTCTATGCACGGAGCGAGTTTTTTGCGAAGTTGCCGACGCTGCTCTGACCTCGCGCTTCTTCCGGTCGTAGTGAAGCTGCATGGCCGCGTTCGCCTTCGCGACGACCT
>Ga0209542_10020501_pt1 | contig 10467 bp, 9 predicted proteins | sample RifCSPhighO2_01_FD_184028 | JGI IMG/M metagenome (GOLD analysis project Ga0209542, IMG submission 184028) | Soil microbial communities from Rifle, Colorado - Rifle CSP2_plank highO2_0.1 (SPAdes) (version 2) | ecosystem: Environmental > Terrestrial > Deep subsurface > Rock core/Sediment ...
ATTTAAACCCAAAAACTGGGGGAATCTACCTTGACGGCACGTTTGGCGGCGGCGGGCATTCAAAAGCGATTCTAGAGGCCAGTTCTCCAAACGGCAGGGTAATCGCGATTGATCGAGATCCCAATACCCGTTCGATTGCCAATCAGGTTAAAGACCGATACGGATCAAGATTTAGCCATTCGGTGATGTCTTACGATCAGACGGACCGGTTAGAAACTCGATTTGACGGCATCGTACTTGACCTGGGGTTGTCATCAGACCAATTAGAAAATTCGGGTCGGGGCTTCAGTTTTGCTCGTAACGAACCGCTCGATATGCGTTTTGATGCCCGGAAGGGTCAGACCACCTCGCAGTTACTAGGTCAAGCATCACCGGTTGAACTTGAAAAAATTTTCCGTCAATACGGCGAAGATCGCCATGGCGGGCAGTTGGCTCGTAAGATTACCAGCCGACGGCGCAGTCAGCCCATCCGCACCACTTTCGATTTGGTGAGTGTAATTGGTACAACTCAACCGAAAGTGCTCTCGAAAATTTTTCAAGCTCTTCGAATCGCCGTTAATGATGAGTTAAATCGACTCACGCAGGGCTTGGAGGCAGTAACCAGTAGTCTGAAACAAAATGGGGTGCTGGTAGTAATTAGCTTTCATTCGCTCGAAGATCGAATCGTCAAGAATTTTATTCGGAACCATTTAGAGCCGATGACCAAAAAGCCGATCTTGGCAAAAGAGCGCGAGATCATTAACAATTCACGCTCTCGTTCAGCCAAACTGAGAGCTGGAAGAAAGAAATAATTTTGAATTTAAAATTTTTAATTTCAAATAAATTTTAAATAAATCAAATGAATCAAGGATCATTAATTGTAAACTTGAAACTTGTAACTTGAAAGTTAACTTCGAGGGGGAAAATGAAACTTCAACAAAACAGAATATATCGCAAACAGATTTACAAAACGGGAAGCATTTTTGGTATCGGCCCGACGACGGCTCGATATTTGGTATTGTTATTGCTCGGCGTTTTTTCGCTATTGTTCTTAGTTCAAGCGACGCAAGGAGCTAAAACTTCGGTGGATATTCGCTCCGAGGATAAAAAGATCGAGGATCAGAGCAAAATATTAACAACTCTCGAAATTCAGTCTGGTCGCCTCCAATCGCTTCAACACTTAAGCCAATTTGCCGAATCACAGGGGCTAGTACCGATCGGCACACCAAAAACAATTACCCTTCCCAATTTCCAGTAGGCGTCAATCCGTCGAGAGAGAACATTCGATATGACACCAAGAAATAGGTCTGGAAGGGCTAGTTTTTTGTTCTTAGCCTTATTTTTTAGTGGCGGTATAGTCAGTTTTGCCCTTTTTCAAAAACAGGTTCTTGAACATCAGCAGTACGCCGAAACTTCCATCGCCCAATCGGTCATCTCGGCCGATGTACCAGCTGAAAGGGGCCGGATTTTTGCCAAAGATCGGGACGGAAAATTGGTTAATTTAGCGGTCAGTGAGTGGCGGTACAATCTGGTTGTTTCGCCGCAATTAATCAAAGACAAACAGAAATTTGCCACCCTACTCTCGGGTGATTATCCGTCGATGACCCCAACCGATATCTTGGCCAAAATCGACAATGATAAAGTTTTCGTAATTCTTGCCCAGAAACTTTCAATCGAAGAGGCGGATAAGATCAACCAACAGAATTATCGGGGAGTGAGTTTAGTGCCCCAATTAGTGCGATCTTATACCGAAGGCTCGGCAATTGCCGCCCAAGTTTTAGGATTTATTGGTGCCGACGGACAGGGAAAATATGGAATTGAAGGATCGCGAAACGAGCTCTTGCTTGGTCAGGTCGGTTCGCAAAAACAAAAAAGAGATTCGTTTGGCCAGCTGATTGACGTATTGAGTGGTAGGGATTCATCTGCCGGAAAAGATTTAGTCTTAACGCTCGATTACAATCTTCAATATGTTGTTGAAACTAAACTTAGGGAATCAATCGATCGCTACCAAGCCGACAGTGGCTCAATTATCATCATCGACCCAAAGTCAGGCGCGATCCTCGCTTTAGCTGGTCAACCGAATTTTGATCCTAACAATTTTTCAAAAATCCCCACTGCTGAGCAATACAAGTTTTTAGTGCCAGCTGTTAGCAATGCCTATGAACCAGGTAGTGCGATGAAACCGATAATGATGGCAGTGGCATTGGACGTTGGCGCGGTTACCCCGGAGACAACCCATGTTTTTGGACCAAGTGTGAACGTATTGGGTAAAGTCATTACCAATGCCGAGGGTAAGGTTTACGGCAAAGAAAATATGGCCCAAATTCTTGAAAACTCCGACAATGTGGCAATGACATGGATAAGCTCGCTTGTCGGCGCCAAAGTGGAGCGTGATTATTATCTGAAATTTGGTTTCGGTAGTAAGACTGGTGTGGATTTGATTGGAGAATCAACCGGAAGTCTGCAAGACGAAAAAGAATGGAACGATCTTTTGCGTTCGACGGCCGCTTTCGGGCAGGGTGTCTCGGTCAGCCTACTTCAACTAGCCACGGCCTATTCGGTCATTGGTAACGGCGGGAATCTAGTTACGCCCCACCTAACTGAAAAAGTTGTTTCTGGCGACAAGGCGACGGTATTGGAGTACCAAACTCGGGGTCAGGTAATCAAGGCAGAAACGGCTCGCCAGGTGCAACTAATGTTGGAGAGTGTCGTTCTCTTAGGTCACGGCAAAAGAGCTAAAGTCGAGGGAGTTCGAGTTGGCGGGAAAACTGGGACTGCTCAAATTCCTGATGCCCAAGGCGGTTACGATCCGAACCGAACTATCGGGACTTTTGCTGGAATGTTTCCAATCGACGATCCTAAGTTTGTGATGGCAGTGCGCTTAGATAATCCCAAAACAGTTAGGTTTGCCGAATCATCCGCCGCCCCAACCTTTGGTGAAATCGCCGAGTGGATGGCAAATTACTATCAACTTCGTTGATAGTAGGGAATCTAGAATTTAGAATATGGAATGTCGCTGGCACTCACTTCTCAACTGCGTCTCGTAGTAATGAATCAACATTTAATTTTTTGCCACCCCTTCTTTATTCTTCATTCTTCATTCATAATTCTGATTGATGGATTTAAGATCATCAATCTTATGGTGGGCTGTTAAACGAAGGGTGGCGATCGACCAGCCATTCATTATTGCTATCACCGGCTCAATTGCCAAGACTTCAACCAAAGTTGCGATCGGCGCTGTTTTGCGTCGGGCTTTTCCCGGACAAGTTAGGGTGGGTTTCGGTAACCTCAATAGCTTCCTAGGCGTGCCTTTGGCTATTCTCGACTTTAAGATTGATTTTTATCAACAAAAAATTACTTGGCAGTGGGCTGGGATTTTAACTTTAGCAATCTGGCGTGGCCTGTTCGCTAAATTGCCCCGATATTTAGTGTTAGAGTACGGTGCTGATTATCCCGGCGATATTGAGCAGTTAGGGCAGAAATTAAAATTGGATCTGGCCGTAATAACTTTAACTGGCCCAGCTCATTTGGCCAACTATTCTTCCATTGAGGCCATATCCGAAGAAAAAGCGAAGATTCTCGACGCCGTCAAACCGGGCGGTTGGGGATTTGTGAACAAAAATGACCCATATCTGCACAACTTTACACTGAAGGACTGTCCTTCAGAGATGGTTTCTACGGAAACGGAGGATATCGCTATTAATTTTACTAAAGCGGTAGGAAAGAAATTGCAGATCGATTCAAAAACTATTGACATAGCTTTGGCGGTTCTGCCTCGACCAGAGGGTCGTTTGCAACTCAAAGACTTGGGTGGGATCAAATTGCTCGACGATTCGTATAACGCTAACCCACTCTCAATGCCGGTTGCCTTAGAGGCATTAGCGAAATTATCGGGACGGAAGGTGGCGGTGCTAGGCGATATGCTGGAGTTGGGTTCGAATGAGAAAACATTTCATCGTGAGATCGGACAGTTAGCCCATAGAGTTGCTGATGTCGTCGTCGGAGTGGGGGAGCTAGCCAAAGAGTATGGGGGGAACTTTTGGTATCCCGATTCAACCATTGCTGCCCGGGAGCTCTTGGCAGTGATTCATCAAGGTGATACTGTGCTGGTAAAAGGATCGCATGGAATTCATATGGAAGTTATTGTCAGGGCTATCACTAATCATTACAAAAAAACATGAATTTTCTTGAAGGTGCTGATCTGGCCTTAGCAAAGACCTTTTGGTTGGCAACGTTATCGTTCTTGGTGGCGATGTTATGGACGCCGATATTCACTGACTTTTTGTATAAAAATCGTCTGGGTAAAAAAATTAGACAGACTGGTTTTGACGAAAAGGCGGCGCCTATTTTCTACTCGCTCCATAAACACAAAGAGAACACCCCAACGATGGGCGGATTGTTGATTTGGATCACGGTCGCTGTTATCACCCTGTGGATGAACTTAAATCAGGCCCGAACTTGGTTGCCACTCTTTGTGCTAGTTTCAACTGGAGTTGTAGGGGCGGCAGATGATTTACTGAACATTTACGGGGTGGGCCCAAATCGCGGGGGATTGCGTTTTCGGTGGAAACTCATTCTTTATGCTGTTATTGCCCTCATCGGCGCTTGGTGGTTTTATTCGAAATTGGGCTGGAATGTGCTCTCGATTCCTGGAATAGGACAGATTGAGATCGGCGCTTGGTATATACCACTCTTTGTGCTCGTTCTAGTATTTACTACTTTTTCAGCTAACGAAACCGATGGTTTGGATGGCCTCGCCGGTGGAGTAATGGCCTCGGCCTTCGCCGCATTTGGCATTATTGCGATCGTTCAAGGCAAACCAGAGTTAGCCGCTTTCTGTGGCACAATATTGGGGGCGCTATTGGCATTTTTATGGTTCAATATCTACCCAGCCCGATTTTTTATGGGGGACACCGGAGCGATGGCTCTTGGCATGACCTTGGGGATCCTGGCTTTCTTAACTGATACTGTTATTCTTCTGCCAGTCATCGGCTTCGTCTTGTATGTCGAGGGGTTATCAGCTGTTGTTCAAATCGCTTCTAAAAAACTGCGAGGAGGCAAAAAGATCTTCCTCTCGGCCCCGATTCATCATCATTTTGAAGCCTTGGGTTGGCCCGAAGCACGAATTACGATGCGCTTCTGGATCATATCGGCTGTATCAGCCATGTCTGGAATGTTCATTTTTCTGATAAGCCGTTAGTGTTGACTGGTAAAATGATATTATGACCAGTCAACACATATCGGCTGTATCAGCCATGTCTGGTCTCTTTGTATTCTTGGTTAGTCGGTAAAATGGCTCAAAGGGCCAAATTACTTCGCCGAGGTTTTGGCTTCACTTTAATCGAACTATTGGTTGTTATCGCCATTATTGGCATCCTGGCTGGAATATCAATTGTCAGTTTGTCTGGAGCTCGAAATAAAGCCACCGACACCCAGTTAAAGACCAACGCTCGAATACTGACCACGGCACTGGAACAGTACCGGAGCGACAAATCCGCTTATATCATTAGTAATGCTACTGCCACCCTAGATGATTCCGGTCTGAAAGACGCCACGACCGGACTAGGTGCATATCTCGGTGGGGGAGCCAACTCCCAGTCGTTTGTCTTTAACGGTGTCGGTACCGGTTATCATACTGATACCAATGGGAGTCGGTACGCTCTTGCGACTGGTCTGAAGCGAACCAATGAGGCACCCAAGGACAACACCGTCCCTTCAGGTAACGGCATTTACTGTACCAACGGTTCGTGGATTCCCACTACCGGTGCTACCTGCAGTGGTGGTGGAACGGCGGGAGTAGTAATATTAGTTCTGCCTGATCCCACCTTAAACCCCCCGTCTTACAATATGCAGATTGGTGGCCACAATGGAGCTAATTATATCACCGCTGGATCTAACAATACTTCTGTTTATTCAAATAAGGCCTTTGTTACTTACGGTCCGCAGTAACCATCGCAATATCCTCTTCACCTAAAGCACACCCCCGACTAAAACCATCGTCTAGTCTCTCCACCCCGTATCTGGCATACTGACAGTATGAGCACCGAATTACTTAATTACTTAATTACTAATTTACTATTTCACGACTTAAGCACTGTAAGGAGTAAGTCGTGGAAACACGACGCAATACTAAACCGGTTAAAGGAATTGTTGTGCGTAAGTCGTGTATATGTAAACCTTCCGGAATTGCGTAACTGTGAACAAAGTGAGAAGCGAGCAAAGGGACATTTCGTAATTCCAAAATTCAGTAATTTTCAAGAATCGGAATGATGCAGATTACTTCCTGGCGAGATTTCATGGGGACTCGGATTGCTTTGTTAGGTTCCGGTCTAGAAAACACCAGTCTCATTCCCCATTTATTAAGTCACGGGGCGAATGTGACAATCTGTGAACTCAATACCAAACGGGCCTTAACTCTACAGAAAACATTTCCTAAAATTTTGCTCTCTACGGGCAGTAGTTATCTTGATAATCTCGATCGATTTGACATCATTTTTCGCTCGCCGGGATTTCCAGTGGCGGTTGTCGAAAAAGCCCTGAAAAGTTCCAGTGCCAAACCCCATCTTAGTTCGGCGACTGATCTGTTCCTTTCACTAACTAAATCGCGGGTGATTGGAGTGACCGGCAGTAAAGGCAAGGGTACAACCTCAACAATGATCGGTTCGATTTTAGCGGCCGCTGGTAAGAAAGTGGTGGTAGCCGGTAATATCGGCCGGCCGATTTTCGATATTATCAACGATCTCACCAAAGACACGATCATCGTCTTAGAAATGTCGAGTTTTCAATTGGAGGATCTACAGAACTCGCCGGAAATTGCAGTGGTATTAGCTATTTCGGAAAACGAGCATCTGCAACCACTTTCGGCCGAAAGTCCTAATTTTCACCTCACCGTCAACGACTATGTGGCTGCTAAAGCCCATATAACACTCTTTCAGTCAGCTCAAGATAACATGATTTATGTGGCCGATAACGACCTAACAGTCAGTATTGCCGCTGTCACCAAAGCCAGAAAAACTTCCCTTTCTCAATTGTCCTTAGAGGCAGATTATTATGTTGGAGAGGATGGTGTTGTTTGGTCGCAAGGAAGGGAGCTGATTAATTTAACCGAAATCGGGCTAAGAGGCCAGCACATCTTCTTAAATGCAACCGCGGCAATTGCTGTCTCGCGGCTATTTAACTGCCGAAAAATGGACCTAATTCAAGGAATTGCCAATTGGCGACCCCTACCTCACCGACTAGAGCAATTTGCCGACATTAAAGGAGTAACTTTCGTAGACGACTCTTATGCCACCTCACCTGAAGCAGCCATTGCCGCCATCGAGTCATTTGACCAGCCGATTATTTGGCTATCTGGTGGTTCAACGAAGGGGGCATCATTTGATACTCTGGCTCGGTCAGTATCTCGCTCCACCGTCAAACTGGCCATATTAATCGGTCAAGAAGCCGAAAAGTTAGCCGAATCACTGTCTCAATTCGCTCAAAAAATTGCTATCAAAACTCCTAAAACTTTTACCCAAGCCGTCAAATTAGCCGTCGCATCAGCCCAGCCAGGAGATGTTGTTTTGCTCTCTCCTGCTTGTGCCAGCAAGGATATGTTCAAGAATGCCGCCGAAAGGGGAGAGAGATTTAAATCACTGGTTAATCAAAATCCGAAACATAATGATAACAGAGATGCAAAGCATTAAATACGAAGATCGACACTCGGTCGTGGCTATCGGCTATCGGCTATCGGCTACTTCGAGAAGTAGTCGAGAAGCGAGCGCTCGCGACATCGGCAAAATACCAAAGCTGAAGGCTGATTGCTGTGAGCTGAAACGAAGTTTCGGCGTGCTGATAGCTGAAAAAATAGTCCTAATTTTTTTTGATGAATCATTTTAAGCTTCGTCGCAAGCTCGATCCGTCTATTCCAATTTTAACACTCGTACTGTCAGTTTTTGGGCTTACGATGGTTCTCTCGTCTTCACAGATTCAAGCCGTGCAATCTACGGGCAGTGCTTATTATTTTTTTAATCGGCAGTTAGTGGCTTGGATAATCGGGGTTGGGACATTTTTCTACTTCCTAAGAATACCGCTCGAAACATTGTATGAGAATCGTTCGAAATACCTGATAATGGCGCTAATTTTATTAGTTATAGTATTCTTACCGATAATCGGACCGAAAATTGCCGGCGTTCATCGCTGGATCGATCTTGGATTTCTGCGGTTTCAGCCTTCAGAAGTGGTTAAATTACTGTTAATTCTGTATTTTGCTGGAAATCTAGCGGTGAAGGAAAGTAGTATTAATAGCCTGACTCATACCTTAATCCCCTTTGTATTAGTTCTCACTCTTGTAGTTGGGTTAATTATCCTTCAGCCGGATATGGGAACGGCGTTAGTGATTATTGCGGCCTCCCTTGCCATTCTTTTTGTCGCCGAAGCCAACATTTGGCAGTTTATCACCCTGATTTTAATCGGAATCATCGCCCTTCTCCTAATGATCAATGTCGCGCCGTATCGAGCTTCACGCCTCAGCGCCTTTTTAAATACTAATACTAGCCAACAGGAAAAATTGGGCAGTGCCTATCACGGCATTCAGGCTAAGATCGCCATTGGTACGGGCGGGCTGTGGGGAGTGGGCTTTGGCCGAGGATTAAGCAAGCACTCTTTTTTACCAGAGTCACACAATGACTCAATCTACGCGGTTATCGCCGAAGAACTTGGGTTTTTTCGAACGATGGTAGTGACAATAGCATACTTTTATCTTGCTTGGAGGGGTTATGTCATAGCTTACAGCGCTAATAGTCGCTACGTTAAATTACTAGCCATCGGTATTACGACGGCGATTAGTGGGCAAATGCTTATTAATGTTGGTGGAATGTTGGGGGTGTTGCCACTAACAGGCGTACCCTTGCCACTGATCTCATATGGTGGTACGTCATTAATTGTGACGATGGCGATGCTCGGATTACTGACCAATGCGTCGAGAGAAATAACGTAATAAAAGCACGAAGCACGAATATCGAAGCACCAAACAAATATTAAAACACAATGACAAAACGTTTAAGACATTCGGATTTTGAAAATTCTAATTTGTTTCAAATTTCGAAATTCGGATTTCGGATTTTTACAAACCTATGACACGAGAACTAACTTCCAAAAAAGTGGCAAGGCCGATCTTACTCGTCGGTGGTGGTACTGGTGGTCATATTTTTCCGTTGGTGGCCCTGGGTGAGGAACTGGTAAAGCGAAACATACCTTTCATTTTTGTCGGTGGTCGAATAGGACGAGAACGCCAAATTGCCGAAGAGTACGGCTGGAAATTTGTTGGTATCCGAGCTGGCAAATTCCGCCGCTACTTCAACCTCTTGGCCATGGGGCAAAATTCGGTTGACCTATTACGTTTTTTAAGCGGGTTTTTTGAGGCCCTCAATCTACTTTTGCGCTCAAAAGCACCCCTTATTTTTAGCAAGGGCGGTTACGTTGCCTTACCGGTGGTGATGGCGGCAAAATTATTGGGACGAAGAATAATTATTCACGAATCAGACTCGGTGATGGGGTTAACTAACCGTATTTCTCTTCGGTTAGCCGATAAAGTATTGACGGCCTTCTCCCCGACGGTTTTCCCTACTCACGACAGTAAATTTGAGCAAGTTGGGATACCGATTCGTCGCACCTTACGACAGGCAGCTAAGTTGTTAGGAGTCAGAAAATCACGACGGCTAATTCTAATCATCGCCGGTATTCAAGGGTCGGAGGCAATTAACCAGCGAGTTCGCCAGGCCTTAGCCCAATTAATTCTGATCACTGATGTTGTCCATGTTACAGGTGAGGCCCAGATCCAACAGCACGAGATTATCGCCTCCCAGATAAATAAAAAAGATAAAAGAAGCTACCGTCCATTCGCCTTTATCACTCGCGAATTACCTTATTATTTTCAAAATTCCGATCTGGTAATTGCCCGGGCCAGCGCGACGACAATTGCCGAAGCGGCTCTGTTTTCTCGAGCGATGTACTTAATTCCCCTGCCAAATTCGGCCGGTGACCACCAAATAAATAACGCTCGATTTCTTCAAGCCGCAGGGGCGGCCGTCTGGCGAGAAGAAGACTTGCTGACGAGCGAAAAGTTAATTGAAGATGTCAAGCGGCTCCTGGCCGATAAAGCCCAGCTTCAAAATCTTGGCGTCCGCTTAAATAACTACTTCAATGAACAGGACGCAGTAGAGAAAATAGTGGAGATAATAATAGGAGAGAAGAATAATGGATAAATCACGAATGTTACTAACGCTCGCTCTTCGACGATGTCCCATAATAACCAATAACGAATTACGAACTAGGAATATTTCGTTATTCGTTATTACTGTATAGGATGTCTAAGAAAACTACCTCCAACAACCGTCTTCACTTCATTGGCATCATGGGTGTCGGTATGTCGAGTTTGGCGATAATGGCGCATGAGTTAGGATATATCGTTACGGGGAGTGACCTAGAAGATACTTACTCAATTGAGGC
>Ga0209542_10020502_pt1 | contig 10467 bp, 16 predicted proteins | sample RifCSPhighO2_01_FD_184028 | JGI IMG/M metagenome (GOLD analysis project Ga0209542, IMG submission 184028) | Soil microbial communities from Rifle, Colorado - Rifle CSP2_plank highO2_0.1 (SPAdes) (version 2) | ecosystem: Environmental > Terrestrial > Deep subsurface > Rock core/Sediment ...
TACGGATATCTTCCTGTTGAAGCTCTTGAATCCCTGCATAGTCAGCTTTGTTATATGTGTCTCCAGAAATCATGCACCCAGTAAAATAACTATTGGCTTCTATGTAGATATTTTTATTTAATAAAGGCCAAATTGTGTTTATGAAGGGGTTGGCTGTTGAGCAGATAATCATGCTCGCAATAGGTGTGATTGTCTTGGCACTTATCGGATACTTGATATACAGTCAGTTCGTTAAAAGTGGGTCCAATTTGACAAGTGCCAATTGCCAAAGCGATATAGGATCGGCGTGTACAAAATGCAAGACCTGCATACTCGGATTTGGCGGTGTTTCATGGGATCCTTCTGTCAACTGTCCACAGTGCCCCACAAGTTGGATTGGCTGGGGAAAATGTAATACAGCATGCACAGTACCGGCTGGATGTACAATATCGAATACTGCTTTGTTAGCAAATGGGTTTTTAGGACCTCAAATATGCTCATCTTATGGGTTTGGATAGTTTATGAAAGGTTTGGCTGTTGAGCAGATAATAATGCTTGCTATTGGAGTAATAGTATTGGCTCTTATAGGATATTTAATCTACAGTCAGTTCGTTAAAAGTGGATCCAGCTTAACAAGCACAAATTGTCAAAGCGACATTGTGGCTTCATGTACTAAATGCAAGACTTGCATTGTTGGTAATGGCGGATCATGGACAACATGTCCGACCATAAATGATGGAAACTCCGCAACTAATGATAATATTGAGAATACAGGTGGTGGGACGAGATGTACGAGTTCCTGCAAAATGCCATTAGGTTGCAAAAGACCTGTACCAATAAGTAGTCCTGATAGTTCCGGTTGTTGGGGAATCAATCCTTTGATAGGACAGGTTGTGGATGTGCCAAACTGTCAAGCAGTTGGTGTATCTTAATGAAAGGCATGGCAACTGAACAAGTCGTATTGTTGGTTTTAGCTATAATAGTTTTGGCAGTAGTTGGCTACCTTGTATACAACCAATTTGTAAAAGGAAATAAAAGCTTCACCAACACGTCATGTGGAAGTGCAACACTTTCAGCCTGTGTTGACTGCAAAGGATGCAGGACAAATGTCGAAGGCACTTGGAACTCGAATGCTCCGGGGACATCTTGTGAGAAAATATGCAAGTTCCCAACTGGCTGTTTCGGTGACTCCATTCCGATCGGCTATGTTGACCAAACAGATTGCAATAACATAGGTGTCAATTAAAGAAAAATTAAAAGAAATTAAAGAATCCTTCAAACTTGTCTTTTAATTTAATATTTACTCTTCTTCAGCTTCTTCATCTGCTTCTTTTTCAGCTACGGTCTCTTCTACTTCTTCCTCTTCAGACTCTGCGTCCAATTCACCAGCAATTTCAGCTTCTACTTTTACTTCAGCAGTAGGTGCAGCAGCAACATTATGTCCGCCGACCTTTTCAGCCACGGCAAAGCTTCTTCCTACACTGTTTATCTTTACCTTGACTTTCTCTCCTTTTTGGGTATTAGGAACGAATATAACAAAGTTGCTTAATCTTGCTATACCGTCACCTTTTGCTCCAACTTCGGAGATCTCTACTTCGTATTCCTTGCCTACTTCTACTGGTTTTGGAAGGTTGAAAGAGCGGTTATCGTCTCTTCTGAATCCGCCACCGAATCCGCCGCTGCTTCTTCTATCGTTTCTAAACATATTTAGTAACCTCCATTAATTTAAAATTCAAGAAACCAAACAGATTTTTTACCGTAAGATTTCTAGAAATAAGCACAATTCAACGTCAATTTAGCTTAACTTCTTCCTCCCTTACTTTTACTATAAAACATAAGGTTTATAAGCTTTACGGTTCAATAGATTATTAACTACTTTAAGGTGAAGAGAAAATGTTAGCATCGACAAAAGCACTGGACGCGTTGAAGAATATAGGTCTGAATCTTTATGAGAGGAAGCTGTGGGTAGCTCTTTTAGCTAAAGGAACTGCTGCTGCAGGTGAATTGTCTCAGATGTCTAGCGTTCCGAGGTCAAGGACTTATGATATTTTGGAGAGTTTGACTGAAAAAGGATTTGTTTTGACTCAGGTGGGCAAGCCTGTTAAGTTCGTTGCAATAAAGCCGGACGATGCATTGGAAAGAGTCAAGAAAAAGATGGTTGTTGATGCAGACGAGATGACTAAGAGGATAGATGATTTGAAGAAATCTGCTGTCGCCAGGGAATTGGGTGATCTTTTTGGAAAAGGTGTGAAGACAGTAGAACCTGAGGACTTTAATGGGACTTTGAAGGGAAAGCAATCTTTGAAGAGCCAATTGGCAATCATGTTCAAGGGTGCAACCAAGAAGATACAGATTGTCACAAATGCAGATGGATTGAAAGACTTGAGTGAGAATCATTTTGACCAGTTGAAGAAAGCAAAGGCTAGAGGCGTGGATGTAAAGGTTGCTGCTTTCGGAAATGAAGGCATAAAAGAACAGACTAAATCATTGGAAGATGTTGCAAATATAAAGGTTTTGGATAATGCTTATCCTGTTAAAGGGAATTTCTATGTCGTAGACGGCAAGGAACTTGTATTCGCTTTGACAGAACCTGGAAAAGTGCATGAGACACAGCATGTAGCAATGTGGAGCAGAAGCGAACATGTAGCCGGCGATGTTCTAGAGCCTTTGTTCAAGATGGTCTGGGAAAGTTCTAAGTAGATCTATTTGAAATTCTTGGAATCTTCTTTTATCCTTTCTACAAAATCATTCAACTTGATGTTATACTCAACTTTTCCTTCCCTTGATCTGACTGCTATAGTCTTGGCTATCTCCTCTTTTCCACCAACAATCACCATGAATGGAAGTTTCTGCATCTGGGCATCCCTTATTTTATACTCGAGTGTTTTGGAATCCAGATCTGCTTCAGCTCTTATGCCGTGTTCTCTGAGAGACTTTAAAACTCCTTCTGCGTAATTTCTGTTCTCATCTGAAATAGAAATGACTCTCACCTGAACTGGCGATAACCACAATGGAAACTTGCCTTGATAATGTTCTGTTATTATGCCTATGAACCTTTCCAATGAACCGTAGATTACTCTGTGGATGACTGTAGGTGTATGTTCCTTTCCATCAGGACCAATGTAAATGAGCTTGAATCTTTTAGGCATCTGGAAATCCAACTGTATTGTAGCACACTGCCAATCTCTTCCCATTGAATCCTTTATGTCAACGTCAATCTTCGGACCATAGAATGCACCTTCCTTTTCTTTTATCTCTGGTTTTATACCTTTCTCCTTCACTACTTTTTTCAAGATGTCAGTCGCATTGTTCCATTGCTCTTCTGTTCCCATGTGGTCGTCAGGCATGGTGGAAATCTTCAGCTTGTAATTAAGGTTGAAAATACCGTACATCTTTACCATCAAATCTATCTGCTCCTTTATCTCGCTCTCTATCTGGTCTTCTGTGACGAAAATGTGAGCATCATCCTGCGTCAAAATTTTTACTCTGAACAAACCACTTGCTACACCACTCAATTCATTTCTAAAGAGCTGGTCGAAATCTGCTACTCTCAACGGCAACTCTTTATAGCTCCATTTCTTTGACTTGAAGATCATGAATGTTGAAGGGCAGTTCATAGGTTTTAATCCGAACTCATCCTCGCCTAAGTTCGTTAAAAACATGTTGTCCTGATAATGGTCCCAGTGTCCGCTCACTCTCCAAAGTACAGTATTTGCCAATGCTGGAGTGCTTACTTCGATATAGTTTCTCTTTGCCAGTTCCGACCTTATAAAATCCATCAAAATATTCCTTATCTTTATTCCTTTGTCATGCCAATAGACCATTCCTGGTGACGGCTCTTGGAAACTGAACAAATCTAATTTCTCTCCGATTATCCTGTGGTCTGTCTCAGGCAGTCCTGTGAAATCGCTTCTTTGTATCCTTGACATCATTGCATGCTCGCTCAACTGTTCTCGTTCCTTCTTCGCAGGTTTTGATAACTCTTTTTTAACCTCTTCCCTTAATGAATAATGCCTTGACTGCTCTGCCAATGGATGTCCTTTTATTGACAAACTCATTTTTTTGTTCCATCCAAAAGGTGCACGATAAGTATCAATGTCCAATTTCTTTGCATGTGATTCCATTAATTTTAAAACGTCCAGTGCGTCTGCGGGCTTTGCAAGGTCGCTGCTCAAATGGGCAAACGGATAGATCAAAAGCTTGTTGCATTTCAACTTTCCAAGGAAATCTTTCACCTCATCTACAGACTGCTTGACCAAATCTTCATTGTCACCACGTTCTGCGGAAACAAATAAAACTAGAGTATTCTCCATCCTGTGCTTCTTCTTCTCAACTTCCTCTGCAGACTTTATCTCCTTCTCCAAAGGCTCATACTCTATCCAGTCTACATGTGTTTGCAGTATTCTCATACGATCACGGTTAATTAATTTTAGCCCAGATACTTAAAATCCTTGAAGATAATGCTTTTCTAAATCGTCCGCTGTCATTTTTGACTTACGGTTGCTGTAAAGGGCAAATTCTATCTGGCTGAATTTCTCCCCATTGCAGAGATTAATCTCGTATTTTTCATCATCCAGCTCAGGATAGTAGTCTGAGCATGCGACTAGAGGACTTCTTTTATATTCCATTCCTTGTCACCTCCTTGGACTATCTTTTCTATTATCGACGGTCTTCCGACCTTTCCATCAGAAACCTGAAGAGAAAACTTTGAAAATGAGACCAGCAAATCCAAATGGCATCTTCTAAAAGCATATGGGGAAATAGAAACTCTTTCCAAGTTTGGGCATCTTTCGACTATGGCTTTGAATAGCTTCCTGCTTACAAATTTCCTGAAATGTGCAGACTTTACCTTTTTGTTCAACTTTGCTAAATCAGAATAAGAAGATATGACGACGTGTTTGACACTCACCTAGCTGTCCGTAATTCACCGTTCACCATTTTCACCTTAATCTAATTATGGGTTTTTTGTTTAATAAAGGGGTTTCTAAATGTCACAAAATTTCATCTTTTATGTCTTCTGGCTATCTTTAAAAGCTCGCCCTCAATAATATATTCTACATTTCTTTTTACAACCACCTCTATGTCTGATAACTGTTGTAAATGGGATAAATAGAAATTTAGTTCTGCACTGTTCCTTTTGAAATTTTCCTGTAAGATGGATATGCCCAATTCAAGACCTTCCTCAAAAGGGTTTCTTTCTATTTTCCAATTATACATCAAATCATTGTATGATACATTTAAAGCATATAATGGATCATCGTGGTTCTGTGGATTGTAGTCGTTTAAATCCAAGTGACTTATTCCATCATCTTGAAATATTATGTTGCCGGCATGCCTATCTCGTAACCCTATGGCAGCCGACATATTAAGCTGCTCTCCCAAGCTTCTTGTGTACAGCCCGTTTTTTAATCCTGATGTTGATATGTGCATTCCCCTAATCTCAGATAATATCATAAATTTATTTTTAATGTCTATTGCTACTTTTGTATAAGTTCTTCCACCCAACAATTGAAAAAGCATTATTCCTATATATTCTCTGACATTACATTTTTTAAAATATATGGCATATGGAATGTCATCTACAATTATGGACTGTTTATACGTTTCGATGCCTTTTATTTCTAAACCTCCACTGTATCTCATTTCATTCACAGCTATGTCCAAAAATCTTGCAACAGCTTTTTTAGCTTTATGCTCATACAAAATGTGTGGTGATATGTATCCTATATCTAATACCTCATATTCCAAGTTTCTTTCCCCCGCCAGTGTTAGCGACATTTAGTTCACAGCCTAAGCTTACATTATAATCTTTTTAAACTCTTTGGTTGGGCCAAGTTGTCTTTGTTTAATTGATTAAAATATTAGCAGTTAAAATGTTATTACGAACAGTCCCGTCGTCTAGCGGCCAAGGATGTCAGGCTTTGGATCTTAAAATCTAAAGCACAGATAAAAGATGAAGAGAAGACACCTGAATACTGCAGTTCGAATCTGCACGGGACTATTTATTTCTTTAATGGTTTAATCAAATTTAGAATATGACAGAAAGTAAAACTGTTGACAAAGACCTAAAGAAAATGAATGGGTCCCAACTACAGCAAGAAGCCATGAAGTTGAGAAAAGGCATAAGATATCATAGGGATCAGAAACGAGACGATAGATGCTGGTTGGATGATGTCATGTTATATGGTCTGTTGCCTGAGAAAAAGAATGCTGATTTTCAATTACCGCCTAAGAAATATTTTTTGGAAGGGTGCGGAAGGTTTTGGGAAGAGAGACAGAATAATCCATCAAATGTGGATAAGAGCACAAAAGATGTAGGGGCATATATTGTAAAACTTATGGAAAACAACATCTATGGAAAGGATTATAAAAAGATAGCCGAAGCATTCGCAAAATACATAGTTACCATAGGAAAATTCCATCCAGCAGATTCTTTTGTCAAATATGAGATGAGACAATTGAAAAAATAAGTTCTAGGTGTATAATTGTTTGTTAGGGGCTTGTAGGTCAACGGTAGACCGCTTGCATAGATTATTAATTAATCGCAAGAGGCATGCAAGAAGCTAGGGGTTCGAATCCCCTCAAGTCCATAAATTTTTTTATCTGATAACATCTATTCCAAACTTTTTGCTGAAATCCTTCATCACTGGCTTTTCGAAACTCATAGGTCCCAAGATGTATGGAGATTTTACTCCTGTCATTATTACGATGACCTGAAGTCTCCTGTCAAACTCCGGCAGTACTCTTGCCCCCCAAAAGACCTGCGCATCAGAACTCAAATGCTTAGCAACAGCTTCTCCAATAAGATTGACTTCATCCAATTTCAAATCTGTACCGCCGGTTATGTGTATCAATGCTCCAGATGCTCCCGCATAGTCCACTTCAAGCAAAGGATTGTCCAATGCTTTTGTTATGGCTTCTTTCGCCCTGTCTGAACTGCTAGATTCGCCTACACCTATCGCAGCCACTCCGCCAGAATGCATCAATGATTTGACGTCTGCATAATCAAGATTCACCAAGCTAGGCAATGTGATTGTCTCAGTTATTCCTTTAATCATGCTTGCAATCAATTCATCTGCGACTGCAAATGCCTGCTGTATTGTCAAGTTTCCTGCATACTTCAACAATCTGTCATTCTCTATGACAATGGCCGTATCGCAAACCTGTCTTAGAGCTGCCAGACCGTCTTCTGCTTTGCCTTGTCTTGATCCTTCCAACTTGAAAGGCATCTCAACAACTGCTATTACTATCGCACCCATCGATTTTGCTATCTCACATACGACCGGTATGCTTCCTGTACCTGTACCTTTGCCCAAACCTGCTATTGCAAATAAAAGATCTACTCCTTCAATTGCTGCTTTAATCTCGCTTCTAGATTCCTCGGCTGCTTTCTTCCCGACTTCTGGATAACCTCCAGCACCTAAACCTCTAGTAAGCTCTTTTCCTATCAATATTTTCTTATCTGCCTTCCCTACTGCCAAATGTTTTGCATCTGTATTCATCGATATTGTTGTTGCGCCTTCGCATCCAAGCTCGGTAAGCCTTGTTATTGTGTTTTGTCCTGCTCCGCCACATCCTACAGCAGCTATCTTAGCCTTTTTGATTGAAAATCCGAATTCTTGCTCAGCCAACTTGTAATAATCCACATTGCTAAAAGTAGCACCTGAATTAGACTCTAACTTAAATCTATTTTGAGGAGATTCTTCCTTGGTAGTTCTTCCAATTGCATTTTTTATTATAGAATCCATTTTATTTCCTAATAATTATTGTAATTTAATTAAGATAAAGTTTTATTTTGCTTTTTTTGATGTAAAACTGCCTTTTCTCTATGGAAATCCTCCATCAGCAACATCAATAAATTAGTGGTGGTGCTAAATTGTAGTTAGATGGATGGGAAGTTCATCAAGAGCTATAAAACTGAACTTGAACTTATAGATTTTGCAAGAAAATATTCCATAAACCGGCTGGGTTTCGACAAAGATCATGCATTTGAAAAATATGATAAAAGCATCTATGCTTATTATTTTGTACAATGGTCTCCTAGATTTAGATTAAAAATCAGATGGGAATCTTTTGAAAACAGGAGAGAAGCGAAAATTTCTGCATCTAAAAAGAAAACAGAAGGGTATGATGTTTACTATAGAGATGTAGAAGCTGTTGGTAATAAGAACCTTCCCATAACGAAAAGTCTGCTGAAATGTGATTTGGCAGAAATAGCTTTTACGGTGCCGCATGAGAAGTGGCATAATTATGCAAAGCCTTACTCGCTTGTCTTCAGAGATTGTGAAATAATTGAGGAAGCTTGCGCAAATGCCATAGGATTTAATGAAGCTTCGAATATCGTCAAAGAACTTTATGGCAACAAATCGGATGAAATGAAAGACGTGTTGCTTCAGTTGGATTCCGGAAGAGAAGCAAGTCAAGAAGCAAGAAACATAGGAGAAGAATTAAACCATCTATACAAATCCAAATTGGATGAAAAAGAAATGATGAAATTGAAGAAAATAATCTGTAAAAAGTACGATTTCGAGCCGAATAATGCATCGATACTTGAAACTTATGTGTATGATGCACTTTTTGATCTAACTGACTATATTTATACTGAAAACAGCAGAAAGGAATCCATAAGGATTTTTACCACTGCATTGAGGACAGCCAGCAACAAAGGGTTTAGAAAAGGCGTGGAAAGCCTGCTAAAGCATTATGATGGGGATAAAGAACAGTTTAGACGGGTTCCAAACGTTTTGCATTGGTAATTCAGGCTATTTTTTCCAAGGCTTTTACTATAATCTCTTCCCACTTCTTAACAGCCTCGTCGTCTGTCCAGTTCAGATCTCCTCTTTCTATCTTTACGTCTCCTTTAAGGATGTCACAATACATGCTGGAGCAGATACTTTTAGTCTCCTTGTCCAACCAATGTACGACGCCACTCCTAACATCAAAGACATATTCGCCAGTATTTTCATTGCCTATGTCGAACTGCCTGCAAAAGTTCAGGAGCTTTCCTATATCGTCTATCTTTAACTTGGCTCTTCCTACCAGCCTTCCTCTGCCACTTGCTTTTTCTATGACGACCATTAGAACCACTTCTGGAATAAATAAAATAATGGGATTACATCTTTAAGGTTGTTTTCGATCCCATTAGTAGAATGCTGTCTGGAGGACACCGTTAAGTATCCTTCCATATCTTGGAGCATTTTCCATCTTTGTCTGATTCTTATACATCATCAGAGAATATGCTCCATCGCCTATGTTCCATACTACAGGAACTATTGGATTGATAATACCGGAAAAGTTCGCGACTATTCTACCATATCTTAGGAATTGGTAGGGGAAGAACTTCTCTTCTTTATAGAAGTAATTGGATGCGAACCCATCTACTACTCCTACTGTAAGAAGTATTGCTCTTATCCAGCCTGTGAAAGAAAGGAATACTCTAAAGATTACCGCTCCAATGATTACCATTGGTAAGGTAAATATCTCTATTATCCTTCTCTTCAGGTTTTTAACTCTGTTGCCTTTTCTAGCTTTTTTATTCTTCATACTAACACCATAGCGCTTAGAGAATATAATAAGTTTAAACTTTATATACCATATACTTATCGTAAATAAATTTACTTGTTTACATGTAAACCTTAAATAGTCTGCATTACAATGTTATAATTATGACAGGTAAACCTAGGACAAGAATGCTTAGGGTAAGTGAAAGGTTGTGGGATAAGCTTATGAGGATGAAACTTGACCTGAAGAAGGATTCCATAGACTCATTGCTGATTGATATCTTGAAATTAGGTGAAAATCCGACCTCCAAGGAGTCTAAAGAACTGGTTCAGGAGATAAAGAAGGAAGAAAAGCACTTAGCTGCTGGTTAAATCCTGCTTAAAAGTGTAATTATCTTATTTCCAAATGTCTTAGCCTGTTCAGGGCCGTCTGCTGTTATTATCCTACCATCTACCACTATTGGTCCTTCTGTATACTTTACGCCCCTCATTTTGTATTCATTGACTGCTTTTTCAGCCGGAAATACAGTTGCCCGGACATTTGTAAGTATTCCAGCCCTTGCCAACACATAACCTGCCAAGCAGATTGCTGCAATGGGCTTCTTCAGATAGTCAAACTTCTTTATCATCTCTATAATTTCCATGAAATCCGCCATCTTTGGACTTCCGCTGCCTCCTGCGACTACCAGCATGTCAAAACTATTTACTATCACGTCCTTTACTGCAATATCTGGCGTCACTTTAGCTCCTAGCATGCCTACACTTTCCTGTTTTTTCAGACTCACAGTGGTTACTTTGATCCCCTGCTTCTCAAAAATGGCTTTTGGTATCAGATATTCCTCATCTCGGAAGTTTTCTTGAGCTATAAGGAATAGGATTTTTTTATTAAGCATGATAATCATTTGGATTGTGACAGGTTAAAGATTGGCAACGACTTTTTCAAACTCATTGTCAAAGTATGCAACCAGCTTTCTTGTATCTTCGACTA
>Ga0209542_10020503_pt1 | contig 10467 bp, 7 predicted proteins | sample RifCSPhighO2_01_FD_184028 | JGI IMG/M metagenome (GOLD analysis project Ga0209542, IMG submission 184028) | Soil microbial communities from Rifle, Colorado - Rifle CSP2_plank highO2_0.1 (SPAdes) (version 2) | ecosystem: Environmental > Terrestrial > Deep subsurface > Rock core/Sediment ...
CACAACGCTAGGCTCTAAAGACAGTCCTTCCTTGGCATAAATAACCGCATTCAATTTACTGGAATAATACAAATCACCTGGTACATCAACATTACTTAAATCACATTCCACAAATTCACCATTAGGATCTTCCTGACACAATCCTTGCAATTCAGGTTGTGGTACCCCTAACGAAAGTAGGAATGAATCGGGATCCTCTAGGGCTTTATTTAAAGTCGTGGCAAATGCAGCCTTAAACTCTCCACCGTCTTTATACTTTAACACACAGACATTGTTAATGCAAGTATTTTGCTCATCTGGTATTAATCCCTTCCCTTTTGCATCAAGCGGGTAGCAAGTATCTAAGGGCGGCAGTGGCTTTTTAGGTTGTAATGTGCCAGGCAATCCTGGTTTTGGTTGTTGAGCCTGCGGAAGGTCTCCAGCCAAATAATTTTCCACATTTTCATAATCCAACAAAGTTTCTTTGTAAGGCGAACAATACAACACAAACTCACTATTCTCTGCCACTTCTAATAATTTTGTAGCAACATATTTAGTCCTGCTAGTCCAATTTCCTTGGTTACAATAATTATCAAATATGTACTCTGAATCCTTTATACATAAAGGATAATTACCTTGCCCTTCATAGAAGTTTTCTGCAGTGTTGTCAAGGCTTCCATGCGGCTGCGGTAATACAAAACATTCGTTCTGCTCAGGACAGAATCCCCAGCGCTGCTGGTTCCAATCAAATTTAAATGCAGCCTGCTTCCATTGTCCGTCAACGCAGCGGTAATCTCTCCCGTCAGCAACATGTTCTGCTATCGTAGATAATCCTGCCATTGGTTTAACACAAGTATATCCATTCCAACAATAGTTATCAGGGCAGCAAGCTAAACCCGATCGAGCGTCAAAATTCTGCAATATTTCCTGGGTCTGGTAAGCATATTCAGCAGGACCTAATTCATCAACTAATTGTAGCATGGGTTTCTCTACTTCACAGGCGCCAGAAAATTCTACAATGACATATGAAGCATCGCCAGTTGGAAACTGCGGCAATTCTGCGGCTTCACTATTTCCATCATTATCAACTAAAAATACCTTAGCAGCACATTCCTGCGCCTGGCTTAAGTGTAGATTAACATTCTGAGGAATGGCAATTCTTTCCGAGCGCAATTTCTCATTATTTCCTAGAAGGATTTTATTTCCTTGCGGTGTGCTTTCTTGTGTATAACTTTCTTCATCTTTAGCAAAAAATCCGTCAGACTTTATAACATCCCAGTAGGGAACCTGGTTGGCTGCTCCTATGGTCATAAATTCGGCATTAGCGAGAAAATTGCGTGCAGGCAATACTGAAGCGGTATGGTTTCGCTTATTGGCAGGAAATGGAATGGTCTTGCTCTCCAACTGCAAATTTAGCTGCTGGTAATACTCAGAAATATTTTGATCTTCTGTTGGGTCAGGCAGATCATCTGTATTATAACCTACAAATTTTATTTCTTCATCGCTCCAGGAATTGATGACTGTGTATCGATCCTTTGGATCATCAGTCGGCTGCACAGTTCTAGATGGAGAACAGAACATACCGTTAATTACTGAGCAGGAATTTTTTTGCGTCAGATGACTTTGCAGGAAACTAGCAGCATTACAGCCATAGAACCCTGAATCTTCTTCATCGCCTTCATTATAGAACAGAACTTGTTTGGCTATCTTTCGTGCTTTAACATTACCATAAACTTCGAAGTGCTTATTGGTTGGGGTGATCAAATCTTCCTCTAATGAACCAGTAACGAAGTATAACTCGTATAAATCAGGATGGGTGTTAACTATATCGTAGGGTGGATTTCCAGGAAGCGGGAATAAACATTCATGTTCTTTACAAGAGTAAGTCTTTTTATCAGTATTTGGTTTAGAGAGGGGGATTGGTTTGGAAGGAAAATAAGTGTCGGGCTTTAGGGAAGCTACGATCGCAATTGGACGATTCCATACTCGTTCAGTCTCATCTTCGCCTAAATAGATTGCTGGCCCTTCAAGGTAAGTGTTTCCAAATAAATCCTTCTTTTCCGTTTTAACAAGGTCTGTATCAAGATATTCGTTAGTAATCATATCATAGAAATCAATCTCTATTTTATCAGTGCTTATGTCTTTAAACCATAATTCCATTTGGCGATGGACAGAAAATTGATCACGAAGAGTGAAATTACAAAGTACCACAAAAGTGTGCTCTGAATCGAGAGTTACTGGTTTGGTTGTACAATCCGCACTTTGGGAGATGTAGTCTTCTGGCACTAAATCTTCTTCGGCAACAAACTTTTTTTCTGCCTCAGATGTCGCTAATCTCCTAAAATTAAGCTTCAGCGCATCAAGAACAAGAGGCGTATATTCAAATGTCTTTTTTTCTTCAGTAGAACTAACATCAAACCCTACATTCATGATAGTTTTGCCAGAAGCAATAGGCTGTGAATTCCAACACCCATAACGATTAAATTCGCTTTGCTCTCCTGCTAATTCGGTTGTAGCAGCCACTTCTACACTTCTGCCGGAATAATATTCGTTTGCGGCATTGCCGCAGCAGTTGGCAGTTGTATCATCAAGCTCCTCATCGCTGCCTAACCAAGCGTTAGGCCCATACAGATTGGTACAAAGAGCTGCTCCATTTATCTCTGCATCGGGATCGCCAAAATCTGCATCTTCCAGCCATGAGGACGATCCTTCTTTTACCGAGTCTTGTCCAGAACACAGAGGATTCACTCCTTCCTTGCTTAGATAAATATCTTTCACTTGTATGGTATTCACTTCTGCGCCAAGACTCGTACTCGTCCCAATCTCAAAGGACTTTACTGCTTTATAATCCCCTATAGGAACTTTAATGTGCATAAAGCTATCCTTGCTAAATAGTAAGCCGTTCTGCACATAGCCGAGAACTTCTCCATTGAAATAAAGCTCATTTTCTGGACCGTAAATTTTCAGATTTACGCCGGCAGGAAGATTTAACTCTTCACCCACAAATTGTACCATGAAATTAAAATAATCGTAATCAGAAAAATCTAAATAATGATAATCATCATAAAATTTCTTATACCATTTTGAGTAAAAATCAATCAATTTTCCTTCTCTATAAGGTACAATGTCGTTCTCATCTGCATCTATATCTGGGGTTTCGTCTTTCACTAACGGCAAGGAAAATAATCCTTCACCCTCATACCGGCCCTTAATCCCGAAGTTTCTTCGATTATTTTGCGTATCAGTGCATTCAGCTAAAGCAAACCTGTTTCCTTCATCGTAACAATAGAATCTATGTGTTTTTTTGAGATCGTCTTCGCGATTAGACCCTTCCTGTGGAGCAGGCTCTGGGACATAGGTTGGCGATCCTTCCTTGCACACAAACCAGCCGTCGTTATTAGAAACAACATCAAATGGTTCTTCGCTCGGCTTGCGTAAAGTTACAATCTGGAATTTAGTCTGAGCCAGCCGTGCATTCAACCAACACCAATTATCCCCGCATTCCTTAACATCCTGCTCAAATTCGTCAAGGTTGTTTTCCAATAATTTGCCTACCCAATTCTCGCCATTCACATCAGCTTCTGTTCCAACTAAATTCCGGTTAAGACAGATATAATTTCCTTCCTGATTTGATCCAGTTTTACCTAAATCATTCACGCCGCCGTAGCCGCAGCAATAACCCTCCTCTTCATCCGTTTCAATCCAAGAGAAAGATTCTCCGTAGATATTGTAACCAGAGGCGGAAAGAGCAGTTTCCGCTGGAAAGTCACACTCTTCCCCTTCGTCGAAATCGGGACAATCTTCATGCTCTTCGCAGGAAACATCTTTGTTGATACTACAAGTTCCTTCTTCTTCTGTTGCTTCTTCACCGACAAATACTGGCGCTTGTTCGCATGCCGCTTGGTTTTCATGACAGCTATCTGGAGTTTTTTCATCATCGACAGTTACATCAAAAGTAAGATCCTCGCCGCCACAATCGTTATTTAGATTATCTCCGCACACTTCTGCGGCGCCAGGATTGATGCAGACTGAACATGAAGAATAACGTTGAGGATTATCGAGACATAAATCTCTCGCATCTTCACGTATCTGATCGATACTCTTACCTACCGAGCTAGCTTCTGCCCCCTCTTCCAAATCCTCTAGTGTTGGACAGTCTAATCCAACTGGATCTTTCTGAGGATCATCCTGACAGTCGCCGTCGCTTGTTGAATAGCCATCTCGGTCTAGATCGGAATCTTGTTGCTCCCATTGGTACGCAGGAACTCGTGTTTCTTCAAATGTACATTCGTAAAGATAATTCAAAGCATCTTCTCCAAAAATAGTAAGACCTGCATTCAATTCATAACAGGGATACCAAATATGATCGGATGCACAGACATAAGAAGGGAAAGCGGTAGGGCTTGTTTTTGCAGGGCTGTAGTGACAATGAGCTGGCTGCGTAATTCCATCATAAAGTTCTCCTGCATTCAATGATCCTAAATCCGCTGGGCCTTCAAAATCATCTCCTTCCCCCGTATCATCATCATCATTGGTACATTCCCACGCGTCAGCAGCAACAACATATTGATAATATGTTTTCAGATTATTATCCATAATCGTCCCAGGGAGAACGAATGCGACAGAAGCATCGTTATAAGCGGTACCACTATCATATTCTTCCATACCTATTGGACACCCTCTAATTCCTAAATTTAAAAGTGGATTTACCCCCCAGGTCAACGCTTCAAGGTTACAATCACTTTCCCCTAAGGTATTTGGAACAAGCTCATGGTTATCAGTACAGCTATCTGAAGTAGTGTCGGAAGTACCTCCTAAAAATGTAACTCCTCCACTAATAGCAGGAATTACTTCCGGCTCACTAGTTCCGTCTCCATCTTCCTCTGCAAACCCACTAAAACTCAGCAAAATAATTAGAACTAGTACTGTCGCTAACCCTCTTTTTTTCAACATCATACTCTAAGCTAAATCAATAACTTTATGTTTATAAATGTAGCGAATAAAAAGAGAAAAGGAGTTAAAGATTTTTACTTATCAATCATCTCATTACAAAGTCGGATTTCTGCTCCATCACAATTTGCGTTATAGACGCAGACTACCCACTCTGGATAGATCTTGAGTACATTCTCTTCATAGCAAAATCTAAGAGCGTCATCTACATCCTCATGTAATTCATTACATGAATCAAGATATCCTATAACATCCTCACAAGTATAAGAACCATTGGGACCGCTTCCATTGAAATTGTATGTATCCGGTGCATCTGCGCAAGCGCTTACATAAGTGCCAACACTTAATACTGTTCCTAAAACTAACTTCTTTCCTTTATTCTTGATATCTTTTATTACATCTGATAGTTCCATTTTGTAACCTCTTCCGATTATGTAACTACTCTAAAATGACGATTTATTTATAAAACTTATGCTCAAAATCTCTAAATATGCTGATAATAAACCTCAAAAAACTTGCGATAAGTTTCTTTCACCTTATCTAAAGCAAACCTCATTAAAGGGATGTATTTACCGTTATCTCCAGCCTGCATTACTTTCAAATATTGATTCCTATGGGTTTTTCGGATGATAATAGGGAAATATCCGCTTCGAATCAAGATGTAATTCAACAACATTCTTCCAACCCGCCCATTACCATCAGCAAAAGGGTGTATTCGTTCAAATTTATGATGAAATTTAAATGCGAGCTCCAGGGGATACATTTTCCCTTTATTATCAATATACCAAGTGAGTAGCTTTTTCATAGCTAAAGGTACTTCTTTTGGTTCAGTAAGTTCTACCCTTCTTCCTAAAATAATATTTGGAATCTTCTTATAACCTACACGATTATCAATATTCTTCATAACTTTTTTGTGTAGGCCTATAATAAATTCCTCCGTCATTTCCCTTTTAGATGTGAATAACCGAGAAAATACCTCATAAGAATTTTTAGCATCATAGATTTCTCGTAAATCGGTCGTTCCAACTATTTTATTTTCAAAGACAATTTCAGAGAAATTTTTTAATGTTAAAGAATTGCCTTCTAAAGCATTCGATTCAAAAATAAAATTAGCGACGAAGCGTTTTTTAATGTCCGTCCAGTCTCCCTTCCTGAGCGTTTTTCTAATCTCCTTATATTTCAAATTCATTTCTTCTACCTTTCTAATTTCTTCTAAAGTAAGAGGATATCCTAATGAATGATATTTCCTTTTTGCTTGATCTGTTAGAAATGATACTACTCTTGCATCCACTTCCAAGGCAAATTTCTTTACTTCTTCATCAACTTTTGATTTGGAGAAATCTTCTTCCGGCCCCAAGAACTTAGAGACCTTGTATATTCTTTGCCCAATTCTCACGGACTTATGCAAGTAAATATACCGACTTCCCTTTAATTCTCTTCTCTGTATAAAAACCATAATCCTAGTTACCACCACACATATTTAAATTTTTCTGTTACAGTAGGGGTAACTTAGTTAGAATTCAAACCCACTAAAACTCAGCAAAATAATTAGAACTAGTACTGTCGCTAACCCTCTTTTTTTCAACATCATACTCTAAGGGTAAAACAATCCTTTTCTACTTATAAATGTTTTTGACCTTTACCGAGCCGATTTTTTACTCAATCTAAAAAATCATCGCAAGTGCCGACCAGATATGCATCACATGGTTCTTGCAAAACACATTCTTTCCAAGAATCAGGATAATTTTCAGTTGTGCAAACATTTATACATTCTTGTTCTGTTCCATTTTTCTTTGGATCGCAGGCATAAACACGCCCACAAGCCTGAGAACAGTACTCTGTTTCATTTTGCGATCCGCTTCCATAATTAAAATTATTAACCACATCCGGTTCTCCGCAAGCACTTAACACCGTCCCTAACACTAACATTCTTCCTTTATCCTTGATATTTTTTATTACATCTGATAGTTCCATTTTTCTGACCTCTCGGTTTATTGTGACTACTATGAAATGACAATTTATTTATAAATCTTCCTTTACAATCCTAAAATCCTGCCAAAAGCCCGTAAATCTTTGGCTGAACGCATGCCTTCCAAAGATCCTGCGAAACTGCACAATGTTATCTGAACTTTATACTTTTTACACAATTTTACATTAAACTTAATCCTTGCCAAGAGCTTTTTCCGGTCTTGAGAATTCAAAATATCAGCAAAAGAAATCGCTAAAATCTTATTTTTCTCAGCAGTAATGGTGCATAATACTTGATCTAATCCACCGCGGACAAAATGGGTGCTATCTTTAGGGTGAATATTTTCCAGGCCGTAAACTATGTCTGTGCTTGTCCTCTCCAATACAAAACGCAGCATTTCTTCAGAATCAGCCTTGAATATGGTTTTCAGTTTCTTATTCTTAGCAAATTCTATTTCTTTCAGCAATTCTTTTGGAGTTTTTTCTTTAAGGAGTATAAATTCACTGTCCAAGAAATTGACTTTAGTAAAACCTAATTCTGCAGCCAGTTTCTCTACTTCTACGCTTTTCTTCATAAAAACATAATCTTCCATGCGACAGAAAATAACCACCAAATTTATAAAATATCCCTCAAAATAGAATGATACTAAACTGTGCCTTACTTAGAGACGCAGAGAGGTAAAGAATGTACATCGAAGTGTATAACGAGCGAGAACAAACTACAACGAAAGTTGAATTTATAGGAACAAAAGTCAAAGACCTTTTACGCTATTTAAGATTAAATCCTGAAGCTTTCTTAGTAGTCCGCAACCATGAAGTCATTACCGAAGAAGAAGTTCTGCAGGACCAAGACAAAATAGAGCTTCTCAGCGTCATTTCCGGAGGATAAGATGCAGTGTAGCAAATGTCAATATCAGGCAGTAATCTCCCTCCAGCATGGAAATCTCTGTAAAAAACACTTCATCGACTATTTCGAAGAAAAAGTATTCAAAACAATAAATAAATACCAACTTATCGGAAGAAATGAAAAGCTCTGCGTGGCAGTTTCCGGAGGAAAAGACTCATTAACAGTTCTTTACCTCACCAAAAAGTATCTGGAAAAAAATAATATTCCCACCACAAATCTTACTGCTCTTGCTGTAGATGAAGGAATCGACAATTATCGAGAACATACTCTCGTTGACCTCAGAAAATTCTGCACTGAACATCGCGTTCCCCTCACTATCGTCTCCTTCGAACAAGAGTTAGGAAAAACACTTGACCAGGCCTATCCTATAATCAATAAAGACGCTAGTAAGAAGCCTTGCAATGTCTGTGGGGTTTGGAGGCGATATTTGCTTAACAAACATGCTAAGAGATTAGGAGTAGATAAAGTCATCACCGGTCATAATCTCGACGACGAAGCACAAGCGATTATCATGAATATTTTCAAAGCCAATACTGCGCTTGCGGCCAGACTCGGGCCAACCTCTGGAGTTCAGGAACACGATTTATTTATCCAAAGAGTAAAACCCTTATATTTTTGTGCGGAAAAAGAAGTCCGCCTTTATGCGCTGTTGAAAAATTTCCAGATCAAATTTACCGAATGTCCTTACTCTAAAGAGGGCTATCGCCATCATATCCAGGAGATGCTCAACGAATTTGAAAATAAATACAAAGGAACTAAGCAAGGAATTGTTAATTCCTTCCTGGCTATGCTTCCTTTACTGCAAAATCAGGAAAAAGAGATGCCACAAACTATTCAGCAATGCAGTAAATGCAAAGAAGCATCAAATAAAGATATCTGCAATGCCTGTGTCATGAAGGAGACTATTGAAAATGCTTAATTCAGAAAAAAATCATTCCCGGTACTCGCGACAGATCTTGCTGCAGGAAATCGGCAAGGAAGGACAAGTAATACTACAAAACAAAAAAGTCGCTATTGTTGGGGTCGGCGCGTTGGGAACAGTTGCTTCTGAACTTTTAGCACGAGCAGGAGTAGGTTCTTTGATTCTCATCGATCGAGATACCGTAGAGGAATCTAATCTACAACGACAGACTCTCTTCGACGAGAAAAGTGTTGGAAAAAATAAAGCAAGTGCTGCTGAACAAAGAATTAAAGAAATTAACTCAGATATAAAAGTAGAATTTCACTCCATCCATCTTACTCCACAAAATATTGATGTATTGCAAAGTGCAGATCTTATCCTCGACTGCACCGATAATTTACAAACCCGTTTTCTTATCAACGACTATTGTAAGAAGGAAATTAAACCGTGGATCTATGCCGCAGCCATAAAAACATCCGGTTATGTGATGCCTATCTTTCCAGACGGAACATGTTTGCAATGTTTCTTGTCTGAAAGCAGCCAGGAAACCTGCGATACGGTCGGAGTATTGAATACTATTACTGTTTCCATCGCTTCTCTGCAAGCAACTTTAGCCTTGAAGATCCTATTAGGCAAAGAAGTTGAATCGGTCCTGCATCATTATGATATTTGGAATCAGTCTTTCAAGAAATTACATATCAAAAAGAAAGAAAATTGTCAGACTTGTGCAGGAAATTATTCTCATTTGCAAAGAAAAGAAACGTCAAAGTACGTCCGCTTCTGTTCTACTGGAAAGTATCAGGTCCTTGGTCCAAAAGTAAATTTGCAAGATATGAAAGAACGCTGGGAAAGAATAGGAGAAGTAACCCAAGACAGTACTTCATTACAATTCCAGAATATTACTTTGTTTGATGACGGCAGAGCACTCATCAATGCCCAATCAGTAGAAGAAGCAGAAGCGATTTACTCGAGGTTAGTTGGGAATTGACCCAAACTTCCATACCCCATCAACTGCTCTTTAATCTGCTTCTTTGAATATGCAACCAATGGTTTCATCACCGTTAGGTTAGTTTTATATTTCGTCTCCTCACCAAGAACTTCTCCAGTCACTAGTATTGAAATCTCTTTCTTAACCGCCAACCCTTCCAATTCCTTAAAATCTTTAATCATATGCAATTTCAACTCAACCGGACTAAATGCTTGCAATAAGGAAATGTCCTTCTCTGTAAAAGCAACTGGAAACACGCTGCATCCCCGCTTCATAAACAATAATCCTGCCAATAGATCAACCTCATTTTCTACCAATAACAAGACTTTTCCTTCAACGCCAGTAGGCAACCCTCCGCCACAAATTATTGTCTCAAAAAACAGATATGCTCCCTCTTGATTTATCTCAATTTCCAATGTAATATCGGGAGCGGCAGAAGAAAACTCTAACGGCATTTTTTGCTCAATGTAAGCGCCTACTACTCTATTGAACTCAGGAGAAGTAATGGGGAAAGACTTATCGGAGCGTTTAGTAGTAATTCTAAAAGTGCCCTTTTTATTGAATAGTAATTCAACCGCTTTCTTCTGTATTTCTTCTGTATTTTTCTCCACGCGAACTGCTGGGGAATAAGAAGTTAGTCCAAACACCCGGCGTAATACCAGATGCTCTGGAAAGTATTCTAGTAATAGTCTACCCTGACTCTTAGTAACCTTGGGTTGGGAAACGCTCGCTTTGATGGCCATTTTACGCACATTTTCTACCAATTTGCGTTCA
>Ga0209542_10020506_pt1 | contig 10466 bp, 16 predicted proteins | sample RifCSPhighO2_01_FD_184028 | JGI IMG/M metagenome (GOLD analysis project Ga0209542, IMG submission 184028) | Soil microbial communities from Rifle, Colorado - Rifle CSP2_plank highO2_0.1 (SPAdes) (version 2) | ecosystem: Environmental > Terrestrial > Deep subsurface > Rock core/Sediment ...
TTTCTCGCAGAATGTTCGATAATTCTCTCACACTTTCTGGAAGATTATCTTCTTTACACATCCTTGCAGCTTCAAATTTTTCATATGCAGCGCCAACAGTTCCATCAACCACGCGGCTTTTTCTCTCAGAGATAAAAATATCTACCTCCTTCTGGTATCTTACTAACTCTTCCCTGCCGATAAAATCTAAATAAACAAAAGCTTTGGAGCTGTCAGACTCTATCTGCTTTCCCAAATAATTTTTTTTAATAATTTCCATTTTTTCTGTACAGATATACTTTGTCATGCTCTTCACCTCTGGTGTTTTGTAACTCTTGCAATAATTCACTAACCTTCTTTTTCAGAACTGGATGCACCGCATCTGGAGCAATTTCATACAAAGGCACTAACACAAATTTTCTTTGATGAAAACGAGGATGAGGTATCTCTAATTCTTCGCTGTTAAAAATCAGATTTCCATATAACAATAAATCCAGATCTATTACTCTTGGCCCGTTGGGAATATTTTCAATACGTCCCATCTCTTTTTCGACGTACTGCAAAAACTCTTGTAGTTCTGTGGGAGTATATTGAGTTTGGATACTTATTACATTATTAAGAAACCAATTTTGCTCTTTAAATCCAATCGGCTCAGTCTCATAAAGAGAAGATTTTTTTTGCACTAAACAACGATCAGAAATTTTCTTAATGGCCTTCTCAATATTTTCTTCCCTATCTCCTATATTCGAGCCAATTCCAATATATGATTCAATCATCTTTCTCTCACAATTTCCACTGCCGTATGATCTGCTATGCGTAAAGCGTGCGGTTTCTTGACACAGATTTCCACTTTGTTGGTTGGAAATGAAACTAAGATCGCCTGAGCAATTGTTTCTGCCACTGTCTCAATCAACTTGTAATCTTTTTGCAGAATACTGCTTATTTTTTTGCAAACATGAGAATAATTGATGCTTTTTTCAATATCATCCGTTGAAGCAGCTACAGTAATATCAAAAAATAGAATTACGTCTACCAGTATCTGCTGCTTTGTTTTTCGTTCTTCTTCAGTAACTCCTAAATGAAGATCAAACTTCGCCCCTTTTATGATTATTTTATCCATCTCAGCCTCCCTGCACGAAACTAAAAAATTCCTGTCGCGTCTTTTGATCTTCTTTGAACAAGCCACGGAGTTCAATAGTAATCATCTCTCCGTCTTGTTTCACTCCGCGCATCGATTTACACAGATGTCTTGCTTTCAAGACCAAGGCCATACCTTTAGGCTCATTGCTTTCTTGAGCCAGGGCTTTCCATAAGTCATCAATGATATCTTTCACCAACCTCTCTTGTATTTGCAGTTTGGCAGAATGGAAATGCACCAGATGCGCTACTTTTGAAAGTCCTATGATTTTTCCTTGTCCATGGGGAATATAACTAAACCAGTAATGGCCAAAAAAAGGCAATCCGTGATGTTCGCAGAAAGAGTGAAATGTTCCTTGATCGATGATCATTTGATTGTAAATAATTCCATCTTCTCCGTTAAGAAAAGTAGTGATCTTTGGTTTGCACATCTCATCATAGCCGCGGAATAGCTCTTCGTACATGGAAGCAATCCGCAAGGGCGTCCCTTGCAAGCCTGGACGAGCAGGATTTTCTCCTACCTCTTTCAATAATGTAGTCCATAATTCTGCAATTTTAGATTTATTCAGACTGGTGTTCATACCAACTATGTTTTTGGTTGTGATAATAAACATAATGTTTATAAAAAAACAAGGGCAATTAGTTCTGCATGGGAAAAAACATCACTGCTGCATTGGTGCGTGAACATGTTCTCAATAATCCCCTCTTAGTTGACTATTTATCAAGAGACCTCATTAACATCGCCAGTCTTGCTCGCGAATTACTTTCACTTATTCAAAAAGAGAATCCTAAAGCAACGGTAGAATCTATTTCCGTGGCCTTGCAGCGCTTGTCTTTGGATGAAAAGCCGCAAATTACTGATCAACTCAAAAAAGTATTGAATAATGTGCAGATTACTATGCGTACTGATATAAGCTTGTTTTGTCTTGCAAAAGGCGGTGGCGCAGATATAAGAAAGTTTGGAATAGATGATATTTTTTACATCAATCAAGGAGCTAATGAAGTAACGGTCATTGTTGATAAGAAAAATAAACACTTGATCAAAGGAACGCCCCTCTTGCAAAAAGACAATCTTGCCTTAATATCAGTTAAAGACAGCCTCATCAATTCTGAGACTAATTACCGCATCACTCCAGGGTTTATGCACATGTTTTTATCTAACATCAGCAAGGAAGGCATTAATGTAGAAGATGTAATTTCTACCTACAGCCAGGTTACTTTTGTGATCGAAGAAAAGTATGTGTCCAGAGTGTTTAAGATCTGTAGCGATGTAAAGAATCTGAAAGTGGTTTAAGCTTCAACTTCATTCAAACTGATCAAAACCTATTTAAAGTAAATTCCGTTCTAGAAAACATGGCTAAATCAAACTTCCTCTTAGTAGACTTAAACGAACCGAAGACCAAGAAATTGGCAGAAACCATCACCAGTGATACCAGCAGAAAAATTCTCAATCATTTGGCCGAAAAAGAGGAAACTGAAGCTAACATTGCTAAAATGCTCAATCTACCAATTTCTACCGTTCATTATCATCTGCAAAAATTGCAGGAAGCGCATCTCATCACTGCCGAAGAATTCCATTACAGCCAGAAAGGTAGGGAAGTTCTGCATTACAAGCTGGCCAATAAATATATCATCATCGCTCCTAAACATGTTTCCGGATTAAAGGAGAAGTTAAAAGGAATACTGCCCGCAGCCCTAGCCGCTTTAGGTATTAGTGCTGTAATCAGATTAGTGCAAACAGCTTCTCAAGTAATTACGGTCAGGGAAACCATGGAATCTGCAGCTGCTGATGCTTCTCAGACCTTTGTGCAAGAAGCCAGCTTGAAGATGGCCCAAGAAGTGCCGGATGTTGCAGCACAGCCCGATATCGCTTTATGGTTTTTAGTTGGAAGTTTAGTTGCGTTAGTGTTATATGTACTCGTAGAATTAATTAGGGAAAAATTTAAAAAGTAATTATTCTAAATTCAAATAATGAAACATCATTATGTTGGCTTAGAACATCAAGTCAGAGTCTTAGAGAGCGGATTAGAAGTACATGTCCTACAAGGCCATACTGCATTGTATGTTGATAGCCCGCGTCAGCTAACTACATCTGAACTTAATAACTGTATGCAAAGCAATCCAGAATTGACGCCATTCTATGATCAAAAATGGACTCAGCTCACCGATGAGGAACATCAAGCATTACTAGAGGCAAAAGAAAAAGGGGAGGAAGACAAATTTTTAGATGATCTTTTCTTGGACTCTTCCAGAATTGTAACCTCTAAGAAATATTCTAATCCAGAACATCAGTATTTTAATTTGGTAGAAAGGACATTAAAGAAGAAAAAGGAAAGAAATTAACTCTTTCAACCTTCTTTTCTAATTTTATTGATCTCGACTTCTAGGCCTGCTTTCGTTTCATTAGTCATGACCCAAACCTGGCGGTTATGCCAAAGTTCTAATTTACTTTTATACCAGTCGACTTTATCCAGAGATAGAGCAAGAATCTCTTCCTGCATATTTTTCCATCTTTTTTCCTCTAGTTCAATTATAGCCAATACTTGTTGATAGACCCGTTGAGGATAGGAATTCTTATTCTTCCTAATCCGTTCTTTGTTTTTTTGTATGGGCTCTAACCTTTAGTATCAATTTTGGCTGCTATGGTTTCTTTAAATGTATTAAAATCTGGTCTGAATGGATCATTTGTTCTTTGATTGATGTTTCCCACCGCAATAGTTATTTGAGGTATGGTCTTGTTCACAAATTCGGAAAGAACCTTGATTACGCCTACAATGGGATCTAATTTTTCTTTTAATGTAAGCGTCATTTTTTAAATTCATAATCTTATTCTCTTTATTAAGTATTTCTTTTTGGGATTCTAGGGATAATCAGAAAAAATTAAGAAAAGAAAAATTAGTTATTTATCGATATCATACCCATATTTTTCTTCCATGTACTCTGCTGCTCTTTCACGAAGTTCTTGTCTGCTGGTTGGAGGCAAGTCATTTTCCCAACGTTCTTCGTTAATACTATCTAATTCATGATCGCTTCTCCTTTTTAGAGGCGCTGCTTTCGGTAATTCAACCTTTTTCTCCAGTCCAGAAGTATTGGCCGCCATTTCTCTTATCATACGGCCTGCTAGATAAGAGGAGTTTTGTTGATAGGCTTTTATAGTTCTGTTAAAATATCCGTCTATAAATGCGTTTTCATCAAATTTCTGAACCAGAGGATTAATTTCCTTTAATCCATTAAAGAAACCGCTAACATAGTTCTCTGTAGTACCAGAAGCAGTCCTACCCATAATTGCGTCTTGTTTGCCTTTATCATATTCTTCTTTTTTCATGATGACCACCAAAAAGAGAATTAACAATAGTATTTTTAAACTTATTGAATAAAAATTTAAAATAAAAAAATAAAGAAAAATTACTTCTTCTTACTTACATCAGTCTTTCTATACTTCTTCCAACCGAACCAGGCTAATACTGCTAGAATTGCGTAAGGAATCAATCCAACTGCTAACTTCAGCAAGTTGTTCAGGCTGTTAATGAATCTGGTTACTAGTTCCGAAAACTTCACCAACACAGCCTCCACATACTCAGATTGCTTTTCGGTGATGGTTACGTACAAAGTTGAGTAAGCAACTCGTTCTCCCGTGCTTTTCAGTTGTTCTTCCAAATACTTGATAGTTCGCTCTTGATTGAAGATGCGATCGCTTAACTGGATCTTATCTTCAACAGTAGTAGCTTCCATCAACATCTGTTGGTATCGCACTAGGCGTTCCTTCTCAGATATCAGTTCGCTTTCCAGATCTACAAACTGTTCAGTGATATCATCTGCGCTCTCGCTGAAGGAAGTGACTTCACCAATTTCTTTTAATTGGGAAATAACCGCGTGATATTTTCCTTCTTCTACTTTGATGCTGTAACTTCCAGAATAATACGTTCTTCGTCCATCGCCGTAATCATACTTCTGGGCATTTTCGTTAAGTAAGATGCTATCGGTCACTTTTACAATACTCTTCAACTTATTCTCAGCATCCTTGAATGTTCCTCGTTCTACTTCAGTACTCAAAGAAGCAGTTTTGGTAATCTTCCGATCAGCTACTTCTGGGGCAAAGCCATTATCATAATACATCGGCGAGGGCATACCTATCCCCATCTTCCCAACTGCAGATTCAGCATAATCTCTGCCGTAAGAACTTGGAAATGCTTGCTGTAACGTTTCGGTTGCCGGCAAACCCATAAACAACACTAACACTATCGCTAGTAGTAATACAATCAGCCAGTTCTCTTTTATTCTTTGAAATTGTTCTTTAATAGTCATGGTTTATACCTCCATTGTCCTAAAAGTGCGGGAAAGCGCTAAAAGCGCCTCTTTTATCCCCGCACTTTGGGACGCAAAAGGAATAGTTTTTTCCTTTTTGCGTGTACTTTAAACTATAGAAATCAAAACTAATATATAAATGCTTTAAAGACTTTGAAAGGAGTTGAAGTTAAAATTAATTCAATCTTTCAATCAATCCATCAGTATAACTTGCTTCCAATGGGATTTCTTTCCCTTTGTAGGAAAGTACTCTTCCCTCTTTTTCAGCAGTCACTCTGCCAATTTCCTGTGCAATAATCCCTTTACGGTCATATTCCCGTAATAATTTTTTAGCTCTTTCCTGGGGTAAACTAATCAAAAGTGCTCCTGAACCAAATATTCCCAAAGGATCGTCCCCTGTTACTTCACAGATGCGCCTGGTCTCTTCAGTAATAGGGATACTTTCATAGTTTATGTATACCCCATTTCCTGAAGCCAGAGCCATTTCTTCTATTCCTTTTCTAACTCCACCTTCCGTGGGGTCATGCAGGGAATGAGGTTTGTATTTCCAGGCAATATATGCAGCAGGAGCAACACAAATTCCTGGGTTGTAAATGTAATTTTTTGCTTTTTCAATAACATTTTCAGGAACTTTACCTTTCAGTTTTTGATAAAAATCAGCGGCTAAAATAGCTGTTCCTTCTATACCAGCTCCACCGGTCAAGATCAAAGAATCACCTTCCTTTGCTCCAGAAGTGGTTATTATTTTATCTTTTTTCACTTCACCTAACATCGTGAGCACAATCCCTGGATTTTTTATTAGAGAGGTTACTTCAGTGTGTCCAGTTACTATTGATATATTATATGGCTTTACTGCATCGTATAATTGAGCAAAAAACATCTCAACTTTTTCCAACGTCGATCCTTCTGGAAAGAAGATACTTGCGGAAGCCCATTTAGGAATTGCGCCCCTGGTGACAATATCATTGATATTGATGGCAACTGCAAAATAAGGGGCATTTTGAATGTTTACCATGATGGGATCAACACAAACTGCTAAACAGTTATTTCCACTATTGCCCATATCTATAATACCCGCGTCTTCGCCTAATTTTGGTCCAAGCAGTACTCTTTTGTCATCACAGTTTGTATATTTTGCAAGAATTTTTGATAACTCTCCATCAGGGAGCTTACCGACCCGTAATTTTTCTGAAGTCATTTTATATGCACCTTACAATAAAATTCTCATATTTGGAATGTTTTAAAATATTATGATTCTAAGGCCTAGTCCTTTCCGGATCTCGCGGTAATAATACCGCTTCCCTGATATTATCTAACCCTAGCAATTTGTGCGTAATCCGATCCAAGCCAAATCCAGCTCCACCATGTGGAGGTACTCCGTACTTAAAGATTTCTGCATACTCAGTCATTTTATCTAAATCAAGGCCTTTGGCCTTGGCTTGCTTCTTAAGAACTTCATATCGATGTTCACGCTGTGAACCGCTGCAGACTTCTACTCCGTTGAAAAGCAAATCAAAAGATTTGGTAACAGCTTTCCCTTCGGCTTTCATCTGATAAAATGGTTTTACTGCCCAGGGAAATAAAGTAATAAACACGAATTCTGAGCCATATTTCTCTTTGACTAATTCACCAAGTAATCGTTCTCCTTCTGGATCAAGATCTTCATCATCTTTGTACTTCTTTCCCTTCTTAGCCAGCATTTTCTTGGCTTCATCCATGGTGAGGCGGGGAATTTTCTTGGGAATGGCTAACTCCACTCCTAAAACTTTCAATTCTGCCGCCACTTCTTCAGATAAAGTACTTATCAAATCAACAAACATCTCTTCAATCAAATTCATCACATCATCAACGTCATCAATAAATCCCATCTCAAAATCTACACCGGTGAATTCAGTTAAATGTCTGGTAGTATGCGACTTCTCAGCCCTAAAAACTGGACCTAGTTCATAGACCCGTTCAAAACCGCCGACTACAAACATCTGCTTATAAATCTGCGGTGACTGTGCCAGATAAGCCGGTTTTCCGAAGTAATCCAAGATAAATAACTCTGCTCCTGATTCTACGCCGATAGTAGTTATCTTAGGAGTATTGATATTAGTAAATCCTTTGCTATCAAAGAAATTGGTCAAAATCTTGGCAATTTTGCCCCGTACTTTGAAGATAGCCTGCTTTTTCAGGTTTCTGGTATCCAAAAAGCGGTGATCAATGCGTTTATCGATATGAGTTTGTCCTTTATCAGAATTATCAATTGGCAAGGGGGTCGCTGCAGCAGAAACTACCTCTACTTTCTTAATCAACACTTCGATGCCCCAGCGTGATTCCTTGTTTTTCTTGGGAGTTCCAACGATTTCAACTACTGATTCATTGGTAATGGTGGCTAGGGCATTAAAGGAATCCTCTTCGGTGGTGCCCTTGAAGGCAATAGTTTGCATATCTCCGGTTCTGTCCCGTAAGATGAGAAATTTGATTTTATTTAAATTTCGTAATTCTTGTACCCATCCTTTCAAGAGAACTTCCTTATCTAGGTACTCATGAAGTTGGTTGATTAATATTCTTTCCATAAAAAGCTAAAATAAAGGTATCCTTTTTATTGTTTTCTATAGATAATATAGTTTCTTCCTTCATAAAGCTATTAAGTTTCCCCTCCTCAGATTATTCTATGTTAGATTTATACCTTTTCCGACACGCAGAAAGCCAATCTAATATCAATCAGCATTTGATTGGTGGTCGCTCGAACGAAACACCGCTTTCCCAGTTAGGAGAATTACAAGCTCTTTGGCCGGGAGAACGTCTTCGCAATGAAGAAGTAAGATTTGATCAAATCTATTCTTCCACTGCCCTAAGGACTCAGCAAACTGCCAATATCGTTTGTGAAAAGATAGGCTATCCTCTCGAAAATATCCTTTATTCAGAAAAACTTCTGGAGTTAGATCAAGGAGATTGGCAAGGTCAGCCCAGAGATCAGATTTATACCCCGGAAACAATAGCAAGAATTAACCAAGATAATTGGAACTTTATTCCTCCCAACGGAGAATCGTAGCGGGATGTGGAAGAAAGGATGTCTTCCTGGGTTGAAGAAAAGGTGTTAGCTAAACATGATCAAACTCAGCAGGCCATAGTTGGGATTTTTACCCATGGTTTAGCTATTAAGTGCTTGTTCAGGAAAATAATGGGTTCAAATCCAGCTATGACCCACAAAATAGTGCTTGATAACACATCTATAACAAAAATAAGCTATTCTCAGACTGGCTGGCATTTAGTAAAAGTAAATGATGCTGCACACTTAGAATTTTAAACACAACTTAAACTCAATTATGAAAAAGAAGAAAGAAAAAAAAAGAAAAGTAAAATTAAAAATTTATCTTCGCTTTTTCTTCTTTGCTGCTGCTTTTTTCTTAGCCATCTATCATCACACCTCTTTTGTTAATGCAAGAAATCATCTTTGTTTGATTTCTTGTGGAGAAGTAATACTTTTACCTATTTAAATGTTACTTAAATTCAACTTTATTTTTACTTTTTGTTTTTTCCGCAGCAACAATTTTTTTCAACGCGAAAACATACGCGGCAGTTCTGAAACTGTTTTTCTCGTCGGAGAATTCATTCCAGATCTGCTGGAAGGCAGAAATCATCCTCTCTTGTAATCTTTTCTTGACTTCCTGCTCGCTCCATGATTCATTTTTCTTGTTTTGCACCCATTCGAAGTACGAAACAGTCACGCCGCCAGCATTTGCTAGGATATCCGGCAAAACTAATACTTTTCTCTTCGATAAAATCTCGTCTGCTTCCGGCGTGGTAGGCCCATTGGCTAATTCTAAAACAATTCTCGCTTTAACCTTCGTGGCGTTTTCTGCAGTAATAACTCCGCTTAAGGCTGAAGGGATCAGGATTGAACAGTTGCTTTCTAACAGCTCTTCATTGCTTATCTTTTTAGCTTTTGCATATCCCATCACTGTTCCTTTCATCTCTTTTACCTTGATCACTTCATCGATATCCAATCCTTTTCCATCATAGATGCCGCCTTTGGAATCAGAAACAGCGACAATAGGATATCCTCGTTTTGCCAGGAGTCGCGCCATGGTTCCGCCTGCATTTCCAAAACCTTGGATAGCTACTTTCTTCTCCTTCAATCCTATTTTTTTCACTGCTTCTTCTAAGACGTACACTCCGCCAAGAGCAGTGGCGATATCTCTCACCTTTGAACCGCCTAGTTCCAATGGTTTTCCAGTAATAAAAGCGGGGGCCTTCTTTCCAGTCAACTTTTGGTACTCATCAAGCATCCATCCCATGATTTCAGGCGTCGTATATACATCTGGAGCAGGAATATCTGTATCTGGTCCGAGATTTTTGTAGAACGCTCGTACATACTCTCTGCTCAATTCTTCTAATTCTTTTTTACTTAGTCTCTTCGGATCGATGGCCACCCCACCCTTTCCTCCGCCGAATGGAAGACCAGTAACTGCTGTTTTAATGGTCATCCAGAACGCTAATGATTTTACTTCATCTTCGGAAACTTCTGGATGGTAGCGGATGCCCCCTTTATATGGCCCACGCGCATTGTTAAATTGAACCCGGTAAGCTGGATATTTTTTCCCATTGACGGTTAATTCTGCTGTGAGGACTTTATTTGGAATCTGCAATTTTGTTATTTCCTTCTTGCTTAATTTAGCTAAAGGAGCGATCTTTTCTAAAAATGTGGCAACTTCCGAAAAAGACATTGTGATGGAAAGAAATGAGGGAGATTTTAAATCTTATGATTTCTGCTTTCAAAATCAATAGGGAGCTTTGAAAAAAAAGAATTTTCGAAAATATTGAAAGGTTTGATTAACTCTTTACGAACATATTTTTTAACCATAATAGTAAATACCCATCAATATTTTATCTCAATCAGATCGCCTTCCTGCGGGATATAATTTCCAAAGGCAGTAGATTCATTTCCATTCACGGCCATAAGTAAGTCGCTGCTGCAATACTGCTTTTTATCAAAGGTAAGGCATTGGGTATCTAAAATTATGTTGGCTTTTTCCAGCACATAGTACAAAGGTAAC
>Ga0209542_10020507_pt1 | contig 10465 bp, 11 predicted proteins | sample RifCSPhighO2_01_FD_184028 | JGI IMG/M metagenome (GOLD analysis project Ga0209542, IMG submission 184028) | Soil microbial communities from Rifle, Colorado - Rifle CSP2_plank highO2_0.1 (SPAdes) (version 2) | ecosystem: Environmental > Terrestrial > Deep subsurface > Rock core/Sediment ...
GCTCATGGAGTGGCTTCTCTGGTACAACACTCGCCGCCCACACTGGTCTCTTGGACTCAAGTCTCCGATGCGGTATATTTGCGACAGCTTACCAACCAAGGAGTCTCATATGTGGTGGACGAGTACACGCCTTTGACACAATGAGCATCTGATGATACATATAAAGACATCAGATTCCGCGGTGAGCCCCGCGGAATTCTTATTACCATAACCTATAATAAAACAACTTATGAGCAGTGATACACCGTCGTTTAGCCTAGCAATTGACCAAATAGTCGCAGAAAAAGGAATTAGCAAGGAAAAGGTGCTTGATACAATAGAACAAGCGCTTGCGGCTGCATACCGAAAAGACTTCGGGGAGCGAGGACAAGATATTCGCGCTGAATTTAACGAGGAAAACGGCACTGCTCGCATTTTCAAGGTTATGACGATTGTGGATGGCGAGGAAGTAGAAAATCCTGCATCACAGCTTACACTTGCACAAGCAAAAGAAACTGACAAAAAGGCTGAAGTCGGAAAAGAATACGTGGAAGAAGTGACGCCGCAAGATCCGCAATATGGCCGCGTAGCGGCGCAGACAGCGAAGCAGGTTATCATTCAGCGCATTCGAGAAGCAGAACGAGAAGCAACCTTCGATGAATTCCAGGATAAAGAAGGGGAGATTATCTCCGGAATCGTACAGCGAATCGAGGGGGAAACAGTCTTTATCGATATCGGACGCACTACGGGCGTATTGTTCCCAAGCGAACAAGTACGAGGGGAACGGTATCGAGTTAACCAGCGTATTCGCGTATATGTAGTAAAAGTAGCGCTTACTAGTCGAGGCCCGGAAATTTTGTTATCGCGCAGCCATCCAGGAATGCTTCGCCGATTGTTTGAGATGGAAGTACCAGAAGTATTTGCCGGCACTGTTGAAATCAAAGCAATTGCACGAGAGGCAGGCGAACGATCAAAGGTTGCCGTTCTTGCAAAAGAAGAGGGCGTTGACCCTGTTGGAGCATGCATCGGCCAGCGAGGTACTCGTATTCAAACCATTATCGCTGAATTATCTGGGGAAAAAATCGACGTTATCCAATGGGATGATGACATTGCACGATTCATCGGGTATGCATTATCCCCTGCACGTATTATTGCTGTAGATATTTTTGAGAACGAAAAGCGCGCGATTGCGCATGTTGAAGAAGATCAACTAAGCCTGGCAATTGGCAAGCGCGGGCAAAATGTCCGGTTAGCGGCAAAATTAAGCGGCTGGAGAATTGATATCGTAAAAGCTGGGGAAGAACCCGCTGTTGAACCAGCAACAGAAGACAAAGAATAAATACAATATGGAAGTCACTATTAAACCCCGCACGGGAACTGCGGAAATTGAAATGGACGTTACTGTTCCTGCTGATGATTTTTTGCCGTTTATCAACAGAACAATCGCAACGCTATCAAAAGATGTGCACATCAAAGGGTTTCGCCCAGGAAAAGCTCCGAAGGATCTTGCCATAGAACAAATCGGACAAGATCACATACTGCAGGATGCGATGAACGAAGCACTTCCAATATTCTTTGCACGTGCTGCCGTAGATAAAAATGTACAGGCAGTAAACCGCCCAGCCATTTCCATTCACGAAATCGGCCCAGATACTCCTCTCCACTTTACGGCAGTAGTTGAAGTTATTCCAGAAATTACGCTCGCTGATCCAAAAACGCTAAAGGCAAAAAAGAAACCGGTAGCAATAACAGACGAGCAAGTAGATCAGGAATTAAAACGTATTGCGCGCATGCGAAGCGTGCTCACAGATGTACAACGTGCGGCAAAACCGAACGACGTGGTCACTATTGATTTCACCGTATCTATTAACGGAAGTGTTATTGCAGGCGGCGCAAGCAAAAATCATCCCATAACTATTGGAGAAGGGCGCTTTGTTCCCGGATTCGAAGAAGCATTAACCGGAACAAGCGCAGGAGAAGACAAAACATTCCCCGTTACATTCCCAGAAGATTACAGCAAGAAAGAAATCGCTGGCAAGCAAGCTGATGTAAAAGCTCACATTCACACCGTACAAGAACGAACAATTCCGCCTATTGATGATGTATTCGCAGAAAGCGTTGGCAAGTTTACATCGCTTCAGGAGCTGAAAGACCAGCTAAAAAAGAATATTGCTGATGAAGCAACAGTTAAAGAAGAAGAGCGCTACTTAGGAGAATTAGCGGAACAGCTTACAGATAAATCTACATTCGGAATAATTCCACAATCGCTTATTGAACATGAAATAGACAGGCGCCTTGAAGAGTTTGCGCAAATGCTCGCCTACCAGCAAAAAACACTGGAAGAATATATGCTGGAACACGATTCTTCGCTCCAAAAAATGCGAGATTCGATGCGAGAATCTGCGGAAAAACATGTAAAAATAGGTTTGGCGTTGCGCGAATTTGCAAAACAGAACGACATCACGCTTACCCAAGAAGAAATTACAGAGGAAGCAAACAAGCAACTGGCCCACTTTGCTTCTGTTGAGCATGCACACGACGAAGTCGACCCGCATGAGCTGCAAGACTACGTAGAAAGCGTACTAAAAAACAAAAAAACATTAGAACTTCTCGGATCCCTCGCAACAACATAGGTTCTTGGGTATACTAACTATATCCTTATTTGTAGTTTTTATATCTTTATTATGAGTTATTTAGTTCCAACCGTTCTTGAAAAATCCCAATTTGGGGAAAGAGCGTACGATATTTATTCGAGGTTATTAAAGGAAAGAATCATCTTTCTCGCAGGAGCAATTGATGAAAGCATTGCAAACCTTGTGATTGCCCAACTGTTATTCCTTGAGCACGAGGATCCAAAGAAAGACATTAAGCTCTATATCAATTCCCCCGGAGGCCAAGTAACGGCGGGGATGGCTATGTACGACACCATGCAATTCATCCAGCCGGACGTTTCTACTATTTGCATGGGGATCGCAGCAAGCATGGGCGCTGTATTATTAGCTGCAGGCGCTCCGGGCAAGCGTATGGCGCTTCCAAATGCGGAAGTAATGATTCACCAGGTAATGGGAGGTGCTGAAGGGCAAGCATCCGACATCGAAATCAGTGCTCGGCATATCCTCAAAACGAAAGATAAGCTTAACCACGTATTATCCCATCATACTGGGCAAAATCTGAAAAAAGTGGAAAAAGATACAGACAGAGACTACTATATGTCTTCAGAGGAGGCTCGAGAGTACGGCCTTATCGATCGCATTATTACAAAGGCGTAACTGGGCTCCCCTCTCTTACTTACCAATTCACCTTACAATTTTATGAATGTAGCATCCGTTGCACCAGCATTGCTGGCGTCTGCTGTCGGGATTGGTATCGGCTATGCCCTTCATCTTGCAATGAACAAGAAAAATGGCATGACGGTCGATTCTAAAATCCAGCAAAAACTTGCATCTGCAAAAGAAAAAATTCAAAATCTCAAAGAAGAATCTGAAAAAGAATTAGATGAACGAAAAAAACAAATCATTGAATTGGAAAAACGGATTTCAGACCGTGAAACAAAGCTTGATACAAAACTAGAAGATGTTGAAAAAAAGGAACAAATATTAGAGCAATTAAAATTGCAATTATCTTCTGAAAAACAACAGTATGAAACATTGCGAGACGATGAACAGAAACGGTTAGTAGAAATATCAGGGCTTACAACGCAGCAGGCAGAAACGCGCGTACTTGAACATGCGGAGAATCGTACTAAAGAAGAGATCGTACGGCGCGTACGAAAACTAGAGCAGGAAGGAGAGTATCAGCTAGAAGAAAAGGCGCACGATATTTTGTCGCTCGTTATTCAACGATACGCATCCAGCCATGTGGCAGAAAATTCCACGTCATACGTAGATGTTCCAGACGCATCGATGATCGGCAGAATTATTGGAAAAGAAGGTCGAAATATTCAGCAATTAGAACGTGTTACGGGCTGTGAAATCGTCATCGACGAAACTCCTAATTCTATTATGATTTCTGGATTTTCTCCGGTAAGAAGACAAGTAGCAAAACGCGCCATTGAGGCATTAATCAAGGATGGGCGAGTGCACCCGGGGCGCATTGAGGAGGTAGTAGAAGAAGCAAAGAAAAAAATTAACGACGACATTCGAGAGTCCGGCGAAGCCGCATTATTTGATTTAGGCATTCTGGATTTTCCACCACAGCTGGTGCACTTGGTAGGCAGAATGAAATATCGCACCAGCTACCGCCAAAACATTTTGAAGCATAGTTGGGAAGCAGCTCGTATTGCCATTATGCTTGCAGAAGAATTAGGCGCTGATGTTGAAATTGCAAAGAAGGCAACACTGTTACACGACATCGGAAAAGCAATCGATCATGAAGTAGAGGGTAATCACGTAGAAATTGGAGAAAAAATCATGCGCAAATTTAATATCAGCGAAGCAATTATTAAAGCTGCAGCTGCGCATCATGAAGATTATCCATTTGATACCAGAGAAGCAATCATTGTGCAGGTTGCAGATGCCATCTCCGCTGCACGCCCAGGCGCCCGCAAAGAAAACGTGGAAGAATACGTAAAACGCATGGAAAACTTGGAGCAAATCGCAACCAGCTACGAGGGCGTTAATAAAGCATATGCAATTTACGCCGGCCGCGAAGTGCGCGTATTCGTAGAACCAAAGAAAATCGACGACCTGGCCGCAATAAAGCTAGCACAAGACATTGCTAAACAAATCGAACAAGAACTCACGTATCCCGGGGACGTTAAAGTAAACGTGATCCGCGAAATCCGTGCGGACGCGTTGGCGCGGTAAGAGTTCCCTTCCCCCTAATTAGGGGGAAGGAGGGGATGGGGGCAGGTTAGATGCAATATCGCTCAATACCCCATCAATATTGTTTATAATCTCCGTATTCGTAAATCGAAGAACGTTTATCCCGCAATTGTTTAAATACTCTGTGCGTTCTGTATCGTATGCTTGAGCTTCGTCCGTATAGTGCGAATCCCCATCAAGCTCAATTGCGAGATGCGCTTCTGCGGAATAAAAATCTACTACATATCTCCCAAATGATTGTTGTCTACGAAAACGGTATCCGTTTAATTGTTTTTTCCGAATAAAATACCACAATCGTCGTTCTGGCTCCGGCATATTTTTACGCAATACACGACGCACCGGCGTTGATAGTTTCTGGTTATGGAGTATTCCCATATATGTATTCTACATCGCAATAGACCAGCCCCCACCCTAACCCTCCCCCTAATTAGGGGGAGGGAAACGACACAAAGAAAAAAGCGACAAGTGGTGAAAAACTTATCGCTTTGTGTTGGCGAAATTTGGCTTAATACCGGTACTCGCCTTGTGCATAATGCACACCGGCGGGCTTACGCCTTACCTGCGTCAAGTATGTCGACAATGATCTCGAACAGTTCATTGACCGACAAACAGCCCTCGATAACTAAAATATCGTTCCTTATGTACACATACTTTCCCTCAGCGTCGCCCTTGCACTTATAGACTTGATTATACCTTTCAACAATTTTCTCTAGCGAGAATCCTTTACTTAATAACAGAGCCGAGATCTCCTTCAACGTCGTTTTAGATGGCACTGAACAACGAAGACATAGTTGACTATTCCGATCGAAATGTTTGCTAATTTGCTGCTGCAGAGCAAGAAACTGCCGAAATGTCTTAAGCATGGTTTACCTTTCAAAGATCAGTCTGTTCTAGTGTACCAGTTCGCTCAATGCGATCTGACGTTGCACAATCCTATCATATTGTTGTGCTATAGTCAACAATATTTGATTACTATATATTTGTATGCTATACTGCTCTGTATAGGCATTATTTAAATATTAGTCACCAAAGTTATGACTTTAGAGCAAGAATTGGCTCAATTAGGCCTTAAAGAGCATGAGGTGCAGGTGTACCTCGCTATCCTTGAACTAGGAGAACCCTCTGTGGGCGACATTGAAAAACAGATAAACCTTCATAAACAACTCATTTACAATGCTGCATCCTCTCTTCAAGAAAAGAGCCTCATCAGCATTCATGAGATTCGTGGCCGAAAGCGATTTAGCGTCAGTAACCCGGCAGCTCTTGAGGAAAACGCTCACGCGAGACTGCGCAAAGCCCAAGAGCTTGTTCCACTGCTTTTCGATAGAGCGAATAAAAAGCGCGAGGCTGATAAGGTCAGAACATATCGAAACACAAAAGGCGTTCAACAATACTATCTTGATAGCATTCGTAAACAGGCTGAAAAATCTGAAGTAAGCATCTTAGGCGTAAATAGTGAACGATACTTCGAAATTTTTGCAAAAGATAGCATTTCTTATGAGCGATTTGAACATACTCGATTAGAACGAAGGATTGCATTACACCTGCTCCTATTCGGATCAGAAGAAAAAGAAATAGATTTGAATAAGGGGCGTTCTCATCTTGATCTGCGACTATTTGAAGAAACTATACAAGGCCCGATGGATATTATGATCTGGCACGATCATGTAGGTATGCTGTTTTATGGTGAAGAGCCATACATACTAGATATTATTGGCCAACAAACCGTAGTAGGGTTTAAAAATTATTTTGCAATTATGTGGAAACAGGCGACCCCTGTAAATACAATTGCTTGAATAATATATGCGAATTACTCTTCAATTATGAACATACCCTCCCAAAAAATCGGGCTCCACGTATCCGCAGCAGGCGGACTTTCAAATGCGCCGGAGAACGCAAAGGAATTTGGGGCGGAATGTTTTCAATTCTTCTCGCGAAGTCCTCGAGGAGGCGGAGCGCCGGTGATTACGGACGAACAGGCAGACCTGTTTAAAAAAAGGTCAAAAGAATACGGCATGGAAAGCTATATCCATACGCCCTATTACATTAATTTTGCTTCAAAGAATACTAAAATCTGGCACGGTTCTATTAATGCAGTGCGTGAAGAGCTCCAGCGAGGCACTCAACTTGGCGTGAAATACGTGGTAACGCATTTGGGAAGCGCAAAGGATTACGTAACAGACAAAAAATCATCAGAAGTCCCTAAAGAAGCTATTGCTCATGCAATTGAAGGATTAAAAAAGATATTTGATACAGATAAAGAAATGACCACGGAGCTGTTGCTCGAGATAAGTGCAGGCGCCGGTGCCGTACTCGGCGACTCGTTTGAAGAGTTGGCCGTATTACTGCAAGGAATAGGGCGCGATGACGTTCATGTGTGCCTGGATACGTGCCACATGTTCGCATCAAACTACGATATTCGAACGCCAGAGGCAATTGAAGAGACAATGAAGCACTTTCGATCTATTATCGGCCTCAAACATCTAAAATTAGTGCATTTTAATGACTCGAAAACAGAATTAGGCTCACACAAAGACCGTCATGAGCATATCGGCATGGGAGAGATCGGTAAAAAGGGGCTTGCGGCGCTTATGATGCATCCTGATTTTCAGCACGTAAACTTTATTTTAGAAACGGAGCATGATGAATTTATTCAGCAGGACTTGGATTTTTTGCGAAAACACCACATATGACACGAGAAGGAAAAGAAGAAGCGCTTCGCATACTAAATGAACAGCAGCTGGCATACTGCGTGGCGAACTCGGAACTGCACGTAGGCACTAAGCAGGCAGTGCCTGGAGATGGCAATATCGATGCTGATATTCTATTTATCGGAGAAGCCCCTGGGCAAAAAGAAGACGAACAAGGCGTACCGTTCGTAGGAGCGGCAGGCAAGCTCTTGGCGGAATTATTGGCATCTATAGGACTGAAGCGAGAAGATATATTCATTGCAAACGTTATTAAACATCGCCCGCCTAAAAATCGAGATCCGCTCCCGGAAGAAATCGCAGTATATGCGCCATGGCTCCAAGGGCAAATTGATATTATCGACCCGAAAATCATTATTACCCTTGGACGTTTCTCAATGGATTTTGTATTAGGCCCCGGATTTTCCATATCAAAAATCCACGGTCAGCCAAAGCGCAAACGAGGCAGAGTAGTTGTTCCGCTGTATCACCCTGCAGCAGCGCTCTACTCCGGAAACTTGCGGCCGGTGCTATTTGCAGATTTTGCGAAAATTCCAAAAATCATCGAGGTTGTAACCAAAGAGCGGGAAAAAGAACAAACGCCAGTAGAAGCCCAGCAGCACTTGCTCTAAACCAAAAAAAACTTTATTGTTGCTATACGCTCAGATGGCGGAATTGGTATACGCGCAGCCTTGAGGTGGCTGTGGGAGCAATCCCGTGCAGGTTCAAGTCCTGTTCTGAGCACACTCGGGTTTACCCCGAGCGTAGTCGAGGGGCGATTAGCTCAGTGGTAGAGCAATTCGTTTACACCGAAAAGGTCGGGGGTTCGAATCCCTCATCGCCCACCCATTACCATGAAAATGCGCCTCGTCATCCTTCTAGCTGGCTCCTTACTACTGTTAGTAATTGCCTGGGCTCATCTTTGGCGCCTATCAGATACCCCAAAAGGCCTCTATGTAGACGAAACATCGGTAGGTTTGAATGCTGCTACCATTGCGATTAATGGTCATGACGAGCACGGGGAAGCATGGCCAACTTTTTTTAAAGCTTTCGGAGAATATAAAAATCCCATAAGTATTTATGCAACTGCATTACTCTTTCATATGTTTGGGCCTTCTGTTTTTGGGTTACGTTTTATAAGTGCATTATTTTTTTTCTTATTCCTTATTGGCATCACCCTACTTTCATGGAAATTATTTTACCAAGTATTCCCCGTTCTTTTTATTGTCATCTCCGCAGCATTTTTGCCTTGGTTTTTCCCAGTTTCCCGCATTGCATTTGAAGTAATCTCCCAAATCACAATAGTTATTTTTTCTCTTTTTTGCATATTCGAAGCCTATCATGGCCTATATTCAACCAAAACCAAGTTGCTATATTCTTTTGCGGGCGGCTCATTGACTGCATTAAGTATTTATTCATATTCTACGAGCAAATTACTCGCATTTATGACACTGGCTCTCTTGATTGTAGTATATACACGCAAAAGAACAGCCTTGCTTACGCTCAGCGCCATAGTAGGCTTTGCGCTTTTTATTGCCCCTTACTACGCCTTCAGCATATCGCACCCAGGGGCGCTCACTGCACGCTTTTACTCCATTACGTATATCAACAACTCAGCCTTAGCGCTTCACGACAAAATATATGTTTTTTTACACACCTACTCATATCATTTCGGTATAAACTTTTTGCTATTGCACGGTGACACAAATTTCCGCCAAGGCACTGGATATGGCGGGGTATTATTTGTAACAGTTTTTATAGCAAGTATCATAGGCTTCATTACGGCGTTTTCTAATAAAAAACTTCACAATAAAAGATACTTGGTCTTTTTAGCGCTTTTGGGATTATGTACTCCGATACCGGCAGCTCTTACATTATTAACTGCTGGCATAGCAACTCGCACGCTCATATTAGGACTTATTTTTTTGATTTTTGCAGGATATGGAATGCAATTTCTTTACAAACATCACAAGGCCATCACATGGATTCTCTGTATTACTCTCCTAGCAGAAATAGGCGCATATGTAATGAATTATTTCACTATTTATGCAAATAATACTATTCCCGCATTTGAAACATATGGACTAGAGCAATCTCTTACTATTGCACTTCAGCATCAACCAGAAAAAATTATTGTCTCTCCAAATACCCATGCATCAGCCACGAACCTTGCCTTTCACAAATTAACTATTGCAAACCCTGCTGCTATACCAATATTCATCGCTCAACCCAGGCCCGAACAATATTCATGCGTTATTTTTTTTCTTCCTGATGACTTAGCTAGTATCTCAAGATCTTCCTTGAGTTTTCTCGACTTAACTCCCAAAAACTCTATTCCACATCTGAGATGCTACTTATAAAAAAACGATGCGTTACATTTGAATAATATGCGTATTCTGCTATGCTCGTAGCACCCTCCTTCGCCATAAATGCTACGGAAGGGCAAGCAACTAAATACATGCCGCGGTAGCTCAGTGGTAGAGCGCAGCCCTGAAGAGGCTGGCGTCGACAGTTCGATTCTGTCCCGCGGCACATAAGAGATACGCGGGTATCGTATAATGGCTATTACACCTGGTTGCCAATCAGGAAACACGGGTTCGACTCCCGTTACCCGCTCCATGAATACACTTACGTCGCGAACTTGCGAACCATGCCAGGGAGGAATACCTCCACTGACACGAGAGCAATTTGCGCCGATGCTGGCGCAGATTAATAGCGCATGGGAAGTTATTGATGATAAAAAACTTCGTAGAACATATGAATTCCATACGTTCATGGATTCAATCGGCTTTGTAAACAAAGTTGCTGCTACCGCAGAAGCGGAAGGGCATCATCCCGATATTCAAATCCACTATAAGCAGGTTATTATTGAACTTTGGACATTCAAGATTGATGGTTTGTTTGATAATGACTTTATTCTTGCAGCAAAAATTGACGAGCTGGCAAGCAAGTAACGACGTGGATGCCGGATCCCCA
>Ga0209542_10020509_pt1 | contig 10465 bp, 10 predicted proteins | sample RifCSPhighO2_01_FD_184028 | JGI IMG/M metagenome (GOLD analysis project Ga0209542, IMG submission 184028) | Soil microbial communities from Rifle, Colorado - Rifle CSP2_plank highO2_0.1 (SPAdes) (version 2) | ecosystem: Environmental > Terrestrial > Deep subsurface > Rock core/Sediment ...
TCTTGCCCCCCTTTTTTGAAAGCTATAATTAAGTTAAGTCGAAACAAAATATTATAAAAATAAAAAAACAAGAGATGAAAATACTTAATGGGCTTTCAAGGGGGGGGGTAGAATTCTAGTCGCGGTACTGCTCCTCGCGGTTGTTTTTGTGGTCGGAAGTAGAACAAATGCGGCACATGTGGCGACAGTATCCCTGGGATCAGCTGATGATTTCGCAGTTCTGGCCGGCACAGCGATCACGAACGTTCCCACTTCCGTTATTACCGGGGATGTTGGTTTGAGTCCAGCCGCGGGTTCTAATATCACTGGATTAACGGCAGCCCAAGTACTAGGCACGATATATGCCGTTGATGCGACCGGACCGGCTGGTTCGGTAAATAACCCCACCTTACTGACCGCAGCTAAAAACGCTCTGACAGCGGCCTATCTCGATGCTGCGGGGCGAACACCGGTTTCTACAGTAGCTTCGCAACTTGGCGGGACAACCAAAACCCACGGTGTCTACAACACCGCGGACGGTGAATTAGGGATAGCGGGGACCCTGACGCTCGACGCCCAAGGCGACCCCGACGCTGTCTTCGTCTTCAAGGCCGCTTCCACGCTTATCACGTCGAACAATAGTAACGTGAGTCTCATAAATGGTGCCCAGGCCTGCAATGTCTTTTGGCAAGTCGGCAGCTCCGCGACACTTGGAACAAACTCTACTTTCAAGGGAAACATCCTGGCTTTGACTTCTGCCACGCTCACAACCGGCGCCAACGTGGAGGGCCGAGTGCTGGCGCGGAATGGCGCGGTCACCTTGGACAGCAATGTCATCACCAAAGCGACGTGCGCGCTCCCGCCACCGCCGCCTCCCGTCCCGATTCCAACAACATCATTCGCTCCTGTACCGCCCCTCATTAGCGTTACGAAAGTGCCAAGCCCTCTGGCGCTGCCTTCCGGGCCGGGACCAGTTACGTACACGTACACGGTCAGGAATATCGGGTATGTAGAGATGAACAACGTGACGCTTGGCGATGACAAGTGCAGTCCCGTGATCTTTGTTTCCGGCGATACAGACAACGATTCGAGGCTTGATATCCCCGAAGTATGGACGTACCGCTGCGCTGCCACGATCTCGAAAACCACCCAAAACACCGCCACCGTGACCGGTCGTCATCCCGACGGCGGAGTCGCGACTGATGTCGCGATCGCTACGGTTGTTGTCGGCTTGCCAACGCCGCCTCCCCTAATCAACGTCATAAAAAAAACCACATCATTGAATATGCTCGTTGGCGGCGGGCCGATGACCTATACGTACACGGTCACCAACCCCGGTACGGCGCCGTTAAGCAATGTCAGCGTCATTGACGATAAATGTACCGGTCTGCCTGGCCGCGTCGTGGGACACCCAGGAGACCTTAATAAAAATAACCTCCTTGAGAGCAATGAGTCATGGACGTTCACGTGCCAAACGAATCTTACGAAAACAACGACGAACACCGCCACGGCCGAGGGCCATGCCAACGGCTTGACCGCCATCGATTTCGCGCTCGCTACCGTTGTTGTGGCTCCGCCAAAGTTGCCGGCTACAGGAATTGCTCCAGATGAGACAAGTATTCCATGGAATATAATCATCCCGGCTGGCATGCTCTTGTTGGTTTCGACCTCACTTGGCTTAGTTCTAAGAAAGCGCACGGTTTAGTCTAGGCGTCCTGTAGGATCAACAAATGTGCTTGGCTTAGAGGCAGGAAAGGCCCCGCCAAGGCGGGGCCTTTCCGTCATGGATCTTTCGGAAAATCTATGCGCTTGAAAATCTTATCAAGACGAACACTGTTGATGGTTGTCCTCATGGGGTTCGCACTTTCTCCGGCACTTCTTTTTTATTTTATCCAACAGAGCTCCAACCTGCCTGCCGGCAGGCAGGTTCAGAGCGGCCCGGCACTGCTTGCTGAAAGTGACATCGCGCTTCCAGAACAAGAACAGACGCGTTTTGGGTTGCCAATGCGCCTCAAAATCCCAAGCATCAATGTTGATGCTTCCGTTGAGTATGTCGGTCTTACACCCGATGGAGCAATGGACGTGCCAAAAGAACGCGTTGACGTAGCTTGGTTCAATCTCGGGCCGCGCCCAGGGGAGAGCGGCAGTGCTGTTATTGCTGGACACTATGGATGGAAAAACGGGAAAGCATCGGCGTTTGATAATCTCTATAAATTACGCAAAGGCGATACGTTATACATCGAAGACGACAAAGGGGTGATTACTTCCTTCGTGGTGCGCGAAAGCCGGAGATATGATCCGGAAGCGGACGCTTCAGAGGTGTTCGGCTCAAACGACGGGAGGGCGCGTCTCAACCTCGTTACCTGCGAAGGAGCATGGGATAAAGTTTCCAGAACGTATTCCAAGCGGCTGGTCGTATTCGCTGAGGCGGTACGTTAGTAGTTTCTCGCCAAAAGCGGAGTTTTTGTTGACAGCATCGGGAAGAATGTGTTAAAAATTTCTCGGTTCATTGACTGATGGCGTAAGCCATTTTATTTCACAAGATCAAGGAGGCAGAGGATGAAGATCGTCGGCGGAGTGATACTCGCGGTGCTCGTCGTGTTCGGCGTCGGCGCCTGCAGCGCGGGCGTGTGGGCGAAGAACGCCTACAACGACCTCGTCTCGCAGAGCGAGGCGGTGGACTCCCAGATCGGTCAGGTGCAGAACGTCTACCAGCGGAGGAACGACCTCCTCCCCAACGTGGCCAAGACCGTGAGCGCCTACGCGAAGCACGAGAAGGGCGTCTTCGTCGGCGTGGCCGAGATGCGCGCCAAGGTCGGCCAGACCAACATCAACCTCGCGGGGCAGAACCTCACGGCCGAGAATCTCGCTAAGTTCCAGCAGATGCAGGGCGAGATCGGCAGCTTCCTCTCGCGGCTCATGGTGGTTTCGGAGCGGTATCCCGAGCTCCAGGCGAGCGGCCTGTTCCGCGACCTGCAGACGCAGGTCGAAGGGGCGGAGAACCGCATCGCCGTCGAGCGCAAGAAGTACAACGACGTTGCCCAGGGGTACAACACCAAGCTGAAGCGCTTCCCGGGCAATCTGGTCGCCGGCTACTTCGCCTTCAAGGAGAAGCCGTACTTCCAGGCCGAGAAGGGCGCCGACAAGGCACCGGTCCTGAACTTCGGCGACGACACGGAGAAGAAGTAGATGTCGCCCAGGGGCATTTTCACCGAGGGCGCGCGTCGCGAGATCGCGCAGGCGATCGGTGCGGCGGAGCGTAACACTTCGGGTGAGATCCGCGTGATGGTCCGCGCCCGCTGTGACGCCGACCTCACTGGCAAGGTCTACGACCAGGCCGTCCGCGAGTTCGAGCGGCAGGGGATGACAAAGACCCGTGACAAGACGGGCGTACTCATCCTCCTCGTGTGGGAGGAGCGCAAGTTTGCCATCGTGGGCGACACCGGCATTCACGCCAAGCTCGGCGACGACTACTGGGCTTCGCGTGCGGAGGAGCTCAAGAGCTACTTCGCGGCAGGCGACTACGTCCGCGGCCTCACCGCGGTCGTCGAGAACGTCGGCCGCGAGCTTGCCAAGCACTTCCCGCGCAAGGCGGACGACCGGGATGAGCTTCCGGACGCTCCGATCGTGGAGGACAACCGATGAGGCGCAAGGCGGCGGTCATTCTCGCAGGAGCCGCGCTTGCGGTCCTTGCCGCGGTCGAGATCTCCCTCGGCGCGACCTTCCCCGCGAAGGCGCCCGGGATGGTGACCGACGCGGCAGGGATCATCGCGCCCGACCAGGAAGCGGCGATCGAACAGGCGGTCCGCGACTACGAGCGGAAGACCTCGATCGAGATCGCGGTCGTGACCGTGCGTTCGCTCGAGGGCCTTGCCCCCGAGGACTATGCGCAGGAGCTCGGCACGAAGTGGGGCGTGGGAAAGCGCGGCCGGGACAACGGCGTGCTTCTCCTCCTCGCGGTCGCCGAGCGGAAGATCCGCATCCATACGGGCTATGGCATCGAGCCGGACCTCACGGACGCGGCCGCGGGCCGCATCATCAAGGAGAAGATGGCTCCGCTCTTGAAGAAAGGCAGTGAGGACTGGGGCGCGGGCCTCGCGGTCGGCGTCCAGGGCATCATTGCTGGCCTCGGCGAGAAGCCCTACGGGGCGCGTCTCGAGGAGCGGAGCAAGCCGAAGCAGGCAAGCGACGCTCAGCCGGCATCCGATGTCGGCAGCGCTCTGGTCGTTCTTCTCGTCGTGCTCGGCGTGGTGGTCATCGCGATCATCGTTGCCGTCGCGGCGGGTTCCTCATCTTCCTCATCTCGCTCTTCGTCCCGTTCCGGCCGTTCTTCGCCGTCGCGCTCCTCTCGCAGGTCGCGCGATGACGACGACGATGACGGCGGCACTCTCACCGGCATCGTCATCGGCTCCCTGCTTTCGGGCGGGGGAAGCGGCTCGAGTTCTTCGGGCGGCGGCTGGAGCTCCGGCAGCAGCGGAGGCGGCGGTTTCGGTTTCGGAGGCGGCGGTTTCGGAGGCGGCGGCGCCTCCGGCGACTTCTAGCACATTCCCTGCCTGCCTGCAGGCAGGCCATTCTGTGGCCCTTCGCGCGTTCTGCGCGGAGGGCCGTTCCATTTCTTGGGGTGAAATGGGAGAATAAAGAGAATGGTTTCCGATCTTATCGCGGCAGTTTCGCTTTTCGTGCTCAAAACGATCGAATACTCCGGCTACGCCGGCGTCTTTTTCCTTATGGCCGCAGAGAGCGCCAACATTCCCGTGCCATCGGAGGTCATCATGCCGTTCTCCGGGTTTCTCGTAAGCCAGGGAGCGTTCAGCTTCTGGGTGGTGGTGCTTATGGGCACGCTTGGGAACCTTGCCGGGTCGCTCTTTTCGTACTGGCTGGGCTTCCGTTGGGGGAGGAAGGTGCTTCCGTATGCACGATTTATTTTGATCCGCGAGCATGACATTGCGGCGGCAGAGCGCTGGTTCACGCGCTTTGGGAACGCGGCGGCCTTCGTCTCGCGCCTTCTGCCTGTCGTCCGCACGTTCATCTCGTTTCCCGCCGGCGTCTTTCGGGTCCCGATCGGCTCTTTTGCCGCATACACGTTCGCCGGTTCGCTCTTGTGGTCCGCTTTCCTCGCATATCTCGGCGTCGTCTTGGGCGAGAACTGGCACGCGCTTGAGGGGTATTTCCGGAAGTTCGACGTGGCGATCGTCGCGCTCGGCGTGATCGCCGCAGGGTGGTGGATATATCGGCATTTCTCGCGGAACGCATCGAAGATACAATAAGCAAGAGGGATATCCGCATGAAAAAACTTCTCATCGCGAATTGGAAAGCCAACCCGGACTCGCCAGCGCACGCGCTCGCGCTTGCGCGCAAGATCCACGCGGGAATCCCGCTTTCGAAGGGCGTGGACGTCGTCATCGCGCCGCCGTTCCCGTTTCTGCAGCTTGTGGGCGGAGCGCTCACGCGCGCGGAGCTCGGAGCGCAGGACCTCTTTTGGGAGGATCTTGGCCCCTACACCGGCGAGGTCTCGTGGCGCCAGCTGAAGCACTTCGGCGTGAAGTACGCGATCATCGGCCATTCGGAGCGGCGCGCGCTCTTGGGGGAAACGGATGAGATGGTGAACAAAAAGGTTCGCGCGGCGCTCGAGGCGGGCATCGCGCCGGTGCTGTGCGTGGGCGAACCAAAGGAGGTCCGGAAGAGCGGCATTGCCGCCGCGAAACGCTACGTGGCCGCAGAGCTCGAGAAGGACCTCGCGGGCGTGCACGGGGGGAGGATAGCCATCGCGTATGAACCGATCTGGGCTATCGGCACGGGGACGCCGGATTCTCCGAAGTCCGCGGCCGAGATGATACACTACATACGGGAGCGCGTATCGCGCGGTCTGCGGGATAAGCTCCGGATCCTGTATGGCGGTTCCTTGTCGGCGAAGAACGCAGATGCGTTTCTTAAAGAGCTGGAGATCGGGGGCGCTCTTGTCGGGGGCGCAAGTTTGAATCCCCGGGACTTCATCAAAATAATTAACAGCGCAAAGCACTATGGATAATTACGCAGTCGGCAGAAGGTGGTTCTGGGTCGTCTTGAACATCATGCTCGCGTCCGCGAGCGTCGCGCTCCTTGTGGCGGTCCGGCCGATCTCGCGCTACGGCGACTCGCTTATTTCAAGCCGCGTTTTTTACGTCTCGGCGGAAGGCAAGGCGGTTGTTTCGCCGGATATCGCCAACCTCTCGTTCTCGGTGGTTTCCGAAGGAAAAGACCCCGCGGTTCTTCAGGAGGACAACAACACAAAGATGCGCGTCGCGCTCGACCATGTGAAGGCGCAGGGCGTGGACGAGAAGGACATCAAGACCGCGCAGTACGACCTCCAGCCGCGCTACGAGTACGACGAGAAGACGCGCCGGTCGTTCATTTCCGGCTATGTGCTTACGCAGACGGTGTTCATAAAGGTCCGCGATATCTCGAAGGTCGCGGCGATCCTCGCGGGTCTTCCGGAGCGGGGGATCAACCAGATCGGCTCAATCTCGTTCGACGTGGATGATCCGGATACATACCTCTCCACTGCCCGCAACGAGGCCTTCGGGAAAGCTCGCGCGAAGGCCGAAGAGATGGCCCGGGCGAACGGCCTCATGCTTGGCCGCATCGTGAACGTTTCGGAATCCGGCTGGCCAGGGCCCGTCTATTACGGCGCGGCGATGGGAGGGAAGGGCGGCGACATGCTTTCGGCGCCCACGCCTCCGCCCATCCAGCCAGGCACGCAAGAGGTCAAAGTTCAGGTATCCATCGCCTTCGAGCTGAAGTAGGAGAATCGATGGAGCTTACGACCAAGGACAACAAGCGCATCGCAGCCGACTACTACCCCGCGGAGAATCCGCGGGGTTGGGTTGTCTACCTCCACATGATGCCCGCGACCAAGGAGTCGTGGCGCTCCCTCGCTGGGTTTCTCGCGAAGAACGGGTACGAGGGGATAGCGATCGATCTCCGCGGCCACGGCGCCTCGGACGGAGGCCCTGACGGCTACGAGAAATTTTCCGACGCGGAGCATCAGGCGAGCACCAAGGACATCGAGGCGGCGCTGAAGCACCTGGAGGGAGCGGGAGCCGCCCCGCAACGGGTCGCGATCGTCGGAGCTTCGATCGGGGCGAACCTCGCTTTGCAGTGGCTCGCGGAGCATGAGGAGTATCCTTGCGCTGTGCTCCTTTCGGCGGGGGCGAACTACCGCGGCATCGAGACGGAGCCGCTTGCGCGGGACTTGCGGCAGGGCCAGCGCCTTCTCCTTGCCGCCGCCCGGGACGATGCCCGTGCCGGAGGGAATAATGTGGAACAGAACGAGAGGCTCGCCGCCGCCGTTCCTGCCGAGGCAAAAGCGGAGCTCCTCGCCTACGATACCGGCGGGCACGGCACGGTCCTCCTCGAGAGCCATCCCGATCTTGCGGAAAAGATCCTCGGCTTCATCGCTGCGGCATAAACCATGACAAAAAAAGACATTATCCTCGGGGTGGTAAGCGGCGCGGCCATCGCGCTCCTTGCGGGTCCCATCGCGCATAATCTCGGTTTCCCGTTCTCGCTCTCGTTCCAGGCGGCGCTTATGGCCGCGCTTGCGCTTCTTACGCCCGCAGGCATCGCGGTTGCCGCCTGGCTTGCGCGGCGCTGGGCCGTAATCCTGCAGGTCGCCAAATTTGGCGTTGTTGGGGTTCTAAACACGCTTATCGACGCTGGCACGCTGAACCTCTTAAGCGCATGGAGCGGGATATATGGCGGCACGCTCATTATTCTTTTCAACTCGGTCAGTTTCTCGGTCGCGGTCGTGAACAGCTATTTTTGGAACAAATATTGGACCTTTGGAAGCAGGGACACCCAGTACGGCAGGGAGTTCGTGCAGTTCATCATCGTGAGCGCCATCGGCCTCGGTTTGAACACGGGTCTGGTCTACATTCTCACCACGTTCGTCGCGCCTCCGGGCGGCTTCACGCCGCAGGTCTGGGAGAACGTCGCGAAGGCCATCGCCATTCCGCTTACCTTTGCGTGGAACTTCGCCGGCTACAAGTTCGTCGTCTTCCGGCAGTAGCGGGCAGTATTGACTATTTCTTGTTTTTGCTGTAGAATAGTAGGCAGGAAAAACAAGGAAAAATGCGGCCGTGAGACACTATCTTTTGCACAAACTGTTCGGTTTGCACGTCGCCCCGCGCACCTGGGTGATTTTTCTCTTTGTGCTCGCTTTGGGCGCGGCACTTTTCGCATCTCCGGCCTATGCCGCTACCGACCAGGGCCGCCTCTGGTCCTCCGGTTTTGAATTGAATTCGCTTGCCAATGACGTGGAAATTGAGGCAAGCGGCGGAACCGGCTCGCGCGCCATTGTGACCTCGCCCGTTCGTTCCGGAACTTACGCGCTTCGAACCAACTCTACTAACTCCGCTTCTTGGGCCAGGTACCGTTTTGCCGAAGACAATTCAAACGGCCCGCTCTATTTCCGCCTCTACGTCCGTATAGCGGACTACCCCGACGCGACCCAAAACATAGTCGAGCTTGAATCAACGGGCGGAACCAGCCGCGCCGGCATTAAGATGACGAGCGTGGGCGCCCTTCAACTGTGGGATTTGGATTCCAGCGGGGGTTCCGGGCAGGTCGGCTCTGATTCTCCAGCGTTAAGCCTGAATACCTGGTACCGCGTGGAAATACTCTACGACGCGAGCGCGGGCCTTTCTGCCGTTACGCTCACCGGGCGCCTTGATGGCGTGGAGTTTGCCACGTCGAGCACGGTGGTCAATGGAGGGAGCATAGGCCGCGTTTCTTTCGGCGGCGTTACGGGTTCTGCCGGGACGTATGATTATTTTTGGGATGATCTCGCCATCAACACCGCGACCTGGCCGGGCGAGGGGAAGATCGCGCTCTTGAGGCCGAACGCGGCGGGCGACAACTCCGGCTGGACGCTCGGCGCGGGCACCGGCGCGAACTTCGAGCAGGCGGACGAGGTGACGCCTGATGATGCGGGGACGTATCTGAAGGAAGCTTCTTCGACCGGAGCGATCGCCGACGATTACAACATCCAAGACGCGGTTTCTCTTATCGGAAGCGATGCCCGCATCGCTCTCGTTCAGGTCGGCGTGCGCGGCGGCGGCACAGGCACCACGGCGCGAACCTTTGTGACGCGTATCAAGGCCGCGAGCGGCGGCATCCTCGAGGAGAGCCCCGCCATCGACTGGTCGTTCAACGGATTCCGGACGAATAACGAGGGTCCGAACGCCCATAACTACGAACTGACGCTCTACGACCTCCCTGGCGCCTCGACCTCCGACTGGACGGCGGCAGCTCTCGACGCCGCCCAGATCGGCGTGCGGCATGATGCCGCAAACACCAACGAGGTTCGCGTTTCCGCCATGTGGCTGTTGGCGGAGTGGAACCCCCATCCCGTCATCTCCGATCTCTCGCCTTCTTCTACTGAGGTGGGCGGTCCAGCCCTCGTACTTACCGTGAATGGAACGAATTTTGTTCCTGGTTCCGTCGTGCGGTGGAACGGTACGGATCGCCCGACCACATACGTGAACGCTTCTCAACTTACGGCGCAGATCACCGATAGCGACATCGCGGCAGCCGGCACGGTTTCGATCGATGTGGCCAGTCCGTCCCCGAGCTCGGACGCGGCAGCGGCCGTAAACTTTAAGGTAAACAGCTCTCCTTCGGCAACGGAGCAGTCGGTCGGAACAGATGAGGACATTCCGCTCGTCATTACGCTCGAGGGCAGCGACCCCGACCTTGATACGCTCTCCTTCGCTACCTCCACCTCGCCTGCGCACGGTACCCTTGACGCTATCTCCGGCGATCAGGTGACCTACACGCCTGCCCTGAATTACTTTGGCGACGACTCCTTTGAGTTCACCGCCTCGGATGGCTCGCTTACGAGCCCCGCGGCGACGATCTCCATTACCATCCACCCGGTGGAGGACGCGCCGGTCATCAGCTCGGTCACCTTCACGCCTGTTTCGCCCGCGACCGACGACACGCTAACCGCGAACGTGAGCGCGAGCGATGCCGAAGGACAAAGCATCGCGTACGCCTACCAATGGAAGGAGAATGGCAATGACATCTCCGAGGCGACCGCCCAGGCGCTCGACCTTTCCGTCCAGGGGAACGGCGACAAGGGCGATGCCATCTCCGTGGTTGTTGTCGCAACTGACGCCAGCGGGACGCCGAGCGCCCCCTTCCTTTGGGGGCCGGTCACGATCGAGAACACCGCGCCGCTCGCGGATAATTTGAGTGTTTCGATCAACGAGGACAGCGGCACGACGACCGTTACCTTTGCCGCATCCGATGCAGACGGCGACACGCCGCTTGCCTTTGAGATCACTATCATTCCTGGTCTCGGGGTCTTGGGCGAGGTTTTTGAAAACCAAGTGACCTACACGCCGAACCCCGACGCGCACGGGCTGGATTCCTTCTCATACCGCGCTTCCGACGGCACGGCATACGGCGAGGACGCGGTGGTGAACATCACGCTTAACTCCGTCGA
>Ga0209542_10020510_pt1 | contig 10464 bp, 11 predicted proteins | sample RifCSPhighO2_01_FD_184028 | JGI IMG/M metagenome (GOLD analysis project Ga0209542, IMG submission 184028) | Soil microbial communities from Rifle, Colorado - Rifle CSP2_plank highO2_0.1 (SPAdes) (version 2) | ecosystem: Environmental > Terrestrial > Deep subsurface > Rock core/Sediment ...
TGAAGCATGCGGGGTTCATCGAAGATGGTCAGCGCGGCAGTCATCTCTATTTGTGGAACGAGGAGAAGAAACTCGTCACCTCTGTGCCAATGCACGGCCGCGACGTGAAGCGCTCGCTCTTGAAGCAGATCATCAGGCAAGCTGGTTTGACCGAAGACGAGTTCCGGAAGCTTTTATAAAAGTCGTGACGCTTTAAGTATCTCCACGAATATCGGCTTGTTCTGCTTGCTGAAATGCACGACGAGACTTCCCATCTCTTCGGCATGGTCGATGATAGCGCGTCCCGCGCTTTCCACGCTTAAGACATCCGCATCGGAGTCGTATGAGATTTTTGTATTAGTTTTCTTTTTCATATTGCAAAATCGAACCTGCATGCACTATATCGTACTGCATCAGAAATGCTTTGACCGGAGGTTTAACCTCCGGAGTTTAAACTATTGATACAGTGACGCGGGGTCGGGAAGGCCGCCCAGCGCTGCGCCTAAGTCGGGTGCAGTGGGCTTGCCGTAGCTCGCTTCGAATTTCGCGCGCATTTCGGACTCCACTTCTTCCCTATCGCGCCCGAAGGTGCGGTACGAAAGCTCTTTGAGCGCGGGGACCGTGCTGAAGTCGAAGTGCGGGAGATTTTCCGTCTGGAGCGAGAATGGTCGCGCGGGGACGCCGTTGACCAAGAGCGCGCACACCGCATGGCGGTTGGGGAGATTCTCGAGGTCCTGCTGGCCGAAGACGGGCTCGAATTGCTTCGCGAGGAATTCCGCATCGGTCGTACCCACGCGGAATGACGCCTTGGTGCCGACGTTGCCGACCACCGCGTCCCGTATTTTCTCGTCGAGCTGTGCGATGAATTGGTGAGCGATGACGAGCGAGAGTTTGTATTTACGCGCCTCGGAGAGAATGGTGCCGATAGAGGGCGTCGCGAAGTTCTGGAACTCGTCGATGTAAAGATAGAAGACCGGAAGCTCGGCGCCGCGCGTGTCGACGCGGGAGAACGCGGCCTGCAAGAATTTGGAGACGAGGATGAGGCCTAAGAGAGACGTATTGCGGTCGCCTAAGCGGCCCTTCGAGAGATTCGCGAGAAATATCTTCTTGTCGTCCATGATACTGCGGAAGTCGAACGCGGATTTTTCCTGACTGACGATGGGCCGCATGATGTCGTTGGTGAGGAAGACGTCGAATTTGCTCGTGATATAGGGCGCGACGTTCTCGAGGCTGGGGTCGCCCTGCGCCTGCTCGGCTATTTTGCGCCAAAATTGCACGATGATTGGGTTCTTGCACCGCGAGAGCTTCAAGTTGCGGAATGCGGTGTCGGCAAAGACGCGTGGTATCTCGACAAAGGTCGAGCCTGAATCCGGATCTTCGACCACGAGCTGGACCGCATTGCGGTAGTACTGTTCGAACATCGGGCCGAAGGCCTCCGGCACGTCGGCGTAGAGTTTCCGGAAGATGCCATACACTTCGTCAACGACAAATGTCTTCATCTCCGGTTTGGTGCGGTCGTATTCGAGCATGTTGAGTCCCATCGGCCGGTCCGTGTGCGCGGGATCGAAGTAGATGACGTCCTTCGCGCGCTCCGGCGGGATAGCGGCCAAAATATCTTCGATGTCATTCCCGTGCGGATCGACAAAGGCGACACCGTCGCCGTTTTTGATATCCTGAATGATCATATTTTTGAGGAGTCCCGTCTTTCCGGTACCGGTCTGCCCTATCACATAGCAGTGGCGCAGACGGTCGGCGACGCCGAATTTGACCGGTCGCTCCTCCGCGCCGTACCGGTTGACACCGAGCGTGATGCCGTCGGCCGGCATTTCGACCGGCGCAGGCGACTGCTTGGCGAACGAGCGCTTCAGCTCGCGCGACGTGTGGACCCGCTCGGCAGTGAAGTGAAACATGGACGTGACCTCCGCGAGCGAGAGCGGGACCGCGTACGACTGGTCGAAAATACGGTAGGTAAAATCGCGCAGGAAGCTATTGAGGCTCCAGCCCGATACCTTTTTGAACACCAGACGATTGCCCTTCGGGTCGTCGTACTGGCTAAAGGGCGCGATAAGATTGCCGAGGATATCTTCGGCGCGCCCCTTTGTCGGCGCCGAGGCGGCAAGGCGGATCAGGACCGGCCCTATCTTACTCTTGATCTTGCGCTCTATCTCCTCGGCCGCGACCTTGTCGGCTTGCCGGCGGAAAGCGCGCTCTTTTTCCGCGTCCATCTGCACCTTACCCTTCATCATCATGTGCGACATGTCGTAGAGCATCTCCCCGACCGCGCTTTCAGGAACGGCGAGGGCTTTGTGCAGGGTCTTGCCCTTCTCGAGGCGCCGCAACATTTTTTTGTAGTGGTGGTTGTAGCGGTCGCCCTCGGTCCCCACCATGATCTGGAGCGCGGCGCCCTCGCTGTGCTTCGCGATCTTTGCAAAAGCCGCGAGCAACACGTTCATCGGGTCGTGCTCGAACATATCCGGAGTCTTCAGGGGATACGCGGGGGTATCCGCGAGTGTCGCGTACGCGGCCGCATGCTGGCCTTCGTAATTGAAAATATTGTAATCGCCGCGCTCTTCGTTGATGCGCGCATTGGGGAACACGGAGGAGATGAGGCGTTCGGCGAGGTCTTTCTTCTGCCGCGGCACGGCAAGATAGAGGATGGCCGCCTCGGTGCCTTCGGGCACCGCTATCTCAAGCGAGAATCCCTCGTGACGCCCGATAAAGGAGAGAAGCCCCGCATACAACTGCTCCGACGATGAGAGGACCTGTTCCAGACGGTGCTGGCTGTTGTCCTGTTTTTCACGCTCGCCGTGCGCCTGCGGATCGACCGTGAAGAGCACGAGGTCGAGCGCGCGGCGGATGCGCTCCGGTGGAGCGCCGCCGGCATCCGGCAGACCCTCGGCGACGTACCGCGTGATCATGCGGTGAAAATCGTCTTCGAGATGGGCGTTCTTCAGTTTGGCGCATACGGCGAGCGCGTTCTTTATCCCCCGCTCCACCACGATCTTCAAAAGTTCGTCCATCTGGACGTCGTGCGTTTCCGGCTCAAGCCGGAGCTTGTGCCGCACCGATTCGTGTTCGGGCATCACATAGGCTTCGTGGAGTACGGTCGCCGCCGGCATTTCGGCGTAGACGGCGACCTCGCGTCGCGCGATGCGGTCGCTCTCGAAGCGGTTGTGCGCCGCTTCAAGTTCCCCCTCTTTTTCCGCGACGCGCTGGCGCAAATAGGAAAGTTCCTCTTCAGGGGATTTGAATTTTGCCGGAGCCGCAATGTGCGGCTTCTCCAATGTCGGAGGCATGCGAAAAGTATATCACTTCTGTGCCAACGCTTTCGCCCCGATGTCACGGCGGAAGTGCATGCCCTCAAAATGAATCTTCTCCACCGCTTCGTAGGCGCGGTCGAGTGCGTCTTTGAGCGTATCGCCGACTGCCGAAACCCCCAGCACCCGCCCTCCCGACGTTACCAATGATTGATTTACGAAATCAATCATTGTGCCTGCATGGAAAACGACGACACCCTGCACTTTTTCCGCTTCTGCGATACCGGTGATGGGCAGGCCTTTTTTATATTCGCCCGGGTAGCCGCCAGAGGCGACGACGATGTTGACCGCAAACCCTTTGTTCCACTCAAGAGATATATTGCTCCCGATGAGCCGCCCGTCGGCACACGCCTCAAACGCGTCGAGAATATCGCTCTTGAGGAGCCGCATGTAGACCTGACACTCGGGGTCGCCGAAACGGGCGTTAAACTCCAGGACTTTAACGCCGTCGGGCGTTACCTTTAACCCCGGATACAGAAGTCCGGTGAATTGTATGTTGCGCGCAAGCAGGGCGTCGAATACGGGCCGGACAACACGTTTCTCGATGTCGGACATCGTTTCGGGCGTCACCCATGGCAGGGGGGCTATTGCCCCCATACCGCCGGTATTCTCCCCCTGATCCCCATCGAGTGCGCGCTTATGATCCTGCGACGGCGGGAACAACAGCCACGAGAAACTATCCGAGAGCACATGTACCGATACTTCAGGTCCGTACAGATATTCTTCCACAATGACCTCATTGCCGGCGTCTTTGTGAACGCGGTCGATGATAATCGCCCGCAATGCCGCCTCCGCTTCCGCCAGTGTCTCGCATACGTAGACTCCTTTCCCGAGTGCAAGTCCGCTTGCCTTTACGACGATGGGGACGCCGCGCTCCTGCACATACGCGGACGCCGCCGTGTATGACGTGAACACCCTGAAGGTTGCGGTCGGGACTCCCGCTTCCTGCATCAGTTGCTTGGAAAACGACTTTGAACTTTCGAGTTGAGCGGCTTTATGTTCGGGGCCGAAGATGCGCAATCCGCGCGCGCGGAAAAAATCGACGATCCCTCCTGCAAGCGGGTCGTCCGGACCGACCACCGTAAGATGAACCTTCCGTTGTTCGGCAAAGTCGGCGAGTTGCTTGAACTCCATGACGCCGATGGGCACGTTTTCTCCGAGGGCGAGGGTGCCGCCGTTGCCAGGCGCGATGTAGAGCTTCCCAATTCGGGGCGACTGTTTCAATTTCCACGCGAGCGCGTGTTCCCGCCCGCCGCTTCCCACGAGAAGAACGTCAACCATGCCTTTCAATATACCGCATTCCCTCCTCCGGCGTATCCGAAAAATGGATGGCGTCCAGAACGTCCTTTTTGAGGAAGCCCTCCGCGTGCATCTTCAGCAATTGCTCCTCGAATTTCCCGTAGAAACCGTCCGTGTTGATCACGACGGTCTGTTTATCAAGAAGACCGTTCTTTTTCATCCGGAGTACGTCGGTCAATTCGTTGAGGGTCCCGATGCCGCCGACAAGGACGACAATGACATCTCCGCGCGCGATAAGCTCGCGGTTCATCTCGAGCGTGTCCTTGACGACGACCATCTCATCCGCATCTTTGTATGCCGTTGCCCGTATCCCCTCGCGAATAATGCCGACCACCCGCCCGCCCGCGCGGTGCGCGGTATCCGCAATGACTCCCATCAATCCTTCGTCGTGGCCGCCGAAAATCAGCGTGTGGCCTCCTTTCGCGAGAAGCCCCGCGAGCGTTTCGGTTGCATTTCTATACTTTTCCGCCACATCGTACTGTGAGCAAAAGACAGCGATGTTCATGCCCGCATTGTAGCGTATTCCTTTTTAAGCAAAAGCTATGCGGTCAAAATCTCCGGACCGTCCTTCGTTATCAAAACCGTGTGTTCCGCATGCGCGGTGCGGGAGCCGTCCTTGGTGCGGTAGGAGTGGCCGTCTTTGTCTACATAGAGTTCGCCCGAGCCGAGTGTCATCATCGGCTCGATGGCGATGACAAGGCCTTCCACCAGTTTCTCGCCGCTTTTGGGCGCGCCGAAATTCGGCACGTGCGGTTCTTCATGCACCTTGAGCCCGACACCGTGACCGGAGAGATTGCGCGGGAATCCGAAACCATACTTTTTCGCCACACGCTCCACGGCATGCCCGATGTCGCCGGTCGTATTGCCGACTTTCGCTTCTGCAATGCCGGCCGCGAGCGCTTCGTATGTGCCGCGCACCAGCCGTTCGTCTTCCGGATTGTGCTTCTTGCCCGCCCCGCCGTTGGCGGGGCCCGCAATGACGGTGACGGCGTGGTCGGTGAAAAGACCGGCGTGCTTGATGCCGAAGTCGAGGCACACGACGTCGCCCTCTTGTATCACGACCCTATTTTCGCTCGCCGGAGAGTGCACGATGACGTCGTTGACCGAAAGACAGAGCCCCGAGGGATAGCCGTGTTTTTCCTTCCCGCTCTTGTAGCCGAGGAATGCGAGCGTATCCGTATCGGCGGCGACCAATTCGTGCGCTTTCTTTTCGAGCTCACCGGCGGTAACGCCGGGCACGACCATTTCCGAAAGGACGCGCAGATGCCGCGCCAGCCGTCTGCCGCCCTCGCGCAATATTTCTTTTTCTTCCTCCGTGCGCGCGATCATGCGGTTACGAGGTCGGGATGCCGAGCGCCGATCTGATCTTTGCCTGAACGGTGTCGATGTCCGCCTCGCCGTCTATCTCGTGCACTGCCCATCCCAAACGACGCAACTCGTCGATCGAAGGCATCACGTGCTCTTCGTACCATGTAAAGCGGCTGTTGAGCGCTTCATCCGTCGCATCGTCGGTCCGCCCGCGCGCGATGAGGCGTTTTTTTGCGGAAGGTCTGGAGAGTGTGAGGACGATTGCCTGCAGGTCCGTGCGCTCCCACAATCGCATCATGTCGTCGAGCGCGCGGGACTGATCGATACGGCGGCTCGTGCCGTCGAGGATGAGGTGCTGGGTGCCGTCGAACGTCTTGTTCAGTACGCCGGTCAGCATGTAGATGGGGATGAACGACGGCACGAGGCCGCCGGAATTGACGATTTTGCCCGTGCGCTCCGCGAGCGACGTGCCGCTTTTCATGAAATCCCGCAGGAGGTCACCCATTTCCGGACGCACGACGCCGGTCGATGCGTCGCTCTTCTTCAAATACTCTTCCAAAAGGACGCACTGCGTCCCCTTGCCGGAACCGGAGATGCCGAAGAATGCGACGGTGACGGGTTTCATGGTGCGGATTATATACCCTATGCGGTCTCCCCGCTCTGCCATTGCTTATATTTTTTTAGAACGATATCGACGACCGCCTTCAGATCGTTGTCCTTCGTTTCCACTACCAAGTCGAAGTTCTTGGGGTCGGTCGGCTGTACCCCGTAGAGCGAAAAGTAGCGTTTTTGCTCACTCGCAAAACGCCGCTCAATGCTCGCCCGTACGTCGGCGACCGAAGAGCCTTCCTCGCTCACCCGGCTTTTCTTCAGTACATCCTGAAAAACGCGCTCCGCGGCGGAATCGATATCGAGTGCCAAAAATACCTTGAAGGAATCCGGCATCCAGTGCCACGCCATGCGCGAATCGATGACCAGCTTATTCTCCGTCCGCCCCATATCCTGCAGGAGCGTATCGACTTGGTAATCGATATCTTTCTGCACCTCGGCGGAAATATTCGTCGCCTCGACGGATTCCCCCCGCTCGTCGGCGATCGTGCGAAAAAGGTCTCCGGAAGAAAAATGCCGGTATCCGAGCGCTTCGGCAACTGCCTTCGCCGTCGAAGATTTCCCCGACCCCAAAGACCCTGCGATCGTTATCAGCTCCCGTTTCATCCCGTTAGAAATAGGACGCGGACCGGAGACGGGGTACACGCCCTATTTTGTTATGAGTGATAAAAACGACCATATGAGAGGGAATGAGTGACAGTCCGCTATTTCTAACGGGATTCATCCGCTAATACTCCCTGATGGAGGTCTGCGCGTCAATCTTCTTCACGACGTCCAATACCACCGAAACAACGATGAGGAGCGCAGTGCCGCCTATCGTGAGCGCGGTGATGCCGGTCAGCCCCTGCAGGATGAGCGGGAGAAGCGCAAGCGTGCCGAGAAAGGAGGCGCCTACAAGCGTGATGCGCGTGATGATGTTGCCGAGATATTCGGCAGTGGTCTGTCCGGGTCGGACACCGGGGATGAACGCGCCGTTCTTCTGCAGATTTTTTGCGACTTGATTGGGCTCGAAGGTGATTGCCGTATAAAAGTACGTGAAGATGAAGACGAACCCGAAGTAGAGCCCGCCGTATACCCATTGGTTGCCGAGCGCGCCGACGACGGCTCCTGCGGCGCTTGCGACGAGTGGAATAGAGCTCTTGGCGAGGAAGGTGGCTATCATCTGCGGAAAAAGCAGTATCGAGAGCGCGAAGATGATAGGCATCACCCCCGCCTGATTGACGCGGAGCGGCAGGTAGGTGGAAATCCCGCCCAAGACCTTCATGCCGCGGACGCGGCGAGCGTAGGTGACGGGAATAGGGCGCTCCGCTTCGGTGATGAAGACGACTCCTGCGGTGACGAGGACGGCGGCGGCGGAAAATCCGATGTACGCGGGCAACTGCGAGAGATCGAACGAGAATAGGAATTGCGCGATCGAGGAGGGAATGGACGCGACGATACCGGCGAAGATGAGGAGCGAGATGCCGTTCCCAACGCCGAATTCGGAGATGAGTTCGCCGATCCACATGATGAGGAGCGCTCCCGCGGCGATGACGGTTATGTTGGTCGCCATCTGGAGGAACTCCAACGACGGCACGACGCCGTTCTGCTGGAGCAGGACCAAAAATCCGGTCGCCTGAATGAACGCGAGCGGGACCGTGAGGTACCGCGAGTATTGCATAAAGCGCATGCGGCCCGCATCCCCCTCCTCCTGATAGAGCGCTTTCAATCTCGGCGAGAGGACCGTCGAGAGTTGCATGATGATGGAGGCGGTGATGTAGGGGGAAACCCCGATCATCATGATGGAGAGGTTGGAAAACCCGCCGCCGGAGAATATGTTGAGGAGGCCGAGGAATTGGTTGTTGTTGAGGTAGTTCTCGAGCGCGAGCGCATCGATGCCGGGTATCGGTATCGCCGCAAGCAAACGGAACACGATGAACGCGCCGAGGACGAAAAGGACGCGCGCGCGTAAAGTCTCATCCCCGATGATAAGCTTCGTCTTGCGCCAGAATGCTTCCAACATACTATTGAGTTGAGGAAATGGTACCGCCCGCCTTTTCGACGGCGGCGCGTGCGGACGCGGATACGGGAATACCCTTCACAGTGAGCTTCTTCGTCAGCGTTCCCTCTCCGACTATTTTGACGGGTGCGCCTCCACGGGCGTGGATGACACCGCGCTCTTGAAGCGTTTTTGTCGAGACCTCCGCGCCGGAGTCGAACGCCGTCTCGAGGCGTCCGAGTGATATCGTGACCGCATCCTGTCGTGAACTGTCCACGGTGCGTCCGCGATTCTTCCCAAAACCCCTCCGCTTCGGAAGTTTCTTGATGATGTCACGCCACTCGGGTCGCTTCTTGCGGCCGGCGCGCGCGTTTTGCCCTTTAGTGCCGCGACCGGAGGTCTTGCCGCGTTTGCCGCCGCGCCCGACACGCCGCTTCGCTCGCATCGTTTCCCGTTTCAGTTCGTGTAGGCTTGTCATACTAGTAGTCCGTGGTCTTTATCTCCGTCGGAGAAGCGCTTTTCGGGAGCGGAGCCGCCGCCTGTTGCAGGGCCTTGATAGCCGCGCGCGCGTTGTTGATCGGATTCTTGCTGCGCGAGAGGAGTTTTGCGGTCACATCAGACACGCCGCCGAGTTCGAGAACGGTCCTGACCGACGAGCCGGCGACCAGCCCCCTGCCGGGGGAGGGCCGGATCTCCACGCGCGAGGCGCAGAATTTTGCCGCCACATTGTGCAGGATGCTCCGGTTCTTGGAGAGGTTGATCGTTATCATGGCCCGCTTCGCGGCGCGCGTGGCCTTCTCGATGGCGAGCGCGGTGTCGGCGGCTTTGCCAAGGCCTACCCCCACGCGGCCCTTCTTGTCGCCCAACACAAGCGCGGCGCTGAAGTTGAAGCGGCGACCGCCGGCCATGACACGCGCCACGCGCCGGATGCCGATCAATTTCTGCGCGAATTCACTTCTGCGTTCGTCGCGCGGACGATTTCCCCTCGGACGCCCGCCCGAGCGACCGCCGCCGCGGCGCGGGTCGCGTGAAGCGCCTCGACTGAACGACTTTTTTTCCGGAGCCTTTTCCACCGCCGCCGCCTCGTCGGCAACGACCGGAGCCGGAACCGGGTCTACGATCAGTTTCTCTTCTTCTGTGTTATCTGCCATATAGTATTTGTCTCGTATTTAGAATTTCAGACCGGCCGCCCGCGCCGCATCGGCAAATGCTTTGATAGTGCCAAGGTACTGGAATCCGCCACGATCGAAGACCACCGCCGTGACACCTTTCTCGTGGGCCCGCTTTGCCAATGTCGCCGCGGCCGCCTCCGCGCGTTCACGGGGAGTCTTGCCCTTCTCACCATCGGACGCGACCGACGCAAGCGTCTTCCCGCTTTTGTCATCGATGATCTGCGCGAGGAGGCGCGTATTCGATTTGTAGACCGAGAGACGCGGGCGCGCTTCGCTACCGATAACCTTCGCACGGACGCGTTTGTGGCGGCGTGTCCTTTGTTGTGTTTTTGTCATTGTCATAGAATTTTGTATGCTCTGTTTACTGTTGCCTGTTCACTGGGAACTATGCTACGCGGCGGCCGTGGCGGCTTTCTTACCCTGCTTCTGCCGCACGACCTCATTCTCGTACCGGATGCCTTTGCCTTTGTACGGCTCCGGCTTCTTGATCGCACGGACGCCTGCGGCGAATCCGCCCACGACCTCCTTGTCGGGGCCGGAGATGGAAATAACGTTCTTCTCCACCGTCGCCGTGATGCCTACGGGGACATCGATCGTGACGGGGTGCGAGAATCCGACCTGCAGCTTCAGTTTGTTTCCCGCCAATTCGGCGCGATAGCCGATACCTTCGACCTGAAGCTTCTTTATGAAAGGCTGGTTTACGCCCGCGATCATGTTGCGGACGTGTGCGGCGTACGTCCCCCACAGCGCGCGGGCCAAGCGGGTCGTCTGCGCCGGTACGACGGAGACTTTCCCTCCTTCG
>Ga0209542_10020513_pt1 | contig 10460 bp, 11 predicted proteins | sample RifCSPhighO2_01_FD_184028 | JGI IMG/M metagenome (GOLD analysis project Ga0209542, IMG submission 184028) | Soil microbial communities from Rifle, Colorado - Rifle CSP2_plank highO2_0.1 (SPAdes) (version 2) | ecosystem: Environmental > Terrestrial > Deep subsurface > Rock core/Sediment ...
CGATCAAGAATCGTAATATCATTTTCGCTATCTCTTCTTAAGTAAAAAAACAGTGACTCGCCCTCGAGCCCGTAGCCAATGATCGCAATCTTTTTTTTTGCCCTCATGCCCTCCTCAAAATCCTTCCAGCCGCCGTTCCGGATAACTTGCCTCCTTCAACAGCCGCTTTACCGTTAACAAAAACATGTTCAATCCCGGTTGAAGGCAAATAAGGATTCCCGTACTCGCTTGGGCCCCCGATATTCTGAAAATCAAAAACAACAATATCGGCAAAATTGTCCTTCTCGAGCCTGCCCCTTTGTTTTAATCCGACAATACTCGCTGGAAGCTCGGTCATCTTATACACGAGATCCTCTAACCTTAGAGCGTCTCTTTCTTTTAAAAAGACCTCGAACGCCTTGGGAAAAGCGCCGAACGAACGAGGGTGCGGAAGGTCAAACAAATTCTTTTTTTTGAAAGAGTAGCCTACCCCGTCAGAAGCAATCGCTACCCAATTTTTTTTGGCAAAATCCGAGACGTGCTCTATATTTATAACTTCATTAAAAATGGAGCAAGCCAGCTGATTCGCCTCGAGAATTCTGATAATAAATTCTTCGGGATCAAGCCCTGAAGAATTAGAAAGCTCTGCAACTGTTTTTCCGACAGAAGCGCTGTCCTTGAGAGCGGAGGCGATAATCATTTTCTCGTAATGCAAAGTCAGTGATTTTAAAAACGCCTTAATTTCGAGACGCGAATTTTTGTCTTTTGAACTCTCCAAAATTTTGTCCTTACTTCCTCCCTCTAAAATCCACGGGGGTAGAAGCTGATAAAGCGCTGATCCGGTTTTTGTATAAGGGAACAGATCAGCCGAAATTCTCAAACCTTCATTCTCTGCAGAGTCGAGCAACTCTACTGCGTCGTGAAAAAACGGCCATGCGCCGCGACCCAAAATTTTAAAATGGGAAAGATGAAGCCCCGTTCCCGATTCTCTCGCCATTCTTATAAGTTCGACAATGGATGGAAGAATATTTTTCCCTTCATCTTTAAGATGATGTTTTGTAAATCCCCCGTTTTCTTTAATAACCCTGAAAAGGCTTCGAAGCTCTTGGTCACCAGCCGAGCGGCCGTGAGCCGAACCAAGGTTTGTGGAAAGGCCAAAGGCGCCGTCTTCCATCGCTTCTTTAAGAAGATGCTCCATTGAAGCAATCTCGGCCACGTCAGCATGTCTTGCTTCGTCGCCGAGGACTCCCCTTCTTAAAATTCCATGGCCAACCAATGTGGCAAAATTGACCCCTATTTTTCTTTTAGAAAGCTCCTCAAAAAATTCCGAAAGACTATGCCAATTTACGTTTATTTGGTTTATGTCCGTCCACCTCTGAACAACCGAGATATCCGACGATTTAACCAAAGGCGCGAGTGAAGCTCCGCAATTTCCCCCTAAAATCGTCGTAATTCCCTGCGTTAAAAGACTTTCTTGAGATGGATCTGAAAAAAGCGTCCAATGAGTATCCGAGTGGCACGTTATATCTATAAACCCGGAAGATATATGCTTGCCGGTAGCATCAATAATTTTGTCAGCGCTCGCGTCAGACAAATTTCCAATAAATGATATTTTGTCTCCTTTAATTCCGACGTCAGCCTTTTCTGATCTTCTGTTGCTAATCACCGTCCCTCCCTTAATGATTGTCGTGTAAGAAGCCATGATTATATTATACACTGTACCGTAAATTACGAAACTCTTTCTCGGCGCACACTTTGGAGAGCCCAGCATAAAATTCTGCTGAATTTTTGCCTCATGCTCGTGCCGTCGCACTGCGCAAGTCTCTCCAAAATATGCGCCATCGGCAAGTTTCGTAATTCAAAATAATTTATATTGCGAAATTCATCGCAAAAAGTGTGTAATTTTCAACCAAGCAATTGGATAATTACCCCAACAAGCGCCGCTACGTATGTAAGCACCCAAGCGCGCATGGTTACTTTATATGGGGGCCACCCCATAGCTTCAAAATGATGATGCAAGGGCGCCACCAGAAAAATTTTTCGTTTAAGAAATTTTTTTGAAAAAAGTTGAATAATAACAGAGCCAGCGTCAAGAACAAGCGGCAGAGCTATTATCGGCAGAACCAAAACTGCATTTGTTAAAAAAGCGATTACAGTAAGCGCAGTGGTCAAGCCTAAAATTCCAGTCTCGCCCATATAAAAACGGGCCGGTGGAATATTAAACCACAAAAAAGCCGCGAGAGCCCCTCCAACAACCGCGGAGAAAGCCGCAAGATCAATTTGATTTTGGAAAAAAGCAATTCCGGCGTAGGCCGTAAATATCATAGCCATAACGCCTCCCGCAAGCCCGTCAAGCCCGTCAATCACACTTCCTGAAAATGTCGCGAGCGTGACAAAAATAAAAAATATGGGGAACAAAAATCCAATCTCAAAATCGCCGTAAAAAGGAATATTCACATGGCTCACGCCAAGTTTAAAATAAAACCACCACGCTCCTATAAGCGCTATCAAAATTATTAGAATAAGTCTCCTTGAAAATCTCATCCCGCCGGCAACATAATGCCCAAGACCCAAAACCTGCCTTATATCATCGGCAAGACCCACAAACGACGCCGCAACCAAAGTAAAAAGCGGAAGCCATGTTTGAGACCTTGAAAGAAAATTCAATTTCTGCAGTAGCAGCTTGTCCGAAAAAGAAAATACCCAAAATAATAATGTAACGAGCAAAGGCACAAACCAAATTAGAATGCCTCCCATACGCGGAACTCTTGTTTCCCGATCCTTGTGCATTTCTGAAAAAATCGGGGTACCGGCGCCATCAGGCGCTATTGTTCTGACTTCTTTCCGCCAGAGTTTATATTTATAAAGGTAATGGGTAAGAAGCGGAGTCAACAAAATTCCGATAATAAATGAAAGTGTAGAAAGCCCGAATACTTTTAAAACATTCAGAATCATATTTCTATATTATCTTGAAAACAGCTTAATTGCTCGCGACTTGGTAATATTTTAAAATTGCGTCTGTGATTTTTTTTGCGTCTTCAAAGCGCCCCTCTTCGGTTGAACCTAACATCACGGCAAGCACAGGCCTGCCGAATCCCGCGTCGAAAATAAAGGCCAGATTCCCCCCGGCCAAATCCGTATATCCCGTTTTAGCTCCGATTAATTGAGGAATTGATCCGAGTGCCCTGTTAGTGTTAAAACCTGAAATTTTCCTACCGCTATCGGAGCGGATTACAATCTGCCGGTCGCGCGTAGCCGCCAAAAGATCGGGGTATCTTTCATATATATACGAAAACAATAAACCGACATCAAACGCAGTTCCGTCCGCTCCAGAAAATCTTCCTAAATCGCCCAAATCCATATCAAGGCCGTTGGGGTTTGAAAAATCCGAATTAAACATTCCAAGCTCCCGGCTGCGCTCATTCATTAAAGAAACAAATCCAGAAACCCCAACGCCCGCATCCCCAACAGGGTCCGACACATATTCCGCAAGCGCATATGCCGCGTCGTTTGAAGAAGCTACCAGCATGTAGGAGATCAAATCGTCCCTTCTAAACTGATCACCCGCGATAAACCCATCATCATTGTCCTCAAAAATCGCTCTTTTCGAAATTGGAATAAAAAAATTATCAGGCACTCGCTCCCTCGCAAGAAGCGCGGTAAGAAGCTTTGTTACGCTCGCAAGCGGTCTTTTTGCCATTGAGTCTTTTTCAAAAATTACTTTTTTCCCCGAAAGATCTGAAACAAAAATGCTTTTAGCTTTGAAATCCGCGCTAAGAAAAACACCGCTCCTCAAATCCTCCGCTTTTTTTATTTCGTCTTGATTATCTCCACTGTTCTGAAACGGGAAAATCACTTGAGCCCTCCCCTCGTCTCTTTTTTCTTTGTCTTGAGCCAAACTCTGATCTAAACTTCGCGCCGGAACCTTAAACGTAAAAAGTGAAATCAAAAAAAGCCAAACTAAAACAAATTTTGATATAAAATTTTTGTCATCTTTACTCATTTTCTTTTTCGTTGTTTTCTCCCGCCTCCTGCCTTTTCACGAATTCGGCTATTTCTTTCCTGAATTCATCATATTGAGGCAGATTTTCTATTTTCTCAATGCCCATATATTTTAGAAATTCAAAAGATGGCCGATAAAGCCAGACGCGCGAATCTTTCTCATCTGGGACTCTTTCCACAAGGCTCCTGACCATCAAATTCCTTAAAGTATATGAAGAGCCGACGCCTCTGATATAATCAATCTCCGAACGGGAAATCGGGCCTTTATATACGATAACAGAAAGCGCCTCAAGGCTCGCTCTTGATAAATCTTCGCCAAGCTCCTCTTTCATGAATTCCTGAACAAATTTGCCAAGCTCCGGAGCGGTTACCAGAAGATATTCTCCGTTTTTCTCCGAAAGCCTAATACCCCTAGGGTGAAGAATTTCCGAAAGTTCAAAAAGCGCCTCTTTAATTTTATCCTTATCTTCCTTCGCAATCTTGGATAATTTTCCAAGTCCGACAGGCTCGCCGGATAAAAACAAAATCGCTTCAAGTTTTTGCGCCAAGTTTGTCATTTGTCCTTTTTCTCAATTTCTATATTACCAAATCTTTCGTCCTGCTTCACCAAAAAAGCCCCTTGTTTTACAAGCTCAAGAAGCGCCAAAAAACCCACAATCAGATCGGTCTTGTTTTTTGATGCCACAATTTCATGAAAACCCGCCTTTAGCTTTGCGGAAAAACGCGAAACCAGCTCAAGCATTTTCTCTTCAATTGAAATAATCTTTTGGATTGTTTTCTCAGGCAACGTCTCAATTTTAGGGAAGGCGGCAATTATAGATGCCAGACTTTCTTTCAGAAAATTAGCGTCAACTCCTTGCGGCTCAATAAAACAGAGATCCATCCCAAAAAACGCTTCCCTGGAAAAAGCGGGATTTTTCGCCCAAGCTTTTTTAATATGGGGCGAGAGCTCCCGGATTTTTTTTAAGAGGTTCAAGCGAAATTCCAGATCATAAATGTCTTTTTCTTCTTCTTCCGAAAGTTCTATGCCTGGCAGAAGCGAGCGGGACTTTATCAGCATTAAAGTCGAGGCCACAACCAGAAATTCCGCGACTTCTTCTTTGGGAAATTCTTCAAGCTTGCGAATATGTTTGATATATTCATCGGTTATTTTCGCGAGCGAGACAGAAGAGATCGAAAGTTTTCGCGATTCGATCATATCAAGAAGCAAATTTAGCGGCCCCTCGAACTGGTCAAGTTTAAATTTATAATTCATATAATTCAATTTTAAAATTCATTTTGAAAATTTACTTGATCTTCTCCCCAATGTTGAACATTCGATGTTCAACATTGGGGAGGTTATTTTCAAATTTCTTAAGCTTCGTACCTTCAACCAATTCATTGTACTCCGCAGCATCTCCAAATTGATCAAGTATAACTTCCGGATGCAAAAATTCTGCCCAGCGATTTTCCTTAATAAAATCCTGATAACTTGACCATGGATACAACAAGGCCCTTCCTCTCCAACGATTCATCTCGGAAGGATTCAAATGTATATACGCTGTGAGGTAATTTAAATATTCCATTTTTTCTATTAGAATAGATTGAAATTTTCCACCAAATAAATGTCCGTATCTTTTATTTCGTATATTAAAATATTTTGTATATGCGTTTAATAGTCTTTGCATAAATTTAGAAATCCCTCCTTCTTTAATTTCTCCCAGAATTAGATGAAAATGATTCGGCATTAAACAAAAACTAACGAGTTCAACATTCCTCGATCTTAGAATATCCCGAAATATCTCATTGTTGAACATTCGATGTTCAACAAGCGAAACCAGTCTGTTTAATGGATTTACATCCTTGTCGCCCTGAAATGCGATTAAAAGCGTCATAAAACGCCAATAGTCATTATTGTCCAGAAAAATTAAACGCTTCTCCACGCCACGATTAAATATGTGATAATAATTACCCTCTCCAAAATTCGCATGCGACATTTTTGTCATAAATACTTTTTTGCGTATTCGTATTATGTATTATATTTTAAATGTTGAACATTAAATGTTGAACATCCGATGTTCAACATTTAGGAGAAATCTCGTCATTTTTTATTATTTTGCGCTGGCTTTTCGATCTTAATCCCAAGCTCCTTGAGCTGAGATTTGGAAACCCACGAAGGCGCTCCCATCATCAAATCGCGCCCATCACCAGTTTTCGGAAAAGCTATAACCTCGCGGATATTGGGCTCATTCATCAAAATCATAATAAAGCGGTCAACTCCCGGAGCAATTCCCCCATGCGGCGGAACGCCATGCTGAAAGGCCTCAAACATATGCCCGAATTGGATTTCAATATCCTTAGGATCGTTTCCAAGCGCCTGGAAAACCGCTTTCAAAAGTTCCGGATCGTGAATGCGAATTGACCCCCCGCCGATTTCATAACCGTTTAATACAAAGTCATATTGATCGGCAAGCATTTCGCCGGGCGTTTCTTTAAATTCTTTCCAAAACTCCGCTACGCTGGCGACTTGAGGCTCTGTAAACGGATGATGCGTCGCGTCCCATCTTTTTTCTGTCTCCTTCCATTCAAACGCAGGAAAATCCACAACAAAAAGAAACGCAAGTTCATTGGGATCGTTTTTATCTTTGCGCAAATCCGGCTTGTCCGTGGCATATTTTTCCATTACTTCTTTATATGTCATTCGCATAATGCGGCCGTCATCAGCAAGTGTAAGTTTTTTCTCCGGATATAACGTGCGGACAATTTTAAGATAAAGATCTTCTATCAAACGAAGCACCTCTTCCCGATCCGTAAAGCTCATCTCAATATCAAGCTGGGTAAATTCGGGCTGTCTATCGCCCCTTGTATCTTCATCTCTAAAACAGCGCACAATCTGAAAATATTTTTCAACTCCAGCAACCATCAAAAGCTGTTTATACTGCTGGGGAGATTGCGGCAAAGCGTAAAAAGCGCCCCGCTCTAATCTTGAAGGCACAAGATAATCACGCGCGCCTTCAGGCGTTGATTTTCCCAAAATCGGAGTTTCAATTTCAATAAAACCCGCGTCAACAAGATAGTCGCGCATAAATTTAATGACTTTCGCGCGTTCGGTTAAATTTCTCACAAGCCGCGGCCTTCGCAAATCAAGATAGCGGTATTTCATCCGAACCTCCTCGCTTATTTCGTACCCATCGCCGGACAAATTAAATGGCGGAGTTTTTGCTTCCGCGAGAACCGTAAGACCGGAAACTTTTACTTCGATCGAACCCGTCGGACTGTCCGAGTTCATCATATCTTTGGGACGCTCCTTAACTTCCCCGGATATTTTAACCACCCACTCCGGACGCAACTTCGAAGCCTCTGAATGAAGATCTTTATCCTGCGGAGTCACCACAAGCTGAACCTTGCCCGAGCGGTCGCGAAGATCAAAAAAAATAAGCTTCCCATGGTCGCGCCTGACGTCAACCCACCCATAAAGCTCAATTTCCTTCCCCAAATATTTAGGCAAATCAGATATGCAAATCCTTGACATAAAAAAATTATAGCATCCAATTCAGATAGAATAAATAGCGTTTTTCCCGCTATTTCTATTCGTGAATTCGTACGCCTGCCTACCGGTAGGCAGGAATTGCCCTATGCATGTGATTATCTCTATATCTCTAAATTACATCAACGCAACAATTTCTGAGCTTTTTTGTAAATATTTTTTCTGCTTGCCGCTCTGTATGTAAAATCATCAAGATTTGTATTTTTATTTATCCATTCGAAACTCGAGACCTCCTGACGCATTTGTAATTCCAAATTAATATGATCTGGGATTGTGATCTTATAATAAATTTCTATAATTTGAGTTTTGTCGTCCCAATCATACTCAACCTCATCTCTCTGATTAAGAGTAAATAGTTCTATATTATGTTCAATGGTGTCTAGATATAAATTAATTTCTTCGCGCAACTCCCTTTTTAAAACCTCCTCCAATAATTCGCCTCTGTCTACTTTGCCGCCTGGACACTCAAGCGCTCCAAAAAATTCAGGATCGCTCCCCCTGTGCAATAAAAAAGCATTTCTGTAAAAAATCAGCCCCTTGCAAGTTATATGAAATAATTGATATCCCTTTACGGCCATTACTCCCAGTATACATTCATTCTTGATTAAATATCACCAGTATAAGCGGGCTATCCAAAAAACCTATTCGCGAATTCGTACGAATTGCCCTATGGCTCACTAAACCATTAAGTGCTAATGGGTAATGTTATAATATCTCATGGGAAAAAAACAAATCCCAATTAAGGTGATATCACTTGATTTTGACGGAGTTTTTCCAATGGGTAAAAGAAAATACAATTATGAAGAAAGCCTGTTTAAAAATTTAAAAAAGAAATCCCGACATATCAATAAAAAGGAGATATATGATTTATTTGAAAACTTTATAAAACATGATCGCAATGAAAGGCTCTTTCATAAGTCAGGAAAACTAATTCCTTATATTCAAAACTATTTAAAAAGTAAAAAAATAAATAACATAGAAGCCAATGAAATAGTACTCGACGCACTACTGGATAAAAATACTATATATCCCTTAACAAAAAAACTAAAGTCTTTTTTTAAATTCATTGTCAATAACAATATAAAAATCGCCCTAGTTTCCGACACAATTTTCCCTACAATAATGAGAAGAATCATTTTACAAAAATGGGGACTTCTGCAATATTTCGATGTGGTTTTGACGAGCCAGGAGCATGATAGAAAAAATGGACTCAAAATTTTTAAAATAATGATAAATTACTTTAATGTAAAACCCGGAGAAATTCTTCACGTTGGAAATGAATTATCAAACGATATTACTCCAGCGAAAAAAGCTGGCATTCAAACATGTTTAATATTGAATTCAAATAAGAATGACATAATTAAAACTAAAATTTACCCTGACTTTACAATAAAAAACTTGCAAGAACTCAAAAAATTAATTCAAAATTAGGCCCGAAACGCGATTGCGCCCCGGGCCTTAAAAACAAAGTCATAAACAAATCACTTACAAGGGCTGACGAGACGCCGAATGTTTTCAACACTTTCCATAACCGTGAGTTTCTCGGTATTAATTTCAATGCCTTGCGAATGGGCGAACGCGTGAGTCTCTCGATAAATCGCCTCTACTTTCCATTCAGGAATGTAATGTTGCCGCGTCATATTTCTCCTAAATAACTCTGCAAGCGAAGCCGTGAGCTTGAAATAGAAAACGGGAACTTTCCGTTTTCGCGCCGCAACAATGAAAGGCCGAACGTATTGATATCTGCAAAACGCCTTACTGACAATTACAGTATGACCCGCTTTCAAATAATTGTTTAAAAGCGCTACACCATTCTTACGCGTAAGATTGTAGTGGCGATCGCAATATTTAGAAACAAAAATCGCGTGTTTAAGCGCGTCCAAATCGATGTGCGCGGGCTCACGAGGCAATAATTTCCAAAGTTCATCGGCAATTGTACTTTTTCCACTCGCAGCGGGACCGGATATAAGCAAAACGCAGATACTTTTTTTAAAGACAGCCATCATGCCCTCCTTTTAATTGAAAAACGTGAGCTTTTGAGCAAAAGCTCTTGCCGAAGTTAAGTCACTCGGCTTATGAAATTCATGTGGTAAATCCGATTCAACACCAATTATTCTGTTTCCGGCATCAAGCCAAGCTTTAATAGAGTCATACGATCTCGTTGGGATACTCGACTGGCGACCGACGAATTGCCGCGGCACCAAATACGGGACATCTGCGTAAAATTCATTTTTCTTCAGCCGACTTTTTTCAGTCCCCTTTTTTAGATATTGACATTCGCCATTTTCACCAAGCATAGTTATCTTACGCAAATCATCCGAACTAGCTCTGTATAGACTAAGCGCAATATCAATGGTCCGCTTTGGGCTTGAAAGCAATCTCTCAATATGCTCCTGACTAATCAAATGGTGTCCGAAAAGTACGAGAATTTGTCTCGCAGATATAACGCCTTGCAGCTCATAAAGCGCGTTCATCGTGCCAAATCCCTTATCCTTAAAAATTTGGAAATTTTTTATGCCGACAACATGCGCGACTACTTCTATTTTCGAAGCAATCTCATCACGATCAACGCACAAGAAAATTTTCCTGAACTGAAAAACTTTCAAAACCCTCAAAACATACTCCATCGCGGCGTGACCTTCGATGGGCACAAGTGATTTACAACCATGTTTTACTGCCTGCCGTCCTAATCGCCTACCCATTCCGCCACACATTATGACCGCTTCAACAGTTGAATTTGCCATCTCATTTCCTTTCTACTTAGAATTATTTTAACGTACTCAGAATATAATACGATTAAATACTAACTTAGTCAATTTTTTCTTTACTGAATTCAACTCTGAAATGCAACACTCATAGCTTCTAATGGGGTCCTCCAGCCAAGCCGTTTTCTCGGTCTGGAGTTGAGCTCGTATTCGACAAAAGCGAGCTCTTCATCTGAAATTGTAGTAAA
>Ga0209542_10020514_pt1 | contig 10460 bp, 12 predicted proteins | sample RifCSPhighO2_01_FD_184028 | JGI IMG/M metagenome (GOLD analysis project Ga0209542, IMG submission 184028) | Soil microbial communities from Rifle, Colorado - Rifle CSP2_plank highO2_0.1 (SPAdes) (version 2) | ecosystem: Environmental > Terrestrial > Deep subsurface > Rock core/Sediment ...
GCGGAGGGCGGGAAGAATTACTACCTGGCGGTATTGGGAAACGGAGATTACGGGGATGAAGAGATAAGGATAATGGACAAGGTGGTGAAGTCTTTCAGGCTGAAGTGATAAAATTGAAGAAAGTGCGGAGGTCTCGAGCTGGCCCTTGTAGCTCAATGGACAGAGCGTCTGTCTTCGGAACAGATGATGGGGGTTCGATTCCCTCCAAGGGCACAAATCAGAACTTTTGACCCCGAACCGCGAGGCAAATTGGTTCAAAATGTCTTGCGGAAGTTTTAACTCCATTTCTAGTTTATAAGGAATTAACTGGTCTGCCTTCTTCCTCCCGGCTATTTTATCTTTTTGTGTAACAGGTCTTGAAAATACTGTAATTGTACTTATGAGCATGTGGAGAATGTCAAAAATCTCTTGTCTGTCTTTGTAAATATTCTCAAGAGCTTTAACATATTTTTGCGAGAACAATTTGAGGGTGTTAATGTATCCGGCAGACAGAGAACTTTCCGCAATTAGATGTTCGGTACGCTCCAACTCGTTAGTAAGATTGTGTTCTTTTACAGCTAACTCACTCGTCTTTTCTCTAAGTGTTTTTAAGTCAATGTAGCCATTTTCGTGTTGGTCCTTTAGGTTTCTTATTCTGTTTGGCAAATTATTAAGAAGCCCTTTGATTTGTTCACGCTTCTCCTGCAAATGTTTGATTTCAAGCCTTGAGGATTTCAATGTTTGTTGGTACTTATAGACAGCAACTGGATTTTCAAGTAGTTTTCTAGTCATTTCTACCACATATCGTTCAATCGGGTCAGCCGGGATTGGAATCACCTTGCAGACAATTTCGTTCTTCTTTGTATTTTTCCTGCCACACCTATAAGCATAGGTATATTCAAAAGCTTCGGGTTTTTTGTCTAATTTTTTTCTATCACCAACCCAAGTAGATAGTCCTTCCTCTTCGTTTTCTGTTCTACGGCATGCATCACATTTTAGCAATCCTGATAACAAGTACATGTGTCCTTCGGCAGATTTGTTTATGGTGTTAGCCAGCTGCTTTGATTGTGCCAAAAGAATTTGTGCCTGTTTGAATAAGTAAAAGTCAATAATACTTGGGTGTTTATGTGGAGACAAAACCCATTTTTCTTTGGGTACAGGTTTGCCATCTTTGTTTTTCCCATAATAGTACTTACCAATGTAGGCTTCGTTTGCCAAAATATCTCTGACTCTTTCCGAGCGCCAGAAGCACAAGTTATTTTTCTTTTTGACCTCACCTTTTCGTTTCCCCGAAATTATGGTTGAGGCTCCTGGAGAAAGGACTTCATTTTTAGTGAGGTAATCGGCAATTTGTTGTGCTGAGAGTCTCTCGTTCACAAATTTGTCAAAAATAAGGCGGACATACTTTGCCTCATCTTCAAAAAGAATTAGTCTTTTTTCGCTGTCTTTATTGTAACCATATGGAGCATTTGCCCCCATGATTACACCAACTTTCATTGCCTCTGCTCTACCGGCTTGAGTTCTTGCTTTCGTTGTTTCAATCTCAAGCTCTGCAATAATACCAACAATCCCGAGCATTGCCTTCCCAAAAGGCGTTGAAGTGTCTATGCTTTCATTTGCTGATAGAAATTGAATCTCATTAGCCTCAAAAAAGTCTATGACATCAAGGAGGATTTTTAACCTTCTTGCAAAGCGGTCAATTTTATATACAGCTACGACATCAAAAGGCTTCTGACCCTCCTGAGCCATTAAGACATCTTCTTTTAATCTTGCGAACCCCTCCCTGTCATCTAATGTTACTGTCCCACTTACTCCGTCATCAATATAAACATAACTCTCGCCAGCTAAAATCATTTTTGGCTTACCATTTTCCAGATTTCCTTTTGAGCGAAGAAGACCTTCAAGTGCTGACTTTTGTAAATCAATACCATATTTCTCTGCCTGGTCGTCAGTTGAAACCCTAAGATACAGAGCTACTCGGAGGGGGTTTTGCTCTTCAATAATTTTTGTCATAAGAGATAGGGATACACTACCCAGAATATGTATTAGAATTACTGATAGGTTATTCTGGTTTGTCTTTTGTCGTGATTAGTATAGCAATTATCTAAGAGTTTTTGTATAATTTTGTTGAGGTTATCAAACTAAAAAAGAATGATAAAAAGACTACTTACAATCCGTCAAGCCTCTGAAATCCTGAATGTGCATGTGGAGACTTTGAGGCGTTGGGACAAAGCTGGAAAACTCAAAGCGATTAAAGTAAACGAGCGGGGCGACAGAAGATATAAACGGGAAGATATTGAAAACTTTATTAACCGAAGAAAAAAATAACCAGAATGCCAATAGAGAATCAAGTAAACACCTCAATAGTCCAAATTGCTGACAGGTTGGTCAAAGAAACCGAGGTTTTAGCACAAAAAGCTAAGACTGAAGAAGACTTGCGTATAGGGTTTGAAAAAATACTCTCCCCACTTTTGACCGAGCTTGGAATAAAGACAGAACCTAAATATGAGCGTTTAGGAACAGATGCCGCAGTAGCGTACAAAGGTCGCCCTGACGCTGTACATGGCATGGTAATCATTGAATATGAGAAACCGGGCGCATTCGGTAGCCAAAAGTGGGTGGAACACGCTCACAAACAGCTTGTAGATTATATAACTGCAGAAGCTACAAGTACTAAGGCAACCCTCTTTATTGAAGACCCTAAATACATTGGTGTGGGTTTTGACGGCACTCAAGTTTTCTTTACCAAGTACAAAGGAGATAAAACTTCTCTTAAAAGCGTGATTAACCCGAGAGATTTCGTCTATGATGGACCATACAAGCTAGATGTTGAATGTGCCAGAACACTCTTGACCTATTTGAGGTCGCTATCCAGAAAGCCATTAACAGCAGAACACTTAGCAGAAGTTTTTGGTCCTCAAGGAACACTTGCTCCATTGGCAGTATCAGCCCTTGCTGACTCTCTTGAGTATTGGGGCAAGGATAGAGTTAGGGTATTTTTCAATGAATGGAAACGCTTATTTGGAATTGTCTATGGAGAGCAGTTTAATGCAGGCAAAACAGAAGAAGCAAAGGCCTTATCTACTTTGTACAAGGTTGGACATGAGACGGACTTTCAAGAACTTCTTTTCTCAGTACATACCTATTTCGCCTTACTCATGAAGTTTATAGTAGCTGAGCTTTTAACACTAAAGGAAACTGCTTTTAATTCGTCTTATTCTTACAAACTAACCCACTTGTCACAAGAAGAGCTGCTTAGAGAACTAAAGGATATTGAGGAGGGCGGAATATACTCAAAGCGAGGCATAACCAATTTTCTTGAGGGAGATTTTTTCAGATGGTATTTGGACGCGTGGTCTCCAAGACTTGAGGAAGCAATCAGGGAAATAACTCGGCAGTTATCTGAATTTGAACCTGCTACCTCCGTTATTAACCCAGAAACTACTCGGGACCTTCTTAAAAAACTCTACCAATACTTAGTTCCACAAGAGGTCAGACACAAGCTCGGTGAATACTACACTCCCGATTGGCTTGCTGAGCTTTTGTTATCAGAAGTTGGATATAAAGGTGATTCACTTAAGAGGTTTCTTGACCCTGCTTGCGGGTCCGGCACTTTCTTGGTACTGGCAATCAGAAAAATAAAGGAATACTCAAAAAGTCAAAGAGAGAAACCACTTGAGACTGCAAAAAGAATTGTTGCTAATGTTTGGGGATTTGACTTAAATCCACTGGCTATAATCGCCGCAAGAACCAACTACCTGTTTGCCTTAGGAGACTTGACAGAGAAACTCCAAAGTATAGAAATTCCAATTTACTTGGCAGATTCCGTGTTGTGGCCCCAAAGAGATGGGCAGCTTACTCTTGCAGCTCGTGGAGTACACACCGATATACAAACTTCTGTTGGTCTTTTCCATGTTCCTTCAATTTGGATTGACGGAAAAGGGTTTTTAATGAAAACTGCTGCGCCTCTACTTGAAGAAATGGTGAAGGCTAAATATGAACCAAGTGAGGCACTAAAAAGATTTCAAAAAGAAGGTTTAGTTTTTCCTCCTCATGAAGAGGTCGTAGAAGGATTTTACCAAGAGATTCTTGACTTAGAAAAACAAAATAAGAATGGAATATGGGCTAGATTTTTGAAAAATGCTTTTGCTCCGATGGTGGCTGATAAATTTGATTATGTGATTGGCAATCCTCCGTGGATTAGGTGGGGCTATCTTTCTGAGGAGTACAGACAAGCAACTCTACCCCTTTGGAAAAACTATGGACTGTTCTCTCTGAAAGGACATGCTGCTCGTTTGGGTGGCGGTGAGAAGGATTTTTCAATGCTATTTACTTATGCTGCTTCTGACTATTACCTAAATAGAGAAGGGAAACTTGGCTTTTTAATTACTCAAGAAGTATTTAAGTCCAAGGGAGCAGGAGAAGGGTTCAGAAGGTTTCAACTAGGTGAAAGGGTGGAAAGCACCCACCTGAAGGTCCTTAAAGCCTTAGACCTAGCTACTGTCCAACCGTTTGAGGGAGCCTCAAACAAGACTGCGGCAATAATTCTCAAAAAGGGAGAGAAGACAACATATCCGGTTCCGTACATTGTTTATTCAAGAAAAAAAGGTGTGGGCAGGGTTTCACCCGATATTTTATTAAAAGCGGCATTGACTCATCTTAATAAAAAAACATTACTAGCCAGACCACTTGGTGAAATACCAGAAGCATCATGGCAGACATATTCGGGAGATTCAAAATCCTTAGACGCAATGGAAGGTAATAACTTTTATACAGCACGCCAAGGTATTGACCCGCAGCCATACGGAGTATTTTTATTAAATGTTAAACAAGTCTTAGCTAATGATGAGCTTATTGTTGAAAATTTACCAGAAAGAGGTAAAGGGGAAGGTGTTTCAAAGGTTTCAACAAGGCTAGAGGAATCACTAATATACCCAGCTGTAAGTGGTGCTGATATTCATAGATGGGGTACGAAATCAAGCTTTTATACTCTGATGGTTCAAAACCCAAAGCGTAAAGAACCAATTCCAGAAAGTGATATGAAAAACCAATATCCGAGAACTTATTCATACTTACTTCAATTTAGGGAGGTGCTACTATCTCGTGCTTCCAAATCAATAAAAGAATTAGCAGAAAGGACTGCTTTTTATGCAATGTTTGGTATTGGGGAGTACACAATGTCTCGCTACAAAGTAGCTTGGAAGTTTATGAGTAATGATATTTTCGCATCAGTACTCTCCCAAGCTAAAACTAAATATGGCTACAAACAAATTATGCCAATTAAGACTGTCGCAATGTTTTGTGTTGATAATGAAGATGAAGCACACTATCTTTGTGCAATAGTTAATTCTGTTCCAGCTCGTAGTTTAATAAAAACTTACTCTTCTGCTGGGAGAGGCTTTGGAACACCTTCTGTTATGAAGTATTTGGGAATACCAAAATATGATTCTAACAACAACCTTCATACCGAATTAGCTGACTTATCAAAGAGGTTACATGAGCTTAAAGCCTCTGGTAATGAAGAGGAAATTCCCAACTACGAGAAAAAAGTTAATGAAACAGTAAATAGACTTTTTAACATAGAATAAGAATATGGACGAACACCAAAGACTACTTAACGCACTCTCAACCGCTTTGCAAGGTAAAGGTTTTGAGGTTATTAACCAAGCTGGGTGGCAAGACAGAGAACCTTTTGCCATAGGAAGACATAAGCCAGATATTATTGCAAAAGACCCCTCGGGTGTGCTAGTTATTGGTGAAGCTAAAACCGGAGCTGACTTAGACACACAGCGTTCAAGGGAGCAATTTGTAGATTTTTCTAGCAGAATAATGTCTGAAGGTATATTGAAAGGGAGAGAAATACCTCTCCACATAATAATTCCCGAGAGTTATTCGGCTAGGTTGCGACAAGTTTTGGCTAGTCTCGGTTTAGCAAGTAAAATTGGAAATCGTATTACTATCTGGACGTTAGGATAATTAACATGCCAATAACAGCGACAATAGACCCCAAAATTCAACAACAAGCTGAGCCAGTATTACAAGAGGTTCTTAAAGGTGTTGGTGAGGCTAATCAAAAAGCAGAAAGGGAAAGAGAGGAAGCAATCCTTAAAAACAGAGAAATAATCGGTCAAAGACTTGAAACAGATGGACGGAAGCTAATTGCTTACATAGCTCGTGTAGGACCAGAAAACTCAGCTGTATCAACAGATGACATAGCTCCATTTGGTAGCATGCTTTCTTCTCTAGGAGACTTTACGGACCTAGATTTGATGATACATAGCCCCGGCGGTAATGGAGTTGTAGCGGAGAAACTTGTTGAGATGTGCCGTAGTAGCTGTAAAGGTAAGTTCAGAGTCATTGTGCCTAATATGGCTAAAAGTGCTGCTACTCTAATAGCTCTGGGCGCTGATGAAGTTGTTATGGGTTACTGTTCTGAGTTGGGACCGATTGACCCGCAAAAGTTAATTGTTGCTGGCGGTAGAATACAGCAAGTTTCAGCACAATCAATAATTAGTGCTAGGGACATGTTGATGGAGCAGATTCAGACAGCTAGAAGTCAAGGAAAAGATATAACTGGGTACCAGCAGCAACTTGCTTCTTCTACTATGGACCCTGCTTTTATTTTTGAATGCCAAAAGGAAGTTGATTTCGCCATTGATTTAGTAAAGAAATGTCTGCCAAACAGAATGCTTAAAATTAAGTTTCCTAGTAAAAAACCTAGTTGGAGGAAAACTAAAGCCGAGGAAATAGCTAAAAATTTAACTTCAACAGACCAGCGGTTCATTCACGGAAGAATGATTGGACCAAAGGAATGCGCCGCCTTGGGTCTTAATGTCACGGAATTAGAAAGAGATAATGAGTATTGGAAGAACTTATTTGAACTTTATGTTAGGGCTGAAGTACTTATGTCTATCCGCTCCGGTCCAAACTCAGTTGTGGCAAAGCTATTTACTGATGCCCATACCCACCTACTTGTAACTTAGACTTTGTAAAAGTTAGGATAAGTCTTTTCTAGTTCCTGAAGGATTGACCTTTCTGATTGTTGGCTGAGTTTAGCTACCTCTAACACTTTTTGAACTTCTGGATTTTTCTTTACTTCTTCGGAAATCTTTTTAACCTTTTGACTTGAGAGCTTTTGAGGCGATTTTTTCATATTCATTATTTGGTTAATTTAGTATAACAGTACATTTCTTTAATACACAAGATAGACCTTGATGTTCTGAATTAGGCAAGAATGATGTAAGGCATTAGAAAGATGTATTTTAGCTCCTATTTGATAATTATGACAAATGACAAATAATCGTTTAACAAGGTACTCCCATAGAATAAAAAAGTAAATTCAGGTATTTTTTAAGTAATATGGCAACAATTAAGCAAAAATTAGTAGCTTCAAATTTACTGGAAAATACTGGAAAGTCAGTGTCCCAAGCAATGAAAGAGGCTGGATATAAAGAAGGTTCCTATAAAAACCCTCAGCAATTAACCAGAAGTAGGGGTTGGGCTGAACTTATGGACCAGTTCTTACCCGAGAAGTTATTACTACATAGGCTCAAACAACTCTTGAATAAGAAAATCACTTATTGGATTGGTAAGGGAGATAATAGAAAACTTATTCGCACAAAGGAAATAGACTCGGCCTCAGTCGCTAAGGCGCTTGATATGGCTTACAAAATCAGGGGTAAATATCAGATAGGTATTGAGGAATTAAATAGAGATGCCAGAAGCGAAGCAATGTGGGAACGATTAAACAGACTCCTCCCTGACGCAGATTTGTAATTACTTAGTTGGTTTTAACACTGAGGGGTTTGTAACCTTGTAAATTGTTACCTCTGGAAGCTCGCTTAACCACTCGTAAGGGTAGCTACTACTCATAAACTCACCAGTAGTCATCTCATCAAGTTTGTGGGATATTTGCTCTGCCTTGAGAGCTACTTCTTCTGTCCCAAAGTAAATATCTGACTTTCGTGGGTCATACATACTTGCTCTGAATAACTTGTTTTGAATGTCTTTATTGATGGTAGCTTCGGACTTCTTGAAATAAAGCTCCTCAATTTCAGAGTCAGTCGGAAGCTTACTCTTGTTAAATCCAAATACATTATCCATGTTGCAAGTCGCTCTCAAGTGAGAGTATGGCAGCTCGCACACTCCCTCCCCAAACATTAACAAGGCTCTTTAATTGCCTCTCAAGCTCTAATTCGTTTGTTATTGCTTTCCAGTAAAGAATTGGTTGGTTGTCCGGGTCAATAAGTTCCCCTAGTATTTTAATTGGCTTTTGTATTTTGGTCTTCATTATTAAAGTCCTTTACTATGCAGACACACATCATAAAATGTGCTGTACGCCCTAATAGGGTCTTTTGTTATATTAGCTTTTTCACGAGCTGTTAAATCACACTCAACCCTACTTTTTGAGGGTCTAATTTCATACCAGAAAAACAACCCAGCAATAATCCCCAAAACTAGCAATACACTGATAACTAGACCCGTTGTTTTGAGGTATTTAGCAGGTAGGGTACTCTTATTTTGTATCTCAAATAATTTCTTTTGCTGGCTATTCAGACCTTTCTTCTTTAACCACCAGGCACGAAATACCCAGCTCATAACAGTTAAAATTACAACCCCAACAGTTGCAGAATAAGCTTCTAGCCTGTAACCTCTTTGAAGAAGAGTTCTGACAATCGCAACCACAACCAGCGTGACGGCAATTCCACCAATTTGCAGTATCAGCTTAGTTAATTTTGTTATTGCTCCCTTCATATTAGTTTTTTGGGAGCCATCAAAAAGCTCCCAGCCAGTGATAGCTTGCGCTACCCATATTCCTTTCGGAATATGACCGGTAAAGATGCTCTGACTGAGAGCTTGATGCTCTTTACCGGTTTTTCTGCCATGCCCAATGGCTTACACCATTGAGTTTAGGCAACCATTAAGTTGTTAAATGTATTTTACTAAAAATAACCAAATGTAACAAATTTACTTCCGAGGTTGTTTTTCTTCCCTTATTCTGGTAAAAATTTTATGAAGAAGAGTATTATCATTAGCCTCGGCAGAATAGACACTTACAGCTACAGATTTAATAGACCCAATATCAGAAATATGAAGGTCTGGTAAATTGAAGTACAGTTCGCTTACATTGGTAGCCAACACTTTGTCCATCAGCTCAATAGCAATTTGGGTATTACCAGATTTCTCTGCCTCTTGAAGTTGCTTTCCATCACTCTGCAGTAACTTTCCAACCCTTACACCCAAAGACTTCACTTCTCTATGGAAACAGCCATTCTTTTTAATATCTTCAATTTTTTGATTAACACCCTCAATACTAGCCTCGTTTATAGTTCTTAGAATTTTCTTTGACATATCTAATTTGGTTTTTTGGAATTATTCCTTCCTATCCGACAAATCTTTTTGTCCAAATCATAACAAATGAGGACAAATGCGTACTTTTCATTATATAATAGTTCTGGGTCAGAAATCCTATCCCACATGGTGGATGTAGCTCAACAGCAGAGCGCTGGGTTGTGGACCCAGAGGTCGCGGGGGCAGCACCCGTCTTCCACCCAAGTAATGGCTTAAAGGGATGCGAGACGGGTTTAGGATAGTTCAATTTTTACCGGGATTGATGAACTTCAGGTCAGACAGAGCAGTTGAAAGTCCATTTTGATAAAAATCTAATAGTTTAGGATCTTCCAATAGCGATCTGGTAAGGTCCCAACCTGAATGCCCAATCCTGCATAGCGATTCTTAACCTTGCTGGGGGTTTAGTTTGGAATCAGGGATCCTTTGACCATCAATAAAATGGTCTCCCCAATCCTCTTGTAATATTTCGTTACTCATAATGTAAACTATATTACAAGAAAAAAAATGTTTGGAGTTTGATTTTGAGATAATACGGCTAAATGAATCCAAATTCTAGCATTAAAGACATTCTAAAGTAATGAGTGGACGTGCACCAGATCCTAAAAAAGCTGAAAGGTTCCAAAGCGCCATAATTTTCTTAAGCGATCAGGTCAATAAAGGCAGTATTAATCCTAAGCCTGTCCTTTGGCACAGCTTCCGGGTTGCAAATAATCTATACGAGGATGATCAGCCGGAGGATGTGGTAATAGCCGGTATACTTCACGATGCCTTGGAGGATACTAAAGTTTCTTTGGAATTAATAAGGTCTGCGTTTGGAGACAAAGTCGCAAATCTTGTAAAAACGTTAACTTTTGACAAATCTATCCCGGACAAAAGACTGAGGTATCAGGAAGCATACCAAAGAAACCTGGGGGGCGGCCAAGAAGCTTTACTTATAAGAACTTATGACATCTTGGACAATAGTGACTATTACCAATTAGCCAAAAGTAAAGAGGATTACGATTTCTTATTGGAAAAAATGAAATATTTTATTGACATATCTTCTGCGGTTATCAGCGATACAAATGCCTGGAAAATACTTGTGGCTAAATACGAGTTTCTAGTAGGAATATAGTTTTTCGCGGTAGTCT
>Ga0209542_10020517_pt1 | contig 10459 bp, 15 predicted proteins | sample RifCSPhighO2_01_FD_184028 | JGI IMG/M metagenome (GOLD analysis project Ga0209542, IMG submission 184028) | Soil microbial communities from Rifle, Colorado - Rifle CSP2_plank highO2_0.1 (SPAdes) (version 2) | ecosystem: Environmental > Terrestrial > Deep subsurface > Rock core/Sediment ...
TTCAAGATTCTAAAGATGTTTCTCGTGCCTTAGCTCTAGGAGCAGAAGGAGTTCTAGTTTCTTTTTCAGTTATGAATTCTAAAACTCCTGAAAAAGTTGTTAAAGAATTGTTGAATGGGTTTAAGTAGATTTGTTAATACTAAATTAATTCAAAATCTATTTCTTTTCTAACTTTTTTTATGATAGCTCCACTAAGAAGTCTAATTTAAATGTTTTTATGAAAAATACCTCTAAGAAGCTTTTAACTTAATTATCTAAAAATGCTTCTAAGCGTAGCCCTGAAAGTTACAAAAATGAAATTTTTGGAACTTCCAAAAAACTATGTTTTTTGTAAGAATGCATTTTGGAAGAAAGTAAATTTTTAAATTTCAAAATCTATTTCTTTTCTAACTTTTTTTATGATAGCTCCACAAAGATATTTTGACCAAAGAATTATGCAATAGCTTCCATAATTGGAGATTCAAGAGCATTCATTGTTATTGTCGCTGAAGCTTCTTTTCCATGACTATGGACAATAATAAATACAATCAATAATTTATTGCTAGTTACTACCTTTAAATCAACGCCGTCAATGTGTTCCAAAAGACTTTTTGATATTCCATATTCGCTTAAAACATCAGAAGCATTTAAAATTTCAATTCCTGTGATTTCTCCTTTTAAAGAAAGTTCTAAGTGAAAATCTCCAATTAGTATGTTAGAATGGACATTTGAGTTTTCTCTATAAGCATAAAATAAGTCATTGACTACATCATAGCTGTGCTTAATGTTTTTGTATATTAATTCCTTTCTATTTTTTATAGTATTTTGTTGCTTCATTTTGTATCTTGTTTTTAATCTTAAAGATAGTAATAAGATATAAAGATGTTGTTTTTATACTTATTGGTATTTTGAAGGTTCTGTTTTTGCCAAGTCTAAAGTACAGGTCATGTACGAAGTCGAAATTAGGATTCTTTGATTCAGAAATACCTACAAAAACAAGTTTTTCGGGATTAAGTATATTTTTTATAACCTCTTTTCTATCGATTTTTAACCTTTCAAGTTTAATACTAAAATGAGGTTCATTGTATGTTATTTGTTCTGAACTAAAGTTTTTCAAAATGTTCTTTACTTTTTCTACATCTTCACGTTCAAGTCTTTTTTGCATAGTTCTATTGAAGTGAAGTCTAATTTAAATGTTTTTATGAAAAATACCACTAAGAATCTATTATCTTAATTATTTTAAAATGCTTCTAAGCGAAAGCCATTAAAGAATGCTTTTTGGAATTAAATTTATTTTTTATTTTCAAAACTAGATTCCATTTCTAACTTTACTCATTAATGGCTCCGCCAAAATGAATTTTTAACTCAACTATCGAAAAATACATTTAAGCGAAAGCCCTGAAGAAATATATCTAAGAATGAAGCTAATTTTAATATTATTAACCATTAAACATAACTTTAAAAAATTCGAACAAAAGATATATAAACCCCAAAAATTTGCTTTTGCATATGAAAGATAATCAATCTAAATCAACAAATGAACCTAATCCTAAAAAAGTTCCTTTAACAAACGAAGATCAAATGATTAGTATGTTTAAAAAAAGAATAGAAAATTTAGCTTTAGCAAGAGCTTCTGAAGAAAGACAAAATTTAAAGTTAGAAACTAAGGAAGAAATTTTGTCAGAAATAAAAAGAGCAGTTCAAGAAGAAAGTCAGTCTAAACAAAGAGCAGAAGATGTTTTAGTAAAAAAGGCAATAGAAGGAGAAGACATAGAACCTAAAGAAGAATTAGTAGACGCAAGAGCAAGAATTCTTTCAGAACTTAAATCGATATATCATAGTGAGTTGATGTAAAGATTTAAATACTTGTGATATAAGATTAAAGTATGCTAAATAAACCAAAGTTAATAAAATTAACACTCTTTGTTTTTGTTATTATCGCACTATTATTGTACGGCTGTACCTCACAAAAAAACGTTCAACAAAATCAAGAAGTACGTCAACTTGAACCACAATCTGTTAGCGAATGTAATCAAAAGAATGATTTATGGTGTTTTTCTACTTCATTCGGAAATCAAGGTAATTCTGAATCATGTACAGATACAAAGGACTCATGCTTATCAGGACGTGCTGGCGAATTAAAGGATGCATCTATATGTGAAACAATAAAAACTTCTGAAGATAAAGATGATTGTTACAGTAACGTTGCTGGAAGAACAAATAACCTTGCTTTGTGTGAAAAACCTATTGCAACAGATAAAAAATCTAAATGCATTGGAAATGTTGCAGGAGTTAGAGGAGATAGTAATTTATGTAATGATGCTGTCTCAAAAGATGATTGTTATTTAGGATATAGTATGTCTAGCCAAGTAAAAAATCCATCAATATGCGATATGATCAAAGATGCAGAGAAAAAAAATACATGTAATTTCTTCTCGAACTCACCATATTAGTCATATAAAAACTATTAGGAAAATTTGCTCTGATTTTTCTTTCGACGCAATTTATCCACAACCTTTATAAACTATGTAAATAATACATAATATTATGGTAAAAAAACATAGTACAAAAACAAAAATACTTATACATCTTTTAAACAATAAAAGAAACAAATTTACAATTAGAGCTATTTCAAAAGCTGTTAAAATCGATTATAAAACAGTATATATGAATGTAAATGAACTAATAAAAGATAATACAATCGTCTCAGAAAAAGCAGGACAAACAACATTATGCACAATAAATTTTAAAAATTTTAATGAAGACATGTTTACGGCAGAATTTGTTAGAACAAAATCAATTTTAAAGAATAGCAATTTTTATTCAATGATGAGTTATTTTAGTGAAATACGTCCATTCTACATAATGCTTTTATTTGGATCATTTGCGTCAGGAAAACAACATAAAAATTCAGATATAGATATTATGGTAATAAGTGATAACGAAGATATTAAAAAAAGATTTAATGACCAGATCCGATTAATTCCTTTAAAAATTCACTATTTAGAGTTCAGTTCAAATGACTTTATAAGAATGCTCAAAACAAATGAATTTACCGTTGTAAGAGAAGCATTTTTAAACAATATTATCTTATCAGGAATTGAAAATTATTATGAGTTGGTTAAAAATGCTTGATCAAAACAGAATAAAAGAAGCTGAAAACAATGTAAAAAATTATCTAGAAGAAAGGATGTTAATCAAAACCTCAAATATTAAATCTAAAGAAATGTATATTAAAAATAGCGATATTTCTATAGAAACTGCAGAAAATCTACTAGAATTATCAAATGAAAATTACACTCCTTATTTATGGATTATAGTCACATCATATTATGCAATGTACTATGTTGCAAATGCAATTTTATTAAATCTGGGTTTCAAAGTTGGAGATAAAGTAAGCCACAAAGTTACTGAAGATTCTTTAATTGTTTTCGTGAGAAACAAACTGAATAAAAAATTACTAGAAGAATATGAGAAAGCTAAAGAAGAAGCAATTGAATTAACTGCCTCAAAAGTCGATAACATAATCAATTCGTTTGAGTATGAAAGAGAAAAACGTTCAGACTTTCAATACAATATGGACAACGAAGCCAAAAGAAGTAAAGCCGTAACTTCCGTAGAAAGAGCTAAAGAATTTATTTTCGAAATGAGAAAACTTCTCTAATTCTTCTTCCCAAAAATCCTATTTAACACATCAATAGTAAATAACATTATTGCATATGCTTGTTCTTTTGAAGGATTAAATATCTCTTTTTTCTTATGAACTGAACTAATACGAACATTATTTATTAAATGAATTTGTTCATTTATTCCAGGACCCAAAGAGATTCCTTTCTCATACAATTTCGCAATAACTTTTCCCAAACCTATGCCTGGCGAAGTTTCGATTAAATCAGATTGTGTATGATCAAAATATAATCTGTGCAAACCCGTTTCTAAAACTCGCCCGCATAAAATAACTGAAGCCTTAAAACAGCCAGTATCAAAACATCTTTTCATTTCTTGCATATCACTCATTATCTCATCTTCAATTTCTTTAGGCATTACTGGAAGTTTTAAAAAATTTCTTTGAAACTCTTTTGGCTCATCATTAACATCAAGAGGAATTAATGTTTCAGCAAGTTCGCCAACTTTTCTTACTATTCGCCTTTTTTTGTCTTCTTTAGGATATGCTGATTCATATATTTCTTCAATCTCTTTTATTATGTTTAATGCTTTATGTGCATGATTCAATTGATCTGGATTCATTAATAACAAAGATATCTCTTCCTTCATTCTCTTCAAATTAGTATTTGCTGTAGTTTTATAATATTGAGATTGTTGCGATTTGAAATTTCCAATAGATGAGAATTCGTCAGTCATATGATTCAAAGATTTCTGAAATTCCTGAAGATTTTGTTTGAATTTATCCAATCCCATATTTATGTAGAAATGAAATGAGATTATAAGGTTTGTGATTAACGATCTACGCTGAATAATCGGCTAGAAAAATACATTCTTTCTTTATCATAGAAATAAAAATTCAAATGACCGCATTCTCCATCACCCCAATTTTCTGACAACAAAATAGAGCCATCTTTAAATTCAATAACTCTAAAGCCATAAGGGTTTGCACAACCAAAACTAGGATCAATTTGTTTATTCAATAAACTTCTTGAATTAACAATTTCTCTACCAACAAGCATCTCCAAATTAAAATCTGAATCAGGTTCAACATCTCTGTCGTGCTTATCATGCCAAACATGCGGTTCAAATATTGCATAAAGTTCATCATCTGATAACATAATATAACAAAAGTAAAATCAGATTATAAAGTTTGTGATGAAGCTTCACAGAAACATCCATTCCAAGATAGAATATCCAAGCATTCAATAATGAACTTAATAACTTCATATAAGCGTAGCCCTGAAAAAAATAAGTTAGAAAATAACTAATCTTTTAATTTATCCTTTATCTCATTCCCACCAGCTACACATTCAATCTCAATCAAAGCTCCTCCTGGTAATCCACTAACAGAAACAACAGTTCTAGAAGGAAAGCCATTAACAAAAAACGTTTCATATATAGAATTGACTTTAGAATAATCTTTCATATCTGTTAAATAAATTCTGACTTTAATTACATTATCAAAATTCCATCCGACTTCTGACAATATAGTTTCTATATTTTTTAAAGTCTGTTTTGTCTGATTTTCAACTCCAACTTCAAGTTCTCCTGTTTTAGGAACCCTTCCACTTTGACCAGAAATTTCCAATCTATATTTATACTCTTCCAAAACCGCATGAACATATGGCCCAATTGGAGAAGGTGCTTTTTTTGAAGTGATTTTCTGCATTTATTTAATAAACCAATTCTTACATATAAGACTTTGCAAGTTATAACTTCATCTAAGCGTAAGCCATTAAAAAAGCAAGTTAAAACTAAATCTAATTTTTAACAATTATACAAAAAATTCAACCAAACCTTTATATATAATAAGCAACAATTTCTATTTATGGGCAAGCCAGCAGTTGGGGGACAAGCAGTTATTGAAGGAGTTCTTATGATGAACGACAACAAACTAGCAATAGCTGTACGAAAACCAAACAAAAAAATCGTAATAAAAAAAGAAACAATGAAATCTTTTATAAGAACTCATAAATTTTTTAAATTGCCTTTCATAAGGGGAGTGTTTATGCTTTTTGATACTTTAGTAATTGGGATTAAAGCTTTAACTTGGAGCGCGAACGAAGCAGTTGAAGAAGATACAAAACAAAAAAATAATGGAAAAATTTCTTTTTGGGAAATGGCTGGAACACTAGCACTTTCAATTGGAGGTGCAGTTGCATTATTTATACTACTTCCACTTTGGCTTACAAGATTGGTAACATCTGATCACGGCTTTTGGTTCAATTTATACGATGGCTTAATTCGACTTGGAGTATTTTTTGCATATGTTTACATAATTGGTTTGATGAAAGATGTTAGAAGAGTTTTCCAATACCATGGTGCAGAACATAAAGCCGTAAATTGTTATGAATCAAAAGATAAATTGACTGTAGCAAATGTTTTGAAACATTCAAGATTCCATCCAAGATGTGGAACAACATTTATTTTTATTGTATTGATTGTTAGTATTTTAGTATTTTCAATATTTCCGTTTGAATCATGGTGGGCAAAATTAGGAATTAGAATTATATTCCTACCAATAATTGCTTCCATCTCATACGAAATCTTAAGATTAGGTGGCAAATATTATAAAAATCCTTTAGTTAAAGCATTAGTTTCTCCTGGACTTTGTACACAATGGTTTACTACAAGAGAGCCAGATGCAAAACAAGTAGAAGTTGCTATTGCGAGTTTGAAGGCGGTACTTTAGATTTTAGAAGATATGTCAAAATTAGATACATTTTCTACTTTCATTTTTTGATGCTATCTTTAATGCATTTATAGATTATCATGAACTGAGGTTAATAATGCATCTAAAAATTCATCTTGAGAGAAAGCTAATTTTTACAATTCTTCATAACTTTCAACAGAGCTCTAACAACCTTTATAAATCAAAGTTTTTTCTAGTGATTTAGACCAGACTTATTTATGCGAGGGTTATCATAAAGTTTCGACTTTTTGATCCTTTGAGCAAAGTCTGGTCAAATGCGCAGGAGAGCTTCTTTATTGAAGCTCTGCGAAACTTAAGACCAAGTCTCTCATAATGAGATACTTACTATGAACGTAAGATATCCTGTCTCTTAGTGGGTTCGGGGGTTCAAATCCTCCCCCTCGCATTTTTATATTATCATAAAATTAATTATATACTTATGTTCAAGCCCCTGTAGTTCAGCGGTAAGAAGTCATTTTTTGATTTCTCGCTATAGAACGTTACATTGGTAATGTAAAGGTCGTGGGTTCAAATCCCACCAGGGGCTTTCTTTTCTAAACAAAATTTATAAAGTTCATTTCATCCAGCATTAATAATGGCTACAACAACCGCAACAAAACCAGCACAAATTTACTCTCCTAAATATTCAACAATAGATCATAACAATTCTGAAATGTTTAAATATTCCATTCTAGAAAAAATTATTGACTCAGAAAATCTAACTTTAATATTAGACTTATCAAATGTTAAAGAAATGTATTCTTCTGGAATAGGAGTTTTAATATTTTTAGAGAGTTATCTTAAGGATTCTAATGGAAAGTTAAAATTAGCAGGACTAGATAAAAATTTATTAACTCGATTTGAAACCAGAGGACTGCATAACATATTTGAAATTTATGAAACTATTGACGCTGCTCAACAATCGCATTAATAAAACTCCAACTTACCATCACAATAAATTCCTTTTTTTAATTCAACTGGTCGCCAATCATCAATAACTAATTCTGCTTTCAACCAAGAAGCAAATTCTTTTGGATTTCCAATTGTTGCAGAAAGTGCAATCAACTGATACGATTTTAAATAATCCATCAATATAGTAATAACTATTTCTAATGTAGGACCTCTTTTAACATCGTTCAACAAATGTGCTTCATCAACAATAATTGTAAAAATGTCTTTTATCCATTTTGTTTTATGTCTAATCAAGCTATCCAATTTTTCCGAAGTCACAACAATCAAATCATTCCTACCCAAAAATTCATCAGAACTATCTAAATCTCCAGACGACAATCCAATTCGAAGAAAAGGATATCTTTCTTTGAACTCTTTGTATTTTTCGGAAGCTAAAGCCTTTAAAGGAACGATATAAACAGCTTTTCCTTTTTGTTCGATTATATTTTTGACACATGCTAATTCAGCAATCAACGTTTTGCCAGACGCAGTTGGAGTGCAAACAACCAAATTTTTGCCTTCTAATAATCCTGCTTTAATCGATTTAGACTGAGATTTACGCAATTCGTTTATATTTCTTTTTTCTAGAGAAGAATATAATTCGATAGGTATTTTAGTTTTAATATCTTTGAGTTTCATAAGCAGAATAAATGGCATTATTTGTTGAAATGAAAAAAATCAATTTCATATTCGATTCCTATTTAAATTTCATTATCAAATATCTTAATAACTTATATTTATTAATATTAAAGTTAAAATGAAATTAAAGCGAAGCCATTTTGAAATGAATGTAATATTGAATGTTATTTTTAATCGTAAAAAATATAAATTCAATACCTACTCAAACAATATCTTTCCTGCTCTAAAGCCGTGATTTTGAGTGTGCGTTTTTCTACAAACGGAACATGTAAATCTTAAATCTGTTTTTTTAGTTCTTTTTTTGTTCCATCTTTTCCAACGAGTCATCGCTCCTCTCGAGAAACTTCCCTTATTTCCGTAACCAGTAATACTTCCTCTTTTCTTTAATCTAATTTTAGAACCACGAGTCATAGTATTAGTTTTATTTTTACCTCTGTTCTTTTCTTGCTTTACTTTGTGTAAAGTATGTTTTTTACAAGTTGGACAAAGTCTTTTTGTTTCTTTTCTAAATTTCATATTTTTCTCCTCGTATAAGTCGCTACCAAGCGTAGCGTATATTTTTTATCATTTATTTTGTGGTACTCGTAATTGAAACAATAATTTTTTGAATGCGGAGCGTAGCGACTTATTCTGTTTTTTCTCCATATCTTTTACTAACCATCATTTCAGCGACATCTGAAGGTAATTCCACTTCATCTCCACTCTTGAAAGGCCCATATATTTCCATATCAGGACCCATAAATTCATCAACATCTGAGACAAATTTAATTTTTATATCTAAAAATGTGTCTGTTGTTTGTGGATTTAAAGGGGTATTTAAAGGTTGCGACAACAACGTTGTCGAAGCTCCCAAAAACGAAGCTTTTGTGAGTTTCGTGAACTCCTCCTCTCTTCCTAAATCAAAGCTTCTCTCTTCTCCAGTATAAGATAAATAATCGTTTGAGAAGGGCATTTTGTGCCTTAAAATGTTATATAATATCCCATTTCGGTATTTATTTAAAGTATTAAGAATAGAGTCGTACATCTCCTTCTCTTCATGCAATAAAGTATCCTTATTTGTAACCATTCCATTAGTTTTTGACACATCTGAAGCAAGCATTATTATCTTTTTTTCGCGCCAATCATAAATTTCTCTTAAAATGCGTTGTACATTCTCTATTTGAGTACTTATTTTCTTTTTCTCCTCAAAACCAAACAAGCCATGATCATTTTTTTTAGACTCTAAAAGAACTTCTTTTTCCTTAAGATAATTAATAACGTCTTCAAAAAATTTAGGTTCCAATCGTTGTATCTCTAACGAATTCTTCTCCTTTCTAAGAATATTATACAATGTATCGTATGTTATTACTATTTCTTCGCTCATTTTAACCAATCAAAGTCCCCCTATAAACTATGATTAATCTCGAACTTTTAAATGTAACTAATAGTTAATCACTTCATCTTATCAAAATACTCTACAAAATCGTGGGGCACATCTTTCTTCCTCAAATGGTCGCACCTCACTTCAGTATCAACATATAATTTAAATCCTTTTTTAAGCAAATCAATACAAAAAAACATATCATCAAAACCTTTTTCATTATGATCGACTCTGAATCTGACTTTTTCCAAAACATCTTTATGTATAAAAACGCAAGACAAACTTGAAGCTTTTATTTCCTTGACTTGAGGAGTATTCAAATCTTTGGGACTTATGTAATACATATATTCAGAATCTCTATCTTCTGTATCGAAGTCCCACAATTGTGGGCTTGGAACTAATTTATCTCCTTTTTCATTCCAATTGTAATAAAAAACGACACCACTAATAACCTTTATTTCGTTATTTGTTTTTTTACTTTTTTCAATATCTTCAAGAAATTTCTTTATCACATTAGGAGGAGGAATTACATCTTGTTCTAAAGATAAGAAATAGTCAAAATCGTTTTCCAATACTTTCGCTCTCAACAAATTCCTCGAAAAAACGATTGTATCTCTAACATCTTTTGTTGTTTTCGCTTTAATTACAGGTAATCCGATTTGTTTTATCTTTTCTACATATGCGTTATTATCGACTTTAGGATCCGAATTTTCGACGATAAGAACTTCATAATTATTATAATCAATTTTATCAATACCTTTTTTATAATGCTTTAAAGCATATTCGCTATGATAAGAAGTTGGACATCCTATGAGAACTTTAGGGTTTGACATAAAACTAGATAATGAATTGCAATTAATAAAACTTTTCAAATTCAACATATAAATTGTTTATGTTAAAAATATTCTTTCCGTCTAACTTTCTTCTTTCAGGGCTTTGCCTAACTTATTTTCAAAATATAGAAAATCAACCAAATCAAACTTCACCAACAACCAACCATAAAAGATAGAATCCAAATTAGCGTTCATAAAAATTCAATTAAAAAAGAAAGAAAAAAAATTATTTTTTTGGGTTTTTATCCAACAACAGTGATCTGTTCAGTCTGTGTATTTACTTTGACTTCAGTTCCACCTAAGTTGAATCTGTCCCATTGACTCAAGACATTTGTTGCT
>Ga0209542_10020518_pt1 | contig 10459 bp, 13 predicted proteins | sample RifCSPhighO2_01_FD_184028 | JGI IMG/M metagenome (GOLD analysis project Ga0209542, IMG submission 184028) | Soil microbial communities from Rifle, Colorado - Rifle CSP2_plank highO2_0.1 (SPAdes) (version 2) | ecosystem: Environmental > Terrestrial > Deep subsurface > Rock core/Sediment ...
GAATTTAAATTTTCTATTTCATGAAAAATTCCCAATCACTTAAGTATTTTCACATTCAAAGAAATGGTATGAAGAGTGTGGGAAAACTAGTTTTGTTCGCAGTTTCATTATTCGTTTTCGTCCAAGTTTTCACACAAATTTCTTTTGCCCAGTACTATCCTAACTGGCAATCCCAGAATGTTCCAGGGCCTTGGGGATGGGTACCACAGCAATGGCAGTGGAATTGGGCTCCATGGGGATCTTGGACAAATCAGCAATATCCTTTGATTCTTTTCTCAACCAATTACGGATTGCCGTGGACTGTCAACACAGCCAAATGCTACACCAATGTGACAGTTCCAATAGACAGGTCCACAGTCCAAGCCGGATCAAAGCTAACTATTTACGGAAGAATGTGGACGTCAGCGATCGGATACCAAATCGTCAATCCTAAAGCCTCTATTTACTGGGATGGTAGCCTGGTCTCGACTGTTCAGGGTGATTGGAATGGTTATTATTATGCAAGCTTCCCTGTATCTCCTTTCTTGTACAGCGGCCCGCACTGGGTGACTGTGAACGCTTCTATAGATGGGTGTGAGCCTGGAATATGGACTGAGAGAGTTAATGTCCAAGGGCCAGTTCAAAATCTTCCATACCCATACCAGTACCAGACTAATGTCGCGTCCTTGTGGTTGAATGTAACTGACTGTTCGAATGGCCAGCAACTCCCATCATGGGCTGTCCTAGGGAACGGAGCTTATGCACAATCTTCCGTAAACGGAAAGATTCTGTTCTCAAACATCCAGCCTGGAGATTACAATTATTGGGCATACGCCGGCGGATACACTACCGGACAGGGTTCTGTTTCAGTCTCTCCAGACGCGACAAGCCTTAGTTCTACCTGCTTGAACAGAGCTTCTCCATTGCCAGCAGCACCACAGACTATCGGAATAGCAGTCCAAGGCGATGCTCCTCCATGGGAATCTCAATCTCATTATAGTACTGCTGTAACTCCTGCTGCAGGTATCAGCGAATCAGTGATCATTATGATTGCTCTAGCTGTTCTGGCAGGATTGATTGCACTTGGATTTGGGATAAACCACTTCGGCAGAAAGAACTTGATGAGAATTCCTGAACAGATGTAATTATTTGTAAAATCTTTTTCTGATTAACTTATGAAGTTCTTTGGCATATTTTGTTTTCAACCTGCTTTCAACATTGATGAAACCATCGAGTTTTATTTTTGTCCTGTCTTTATACAGCAATGCAAGAACGGTATGATCCAGTCTATCTAAATCGTGAGCGGCGTGCGCAAGCGGAGTTTTATTTTTTTCAAACTCTTTCCAAAGCCTGTAATATTTCTTCCTTACATTTGTTGGCAACATGTTTAAAATTTTTTTCATTGCGTTTTCTTCGAGCCTACGTTTGTTTCCCTTGAACTCTTTTATTTTCCCATTTTTATCAAGTGTATACATGTAACCAGTTTTGTGTATCGTTCCTGTTCCGAAAATAGTAGCAATGTCGCCAACGTAAAGTTCAGGCAATTCATGAATTAAAATCATTTCCATCAATTTTTGTTTGTTTACTTTCAGCTTGTCTGCAAGGACTGATGCCAGCATGATCATAGAGTAAACATGATCTCCTACATGTTCTGAATTTTTCACTTTCAGAGCGACCCATCCTGTTCTTTTCAAGTCTTTCAGCTTGTTCGCTTCAATCAAGAAATCGATTATTTTTTCTTTCTTCATTACTTGTTATTAGAATCCTCTAACTAAAAATCGTATTCTTCCGTGTCAATCTCTCTTCTAGAATTTTTCTCTTCTGACTCAGCTTCATATTTCTGTGCGGAAAGCTTCTCCCCATCAATAGGGCAGAAGTTGAACTGGTCGATAAATTCCCGCGTGCATTTTGGACAGGATTTCATGTTCATGTTTTCTATGAGAAAGAATTAATATCTCTTTGTAGAGGCAATCAGACGAACTTGGAGATTCCAGGTTTCAAATCCTTCTCTGTGTCTATGATGACAACTTCCTTGTTCACTGGGAATGCGACATTGTAGATTGGGACAGAATCTATCCATGCCATTTTGATTCCTCTGTGTGAGTGGCCGTGGAGAGCAAGATTAGCCTTGTTGTTTACAAGTATTGGTTCTAGAAGCTGCGTCCCTTGACTGGTGTAGAACCTTGGATTTTCTCCCTCGAGTGTTTTGAACGTCGGAGCATAATGGGAGAGGACGATTTTAAAGTCTACTTTCAGCCTTTGAAGATATCTTTCAACAAAAGTGATCCTGCTTTCAAATATTTGCTGTATGTTTGGCATGTTTGCTTTCTGCCACGGGGTCGGAGTTTCAAGACTTCCGGTTGTTCCAATGATCCCGACTGCTTTTCCACCTATGTTAAGGACAGTAGTCTCGTCGTCCAGGAACTTTATGTCAGGATATCTAGTCTTCAGCTGATCCCTAAGCTGTTGGAACTCATTATTCCCGAAGCAAGCGACGATCGGGCAGTTGATTTTTCCGAAAAAGACATTGTATACCTTCTCATATTCTGGTAATTCTCCCCTGTTTACCATATCTCCGGCTATCAGGAACAAATTTGGTTTTACTTTCATCCAATCTACGGCTCTCACAAACTCGTCAAAGTACTGTGGAGAGTGTACATCTGAAATAGCAGCTATTATCATGTTGTCACTTTCTCCTTGATTTAGGGGTTTCCCAGTATATAGAATTTAGATTCTCGTCTTTTTGGTATTAGTAGGGATTTAAATAGATTTCCCTTGTATCTACTATTAGATAGTAAAACAGGTAACACTATGTCTAGACAAAAAGAAAACCAAACACAGATTAATCTTTTTAGTGAAAATCTTTCAAGTATGAAGAATCTGATTCCTATTTTCCTAATATTGGCAATATCATTTGTTTTAATTCCATCATTTGCTTCTTCGGCCACTATTTGTACTTGTGACGAACCAGGTGGCGGAGAAAGTCATAACCACTTCGTATGCAAAGACGGTAACACCATAATTGAAGACAAGAGATGGTGTTCAAATTTGGAGATATGTTACGGTTCTTCTGTTTATCCTGCATGGCCATGTAGACCAGCTACTACGACAACCACATATTACCAAACATACACATCAACATATTATCCGACATACACTTCCACTTATTATCCAACCTACTACCCGACATATTATCCGACATACACGACCACTTACTATCAAACTTACTATCCACAGACTTGCTACAACAAAGGCGGAGTAGTTTGCGGATCCAATTCATATTGTTCCGGCTATTACACTTATGCTACTGACACATCAAGCTGCTGCATCGGAAGCTGCGTTCCAGTTGTATGCAACCTGCAAGTTTCAGTTCAAGTGTCTCCTAATGTAGTCCAGATGAACAATTACGTCACAATTTCTGGATACGTGTCTAAATCTTATTATTCAGGCTATCAAAACACGCAAGTCAGTCTGATGGTCGATAACAATTTTATTGCAACTGTCTACCCTGATTCCAGCGGTTATTATTCTCGCACTTACTGGGTTTCAGGATTGAGTTCAGGCGGACATACAGTTACTGCGACAGCAACATCTTCAAACTGCAACCAGGCAGTCGCATACGCCACTTTCACTGTGAACAACAACCAAGTTTGCACGCCTGGCCAGATTAGAAACCAATACTGTGTGAATTCTTACACTTCACAGTACGAGCAGTGCAGTTCTGACGGAACGACCTGGCAAACATTGACAAACTACTGCGGAAATAACCAATGTGTCAACGGATACTGCGGTTCTTCTACTTGCACATACGGACAGACAAGAAATTACCAGTGCTATTCCTCAACATCTTACTCTTATGAGTACTGCTACGGAAACTACTGGCAGACTATAACCAACTCATGCCCATCAGCAACATACTGCAGCGGAGGTTACTGCACTGGACAATATTATTATCCAACTTATTATCCGACATATCCGTACTATTACAACAACAATTATTATTACGGTTCAGGTTACGGAACTCTTGCTGTTAACGTGAGAGACTGTTCCAACAACAACTATGTTCCTGCTACTGTCCAAGTGTGGCCTGGCGGAAATTCACAATACTCTTCAACAGGGGTTGTGATGTTCTATGGAATCGGGCAAGGTGTTTATACTATGACAGCTTCAGCTCCTGGTTACAGCACACAATCAGGGTCTGCGACGGTCTACTACAGCCAGCAAACTTCTTATGATCTATGCTTGAACAGAAACACAGTAACTGCAACTCAACCTGCTGGTGAACACTGTCTGAAAGTTACAAGTCTGACAGGCGACGGTGAAATAAAAGCTGGCAATTCAGAGACTTTCAAGGCTTCGATAAACAATTGTGGAACCTTCACCGAATCTTCGGTCAGTACAAAATTGAAGATGTTCGGGACAAGTTCAGATGCGACGATATCATCTTTAGCACCAGGAGAAACTAAATCTTCTTCGATTTCAATTAACGTGCCAAGCGATGCTGCTGGAAAGGAGAAGGCAGTTTTAGAAGTCTCGAACTCTTACAACTCACTGATCGCGGAAAAAACTTTCGACATACTATTCGGTCAGCCTGTTCTGGCAGTGAAAGCTCAGTACGAAGCAAATAGATGCGAAATCAATTCGTTCACTTTTGATTTGATGAACGTAGGAAAAGCAAAGGAGACCTTCACGGTCTGGGCATCTGGCCCGGCAAAAGATTGGGTCCACTTCAGCCCTGATACTGTGACAGTAGATGCAGGTGACAGAGTGACTGTGAACGGAGTTGCCGCAGTTCCATGTTCTGCCCAGGTTGGAGATTACACTTTCACGATAAATGCGAAGGACAAGACCACATCAGCTCAGACTACTTCATTGAGAGTGGTTGACGGAAGAAGCTTGATCGGGATGTTGATATTCCCAGAACTCAGTCCGACGAATGTTTACATACTTGGATTGCTTGTTTTGATCCTCATACTCTTCATAATCATCGCTTACATTCTGTGGAAGAGAAACGGGAAAGGTAAGAGATGGGTCTGGTTCAAGGAAAGAGAACTGCCAGGCGAGCCTGAAGTGATGGCTAAAAAGAATTAACGTCGTTTTTTCAAACATTTAAATTTTCGAATCTATTATTGAATTGATATTTCATGTTGGGACAAGGCTCTGGGGAAGGGGATTGGAAAGACCACTTGAACGATGAGGCTAAAGAAACTCTTTCCATGATTCTCGAAAGATCCAAAAAACATCAAGGAGCTTACATGCAGGCTGACGACGTCAAGGTCGCTCAGGTTTGGACAGCGCTCGTGGAGTTGAAGCATGAAGTTGATGACATGAAGTCGCTTCTTGAGAAATTGGCTGCTCCTTTCAAAGCGATAGTCGAAGCAGGAGAAGCAGCTAAAAGGAAGGCAGTAGAAGACATGGTCAGACAAATGATAAAGCCTAACCCTGAACAGGAAGAAGCCACACAGAAACTAGTCGATAGTCTGATGAAATTTTAAAATCTCATTACCGGCCAAAAACTTGGATTTTTTACAAACGTCTTCTTATTAATTTACTATATTCTGCATTAAGATCTTGGAAAAATAAAAAGGCATCAAGATAATTTCCTTCTTCAATCATCCTATTTGCATTTTCATATTTTGCATCCATTGTTGGAGTAGGTCGAATTCCATTGTCTAAACCAAATCTCTCCAGATCCAAGTAGACAGTCATAACAGCTGTCGCTTGTATTTTTTTCTGAACAGTTGTTTTATCTTTCATACGATCCAAACTTTCTAAAGCGCTCATAACTTTAACCTAAAGATAATGTTATAGTGAAAGATTTAAATTAATTTGTTGAAAAACAATTATTTTAGCATGTCCAGAGTTGTCATGCATGTAGATTTGAACTATTTTTTTGCGCAGTGCGAAGAAATAAAAAATCCTTCTCTCATTGGAAAACCAGTCATCGTATGTGTTTATTCTGGAAGAACTGAAGATTCAGGAGCTGTTGCTTCTGCAAATTATCTGGCAAGAGAATCAGGAGTGAAAGCTGGGATGCCGATAGTTTTCGCGAAAAGAATCATGAAAGACAAAGAAGTGTACTTCCTCCCTCCAGACAGGGAGCTTTATTCTCAAACTTCTAACAGGGTAATGGAAATTTTAGGAAAACACGCAGACATACTAGAAGTGAGGAGCATAGACGAAGCTTATTTGGATGTCACGAAGAGAACTGACGGGGATTTTGACAATGCTGTGAAACTTGCAACTGACATAAAGAAGGAATTGAGATTAAAAGAAAAGTTGATTTGCTCAATAGGCATAGGTCCGAACAAGCTTGTTGCAAAAATATCATCAGGTTTCAAAAAGCCAGACGGTTTGACTGCGGTGAAACCAAAAGAAGTAAAAAAATTCTTGAATCCTTTGAAAGTGACTGATATACCTGGTGTTGGGAAGAAAAGCGAGGAGAAGATGAAGGAACTTGGGGTGAATACCATAGAGGATTTGTCAAAAGTAGGTCTTCAAAAATTGAAAGGCATGTTCGGAAATAAGACAGGTGAATATTTTTTCGATGCTGCCAACGGGATTGATGAAGAACCTGTCGAAATTAGATCTGACAACGTGCAGATGAGCAAAATAGAAACTCTGAAAGAGGATTCTAGGGATTTCAACTTAATTTCTGAAGTGACAGACAAGCTCTGTGTAGAAGTTGCCCAGCGAGCAAAAGAAGAAAAAACTTTGTTCAAAAACATAGGAATCATAGCATTCATGAAAAACCTAGAGAGTAGAAGCAAATCTAGAACCATCGAAAGCTACACAAATGACGCCAAAATTGTCAAAAAGGTCTCGAGGGAATTGCTGCGCGAGTTCCTGCATAATGTCGATATCGACGTCCGCAGGATCGGGGTTAGAATAGGGTCTTTCGAGAGGAAGAAAGAGGGTTCTCTTTCCAAATTCATGAAAAAATAACGCCGTTATAATTCTATAATATTAATTAGTACTATTTAGTAGTGACTAAATACTTTACTATTTGATAGTAAATACAGTGAGAAAATGAAATTTCCAAAGAACATCCGAGTATTGGGCAAGACATTGCCTAGCGCTGTATTGGCTATCATTGTGATGGCTGGTGCAAATCCGTTTTCAGCAGTAACAGGGTTTCTCTTCTTGCCGTCAACCCAGTATTCAGTAGTTTTCATACTACTCGCTTTGATGGTTTCGATAATCCTGTACAAATTCGTCTTCAAATCTTCTAAAACTGGTGAAAATAATCCTAGTCAAAATAATCCTAGTGAAAGCAGTAACGAGACTAATGGACCGGCTGGGATTTGAACCCAGAGCCTCTTCGTTGCGAACGAGGCGATCTGCCGTTGATCTACCGGCCCTTTTTGAATTCTAACTAATAAAAGACTTAAGTAGAGTAATAAAATATTAGTTATTTGAGGGCCCGTAGCTTAGCCTGGTTGGAGCATCCGACTGATAATCGGGAGGTCGAGAGTTCAAATCTCTCCGGGCCCACCAAATTTATACATCATTTTCTAAATATCGTTTATGGAAATCTTCCAGACGCCCTATCCTCAAACACTCCCTCCTCAACCGCCGCAACCAACTCCACCTCCAAAACATTCAAGGAAAAAGTTGATTATCGCTCTAGCAATCGTGATTGTTGTAGTTTTGGCTCTCATTTTGGTTATTTTTTCGTCTGCGATATTTGGCAAGCCGACAAAACCAAACATCATAAATTCAGCCATCAACCATCTGTTTCCTCTGGGCGGCGGAGATTCCAAGATCCTTGAAAGCGACATCAACTATCTGGCCAACGAAATAGGAGCTTATTCTCTTCATACAAATCCCCTGAATGGAGAGAAGCCTGAGATAGAGGTTGTAGTATCTGACACAGGGCAGTATTTTGACGTGACAGTAGAAAGGAACGTGCCTTACACATCTGAGAGAAAAGCTGACAGCCCGGATTTGAGGATTGTCGTTGACAAGGATACGTTGGTGAATATCCTGACTTCAAAGAGCATGAACAAGGATGTTCTGGACTACTACAAGGAGGGAAAGGTTGTCGTCGTTGTCCTGAAGAGCTTTGATGTTTTGTTTCTGAAGGGGTACAAGGAGATTTACAACTCGTTAAATCAAGTACCTGTTCCAGCAGGTATTCTCGTTTCTATAGGTAAAATTTTCCCTACTTCTCAGCAGGGGTTCTATCTTTAGTCGAGATTAATATTTAAGTCTCAAACTATGTTTTATGCCAACATTCATCGTGTTCGAGGGAATCACTGGTTCTGGAAAAAAAACCCAGATCAAGAATTTATCTGAAAAACTCGTAGAAAGAGGTAAAATAGTAACCATGATTAGTTTTCCGAATTTCGAGACTGACATCGCCAAAGTAACCAGGAGAGGAAGTTTCGATCCTTTTACACTTGCTCTTCTGTACGCTGCTGACAGGAGCCAGTATCAGGAGAGAATCAAGGCACTTCTTGACAAAGATGAGACAGGTACTGCTACAGCAATTTTGCATACCAAAGTTCCAGAGGGGTTCCACTTGACTGGCTTATGACAATAGAGAAAAACATTATAAAACCTAATTTAGTTTTCTTCATTGACGTTCCGATTGAGACCAGCATAGGAAGAGTCCAGCAGGCCAACATAGAGGATTTCACCAAGAAAGAGCTCATATCCAAACTGCAGATCGAGAGGGAGATGCAGGAGAAAATAAGAGAGACCTATTTACACCTGGCAGAGAATAATCCAGACGAAGAGACCAAATGGTTTATTATAGATGGAACAAAGGAATTGAACGAGATACATCAAGAGATTTGGAATATTGTCAAAGACAACCTAGGACTGCAATAACTCATTATTAAATGGAACGAATTCTAAGTTAGATTTAAATAAAGAGATGAGAATGAATTGTTTCAAGCTCCCATCGTCTAGTCCGGTCAAGGATACAGGTCATTAAGACCGTCTAAGGCCCTTTCGAGTTTTGCTCAGAAAGGTTTGATGCAAAGATGAAAGCAGACGAAGACAGGCTGAGACGAAAGCAGCAAACTCGGGTTCAAATCCCGGTGGGAGCACTTTTTTATTTAGTTAAATGCACTTGGATTTTTCTCAAAGAATTTTTCAATCAGATACAATAGTAAATTCTTATCTTTCGATATTTTTATTAGGTGGGTATTCGTTAGGAGATCTTATGATATCGCTAGTTGAGATTGTAGGCCCTATTCCGCTTTTAGTTCCCTGTTATGATGAATCTAAAGGAAAAAAATTATATCCCCTAAATCCTGCTGCTATACCTAGAGAGGAAGGAGTAGAACTTATAGTAAGATGGATATCTTACCGTCAAAATAGTTATGATCCAACCGAAAGGATCGGAGTATATCATATGGATTGGGATTTTCAGAATATCAAACATAAAGGAGATTTAATGTTTCCTGAAATGAACGATAAAAATATTGTAAATCCTGTTGAAGACGTTCGCGCAGGACTGCCTGATAAAAGTGGTGAAACTTATGTTTGTTATAATTATTTACGCCGTGGAGAAAATGGAGAGACCCTCCCAGGTCCTGTAGGAGCGACTTTAAAACCACCGTATAAGGAACTGGAGGATGTGGATGTATATGGAAATCAGATCGGTAAAAATGTCCTTCCTTTGAGTAGAAATGAAAATGAAAGGGAAGTAGTATTTAGACTTGTCAAACACACTCCTGTTTTTAGATATATTAAAAAATCCGGTGGAAAAACAGAAACTCGGGATGAGGAAATTAAACACAGGCCTTATTGGGCATCTCAAAATATAGGATTTACCGGATTACCTATAGAACTATCAGATGAATCAAAACTTTTTATTTTACACGGGGTTCAAGTCCATGACAGAATTTATGAGTATTCGATTGGTACAGCAGTATGGAAATCAGGTGAGTGGAGAATTAGTGAAGAACCTTTTTTAACTCCTAAAATGATCAGGGAAAAATTGAAGGAAGAGACGGATTGGACATATGAAGAATTGCGACCAGAGGGCAAAAAGGTGATTTACAGTGGTGCCATAATTCCTAGAAGCAAGGAAAAACTTGATAATGTTGATAAGATGTTTAATGTCGATAGTATCGATAAAGTTGATATTCCTCTCAATCTAGGAGACACGGCGGTTGTGATGGTAGAATTGCTTATGGAAGATTTATTGGATTTCTCTGAACCTTTAACATTTAGATAAAGATATACCCATCTGGTTCAAGTCTCGCTTCGAACCTTTTTTAAAAACTTCAAGGAACATGGATTTTTCACACCTGTAAATAAAATCCCCTGAATTTATGAATCAGCCTTTCAACCTTTCAACCATTCATTTTATTTGAAAAACATTCTTTATAAATCAGAATCCAAGATTTTCTTTTACAAAAATCAGTTTTGTTCTTCCAGGTACGACTTCCTTTTCGATTATCAGAATTTTGCTTATGTTGCTTCCAACTCCGTAAGCTTTCTTCATTCGTTCACTCTCTAAAGG
>Ga0209542_10020520_pt1 | contig 10458 bp, 15 predicted proteins | sample RifCSPhighO2_01_FD_184028 | JGI IMG/M metagenome (GOLD analysis project Ga0209542, IMG submission 184028) | Soil microbial communities from Rifle, Colorado - Rifle CSP2_plank highO2_0.1 (SPAdes) (version 2) | ecosystem: Environmental > Terrestrial > Deep subsurface > Rock core/Sediment ...
GCTGTTTGCCTCGCCGTTGCGGGGCAAGGCGGGAGAGCTCGGTGAGCGCCCGCGCCGTATCACGGCGCAACTCTCTGATTGCCTTGGTATTTTTACCACGACTGCCTGCAATGTCAAAGCGCATGGCTCGGAGCTCTTCGCGCCGCTTGCCGACGAGTTCAATAAGCTCACTAGCCGTCTTCCCTTTGTAATTCTCTTTCTTCATACTTGGTATTTGTCACTTGACACGTATTACTTTATCCCTCGCGGCTCACAATGGCAGTCTTGACGGGTAATTTTGCTCCTGCTTTGCGCAGGGCCTCTTTGGACTCTGCGGCGCTAAGCCCGTCAATCTCAAAGAGCATTCTGCCCGGGCGAACATCAAACACATACCCCTGCGGATCGCCCTTGCCCTTGCCCATGCCCACCTCCGCCGCCTTGGCCGTGTAGGGCCGGTCGGGGAAGATGCGGATCCAGATTTTGCCCGTCTTCTTGGTAAGGCGCGTCATGGTCTTGCGAGCGCTCTCAATCTGATTGCTCTTGATGCGGGCCGAGCCCAGGGACTTGAGTCCGTGCGAGCCGAAGGCGAGTGTGGTGCCCCGTGTCTCAACCCGTTGCTTGTTAGGATTAACTCGATCGGTCTGCCACTTCCTGAATTTTACTTTTTTGGGAAACATGGGAGTGTTTTTATGATTCAAATACCTCGCCGCGGTAAATCCAGACCTTGATGCCAATAACGCCGTAAGAGAGGTAAGCCTTCTCGCGGGCAAAGTCCACATCGGCACGCAGTGTGGTAAGCGGCACCTGGCCTGCCTTGAAGGACTCGCGCCGGCCCATGTCGGCGCCGCCTAGGCGCCCCGAGAGGACCACCTTCACACCCTGCACGCCCTTGGCGGCCATGGACTTTTCTATCGCCTGCTTGGCCACACGACGGAACGGGAGGCGCTTTTCCAGCCCCTCGGCAATCATGTAGCCCACAATGCCCGCGTGCGCCTCGGGATTTTTGACCTCGTCAATGTCTAATTTAAACTCGCGCGGGATAGCGGCGCCAATTGCGCGCAACCGCTCTTGGATGTCACTCTTGAGTTTAGTAGCGCCCTCGCCGCTCCTGCCAATGACCAGTCCCGGACGGGAAGTACGGACGGTAATGCGCAGAGACTCGGCGCCGCGCTCAATGTCTACGCCGTCTACATAGTAGCCGCGCAGGCGCTTGGTGAGGTACTCACGCAGGAGCACGTCTGCCTTGAGGTACTCCTGGTACTTGCCGCGTGCGCCAAACCAGCGTGACTGCCAGTCGCGGATAATACCGAGTCGGTGGGCGTAGGGGTGGACACTATGCGTCATGGTGTGAATCTAAAACCACGCGGACGTGGCTCGTGTGTTTGTGGAGGGGGTAGTTGCGTCCGTGCGCACCAGGGCGCATACGCTTGAGCACCACTCCCTTGTCCACGGCAATCTCCTTAATATATAAATCCTCCTTCTTTGCCTCGCCTGCCGAGACTGCATTGGCAATGGCGCTCTCGATGAGCTTTTTTACCGGCGCAGATGCGCGTTTAGGCAGGTGTGTGAGCGCGATAACTGCTTCTCCCACGTGCTTGCCCCGCACCAAATCGGCCACCAGGCGCACCTTGCGCGGAGACTGCCGATAATTTGAGAGTTTCGCCTTCATACTTGATCCTTGGTACTTGAAACTTGATACTTGATACTTTTTATTTAGCACTTGGCCCTTGTTCCTTTGCCGCTTTTGCGGCGGCAATTTCGGCCTCTTTCTTTTTTTCTTCCATCTCCTTTTGCATCTTGCCGCCGTGGCGCCTGAAGGTGCGCGTGGGAGAGAACTCACCAAGGCGGTGGCCTACCATATCCTCCGTGACAAGCACCTCGATGTGGCTCCGGCCGTTATGAACACCGAAGGTGAAGCCCACCATCTCGGGAGCAATCTGACTCGCCCGTGACCAAGTCCTGACCACAGCGGAATCCGCGGGGCGTTTGCCTTCTATCTTTTTGAGTAATTTAGGGTCGATATAGGGACCTTTTTTGAGCGATCGCGCCATAAAAAAACGATAGCTCCTGCGAGCCACGTTCCATACTACAGAAATACCGTAACCCTGTCAACTAGGGCGTTTTCAGCTTGTCTGTAAATCAACAAAAAAGGCCTCGTGCAGTTCAAGACGAAGCCCATAGCGACTCATATTGTATTCCCAAGGTCTACCAATAATGGGAAGTGGGTAGACGCAAAGAAGATTCGGTGGAGTTTCTTTTAATCGATAGACATCCCTGGGCGATTCAATGCCGGAAAAATTACCAAGGGCCTTCCAGAGTGCACCAGCTTCATCCTTCTGACCGAAGAAATATTGTTCTGCGGCCAAGTAACCAAAAGTTGTTTTATCAGGTCCACGATCGGTTTCAATGCTAAGGTACCCTACTTTTTTCCTATTCATCGTCTAATCCTCCTTGAAAGAAAAGGGTGCCAATTATTCTCATATTTGGCACCGAATTGCGATTATGGGATGAAATCAGAGACCGGCACAATTGTCCGGGTGGAACCCCATTTCAAACGCATAGCTGTTCGTCGGGGCATCCCATTTGACTTTCTTTGATCCATCCCGTGGAGCAACATGGGCCGATTCTACCTCCTCCAGCTTATCTTCCTCTCCGGGTCTGGTTTTTCCTGCTTCAGCAGCTTTTTGTGCTTGCATACGAATCTCCTTTCTGATGTGGCGAGTGCTCATTTTTAACTCTCTCGTGAAAGAACTTTTAATGTCAAAGGACAGGCACTTTGACTGTCTTTAAAGAAGAATACGCTTGATGAGCAATATTGTCAAATACCTACACTATCGTAACCCTGTTAACTGGGACGTTTTTCTTTGGAGACAAGATGCTTATTTAATTTTCTTTATGGACTCAAAATCAACCAAATTTAAATCCCACGCATCTCTGCCTTTTTTCCAAAGATTCCAATCCTTGTAGGGATTTTCATCAGTTACCTCCCCCTTTAAGGGAACACTATCTTTATGGGATACATCGATGATATACCATCCATCTTCTAACTTAATTTCGGCAACAGAGTGCACCATCCTCTCTTTTTTAAGCTTTACAAATCTCGTCTCCAAATTAAGTGCGTGGCAAAGCGCTAAAAATAGCACTACTAAATCCGTGCAGGATTTGCCTTCATATACATAGCTATCGTCAAGAACCTGGGCAGCTGTTCTTTTCCAGCGAATAGATTTTTCATGCTCTTTTGTATGCTCATTATACGGCTTGATTTCTATCACCTTATATATCCTATCTCTGATATCAACCAGATCAGAAACACTGATTGGAGGCACTTTACCAGTTACCAATTTCACTATTTTTTCTGACGGCTCTATTTGAGATTCGGAATTGCCCATTATATATTCACCCCTTCTTCGCAGGGAGCTCAACAATGAAGGTGGAACCTTTGCCGCGGCCATCGCTCTCGGCCCAAATTTTACCTTTATGTGCCTCCACCATTTGCTTGGCCACGTAGAGGCCGAGGCCGGTGCCTGCGTAGTTGATCTTGCCAGCGTCGTCGGCGCGGACGAATTTCTCAAAGAGTTTAGACATAAGCTCGGCGGGGATGCCCACGCCGGAGTCTTTGACGGCAAGGCGCACCACACCCTTGCCGTCGCTTACCGTAACATCCACGGCGCCCGCGGATGTGTATTTAATTGCATTGTCTATGAGATTGGAGATGACTTGGCTGATTTTGCCCGAGTCGGCGTTAATCGTATACTCACCTCCTTCGGCATGGTAGTTGAGCGCAACCTCCTTCTGCTTTGCCGCCGACTGCTGGTCATTCACCACCTTCTCGGCAAGTTCTTTGAAGTTGAGTGTGGCAAATTCATACTTCATACGCCCCAGTTCAATGCGCGTAATGTTGAGGAAGTCTTCAATGATGGTCACCAGTCGCTGGCTGGAATCGTAGATGTTCTGGATGGGCTGCTGTAGCTTCTCCCCCAGCGTGCCATAGGTGCCCTCCAGCATCATAGACGAGTAGCCCTTAATGGCAGTGAGCGGGCTACGCAGCTGGTGCGAGGCGATGGAGACGAATTCCGTCTTTTGCTTGTCCAGCTCCTTGAGCTTGAGATTAGCGGCAAAGAGTCCGTCATTGGCCTTGGCAAGGTCGCCCGCGAGGCGCTCAATGCGCTCGCGCTGCGCCACCTCGCTCTTGACACTCTTAATGAGGAGGTAGCCGAAGCCGATGGTAAGCACGAGGGTTACGCCAGTGAGTACAATGTTGACGGGATTCCTCACAAAAAAGAATTGCGAGCCGATGAGCACCACCAAGCCCACCACCAGCGCCTGTGTGGCGAGCAGTTTGATATTAAACGCTTTAAATTGGACGATGAGATAGACGAGAAAAGCCATAAAAATAGTCATGCCGAACAGTCCGTACTGCAGGAGGAGCCAGTTGCCGTAACTACCTCCAAAGAGGTTGATGTTGAGCGCGGTGAGCGCGCTGCTCAAAATGTTCGTCCCTGAAAAGCTGAAGAGGAACGCCACCACTCCGACTGAAAAGTACACTGTCTTTTTTCTTTCAACCCCCCTCGGCGAATCTTTTATCTTCTTAATGAGATAAGCCAGCAACCACAGCGAGAAAAAAGATTCTAAGAAATAGTAGTAGTTAAGTAAGGGCCCTTGAAGAGATTCACAGTTAATATAATCAAACCCGAGCAGATTTAGCCTTGAAGGTATGAAAATAATAAAAACGGTCAACAATGAGGAGAAAAATAGTTTTAAATTAAATGATACGTCTTTCTTTTCAAGAAAAACGTACGAGAAATACAGAGTAGAGACAGAAATTAGCATTTCTAATAGGTTTATCCAAGACCAAAAGAACATAACTTTCCTGCTATCAGGATTAACCCAAATTATCAAATCGAAAGCTGACCACAATGCAAAGCTGATGCCAATGAATAGCAGTATTTTGCTTACCAATGAATGTCTATTTTTCCAAAAAACAAAAAGCCCAATAATGAAGGCTATTATTGCTGTAGGTATATGGGAGTAGTATAGAAGGGATGGAACATCAATATAGCATGTCTGCAAATTTGTAACTAAATCGTATCCCATAGTTATATCATTCAAACTTTACTATCATAGTTTACATCCATCCCCACTTTTTTAATAATGTTTTATCTCTTTTTACATATTTTAAACCAATATCTGTACGATAGATCATTCTTGGGATAACTAATTTATTTACAAGACTATAGACCTGTCTCTGGGCAGATTCGACACTATCACCATTCCCAGTTACATATAGAACATAACCATTGCTACCAGAGATGTATAAACTACTATCTTTCATAGAAACTTCCTCGAAATGAATCTGGCCTTCCTCACTCTTATTTAATTTTTCTTTAAACAAAATCTGAACACCTTTCAAGTAATACTCTTGTGATATCGATTTATACGGAAATGGAGGTACTGCAATCGAGGCAACTATGGAATAGCCTTTTTTATATTTTAGATTAGATTTCTCCCCTCTTGCTGTAGTATACAGAAGTTCACCCCAAGAAGATAGGTGTATTTCACTTTGTAATTGATTCGTAGGAGAGCCAAAACGCATAGTTGCTTCTAGTGGGAACGATTTATCCTGAAAGACAATGCTATTTATATCTACATATCCCCTATAATTTATTTTTGTCAAAAACGGCTTAATTTTATTTAATGTCGCCAAGAAAAGCTTATTTTCTTCGTTTTCATCGTACCAAGCGAGTGTCCCCATCTCCGCCGTCAAAGGGCCTCGATCTCCATCTAATAGAGGTTTGTGTTCAAAACTTATAAATATAGGGCTATTCCAATCTTTACCATTGAAATATCTAGCAACAGCGACCTCGACCCCGTCGACTCTCTGTTGTAGAGATATCGTACTGAATGATTTACTTCTGTTAGATGTTTCGAAACTTTTTAGAATACTTATGGCATCACTCCCATCGTCTAAATTTCCAACATATGTCAGTGATCCATCATGGCCATTTTGCTTCACGACCCATCTGCCTTTATGCTTTCTAATGTATTGAGTTGCAGAATCAGCATCCTCAAAATCTTTTGATTCAAGAATATCTAGCCCGTATTTCTGAAAAATCTTTTGAGCAAATTCTCGTTTTAATTCTAATTTACTGCCTTCCTGATTCCCACCAAATACAGTAAAACCTTTTTTGTTCAAATTATCAGCTTTGTCTTTAAAGGTCACATCATCAAAGACAATCAGTCCGTCCTTGCCGACCCAGGAGAGTTCCTTGCGCCAGTTGCTGGTCTTTTCGACCATGCCGTCAAAACAGTCCTTTCTGCTCTTGTCTTCAATGTAGAGCTTTACATCACAGCCCTCTTTCTTCAGCTGGTACGCCAAGTCGCCCGCAATCAGTTCGCCGGATACAAACAGTACCCGCAATCTTTTCTTCGCAGTCAGCATAGATTTTTCGTGGGGTACTTTGTGCCTCGTTTTACAAAATTCTCCTCAATGTCCTCCAATTCGTAGATTTCTGTGAAGTACTTTTTTATAAATTCCCGGTCAATGCCGCTCATGCACGTATACACGTCAATACTCACAAAGCGCCGCGCGGGGAAGGTGTGGACGCTGATGTGGCTCTCGGCAATAATCACAAACCCGCTCCACCCCCCGGGGTCTTTGATGCCGTTATCCGGCGCACCGATAACCATAGGGTCGCCCAGCCGCTTCATACCCAGCCGGTGCGGCAGCTCCACAAGCGAGATGGCAACCAAGTCTTTGTCATTGAGCCGCTTCGGATCCCCGCCGTAGCCGTCAAGCATCAAATGCTCCCCAAAATTAGCCGTTTTCATCCCCATAGAATATACCAGAAGCCTTTTTTGTACAAATAAGTATATACTGTCGCTATGGTACGCATAAGTGAAAGTTTCAACAAAATTATATTTATTGAGGAGTTGTGCGGAGTCAGGGTTGGCCCATGGCAAAAAGAGAGGATGGAGCAGTGGCTTAAAGAAAGTGGCGGGAGGCTCTCTGAAAAGGAGCAAGAGCTTGCAACGCAGCTTGCAAACATAGCGCCCAAAGTAAACCTGAATTTGGTTGAAGCATATTTTCTGACTCTGGAAGATGCAGAGCTGTGGAACACACTCGGCCAAGAGATTGGCGTGGCAGAGACGGCTGCGCTTAAGGAAATTTTTGATGGCTTTTCTCAAAGATTCACGGTCGTCTGGAGTAAAGAGAGACTATCGTTAGAAAAAATCCAAAGTTATTTAGATTCTCAATCAGAAAAAATGAGATCGGTCTCTCTGATAATTGGCACATTGGCTGCTTTAGAGAACGAAAAGAGAATATATGAACAGACTCCACTGCATCTTGCGATAAGCAGCAGAGAACAGGATGACGTCGTCGGCTGGTTTTCAGCCATGAACAATAAAACCGATTTAGTTTTGGAATGTTCTGGCGCACCTGCAAACAACTATATTTTTTTAGAGGCAGTCCTATTGCATGAATTTTTCCATACCGCATTAAGAGAAAATCTGTCGATAAAAATACTTATTGAAAAAGTGGCAAGAGAAAATCAAGACATATTGAGCCCGCTGTCTCCAGAGATGCCGCCAAGGCAGATAGTGGAGGAATTATTAATTAGCTCTTTTGTGCCAGAGGGATATATTGCTCTGAAGTATTTTGGTAAAAAGATAGAAGCACCACATTCTATAGATAAAACCGACGAAGTGAGTTTTGTTTCGGTGCGACAGCTTTGCGCATCCGCGCTACAGAAGAGTGCTCAAGAATATATAGATTCAGAAAAAGCAATAGATGAGACATATCTTACATTGTTGATTGACGCAATAAAAAATGGGTAGCGTGCTTAGGCACACTACCCACACAATTCGGCATAAAAGCACCGGGGTTACTTCACTTCCTGTTTGCCCAGTGCCCTTTGTCCCATGGACCCTTATCCCAAGAGCCGCTTTTGGCGCTACCTTGGAGAGCTTGTTTCTTAGCTTGAAGCAACACCTTAGGAACGGGAATTTTAATTTTTTTCACGGGAATCACCTCCTTTCTCCTGAAGATTATATTTTGCGAAGAGTAGTTCAGCTCAACGCGCAAGCAACTCATACTGTTTTAAAGAAGATTCAATCTCCTCAAAAATTCTCTGGTTTGCTTTACAGACCTCACTGCCATCTCCACTTAACCGATCCTTGAGACATCCCCCATTGCAGAGAGGCATCCAGCGGCAGAGATAACATTTCTTTCTAACCTGTTCCATTGAAGCAAGGAGAGACTGAAACGTATCTCTCCCGAGCACCTCTGAATATGCCTCGTATACAGAGCCGAAATGCCACTGTGGTTCATTGAGAAAACTGTCACACACAAACAGAGAACCGTCACTGTAGACCGTTGCGAATTGATCACAGCGCCCCATAAACGTACACTCACGGAATTCTCCTCCTAAAAGCAGATCAACAACACTCTTGACATCTCGTATTTCAAGAGCGGGGTTGTCGATCTCAATCCAGTAGCGAAAAACTCTGATCAAGAAATCGGCATACTGATTTGCAGAGACTGCTTCTTTTCTCGGAGCTTTAATCCGCAGGAACTTAATAGAGTAAATACCGTGCTGTAAGAAGAAATCAATGATTTCTTCCGGTTGATGGCAGTTCCAACGCCCAACACAGCAACTTACCCCATTGAACACGCCATTAGCTTTGAGATAATCAATCCCTTTAAGCACTTTCTCAATACTCCCGGATTCATCAGGCAATACTCTGAGCTTATCGTGCACCATACTTGGGGCATCGAGACTTACCCCTACATAGAAATCAAGTTCCGCAAAGAGACGAGCCCACTCATTATCAACTAACACACCATTTGTCTGAACAAAATTGGCAATTTTCTTACTGCGGGCCTTCCACTTATCTTGTTTACGTGCAACTTCACAGTAAAATTGCTTCCCCGCCAACAAGGGTTCGCCGCCGTGCCAGATGAACTCAATCTCATCCTGATGGGAACAAAAGAAGTCTATCGTGGCAGAGAGAGTATCCAGACTCATTACCGCATGTTTTGATTTTTGCGGCTCAAGGAGTGAATGCATATAACAGTAGCTGCAGTAAAGGTTACATGCTCCGTTAACTGGTTTAATGATAGGGACACTGAGCGGGTTTCTCATGTGCTCCTCCTCCTCTTCTTTTTTATTTATCAATGACCAAATACCTAAATTAATTTATACCATACTATTCTAATTTATACAATAATCTCGCCACACGAGCAAAGAAAAAGGCGTCCACATCTGTGCGGACGCCCGTGCTACCTCAAGAGAGCCAGGAGATACTCAATGATGGAAATTCCGGTGAATACTGCGATTGCCCAGTACAGGTCGCCGATGATAAGACTCGCAATAAACACCTTCCAATCTCTCCCCACCATCCCGTTGTATTGCCCTGCACCCTGCCGCATGTAGATGGTGGTGATGAAGGGATCAAATTTGACGGAAAGAAAGATGAGCACTACGGGCTCGCTCCTCTTCATGATCCACGAGGCAAGGCGCCCTGCTACATTGTCTCCGCAGTACCCCCTTAGCTCCTTGATAGTCTCAACCCCCAGCCAGTCCTGCTTCGCCCAGTCGTAGAAGAGGATGAGGCCGTAGCAGACGAGGAACGAGAGCACAGTCATGACAGCAAACCCTGCCCCTAACCCGAGCCACCAGATCACCATCGGGTAGAGGACCCAGTTGAATGCGTACACCATGGCCTGATTCCCAATAATGCCGATGCCGAGGATACTTAACCGCTCCTTGATGCCCATCGCGGCACCTCCTTTTATTGAGTTTTCAAACTGTCAGAACCTATTCTAATTATTAATTATACACGAACGAGACAATTTGTCAAGGTTTCACGGTGTACTGGCTCCCGCTTGGCTTTCAGAACTTGTTGCGGTGTTATCAAGATTACTCTGTTCTCTATTTTCCTCTTCAGTAACCGGGGTGGTCTGAACGTGATCTGCGGGGTTACTGCACACAACTCCCTGCGCTTTCCCTGTTTCCTCATCGCAGAAAATTTCTTCGCATTCCGGTTCGTTCTCCCCGCACACAAAAGCAGTGCACGATTCTTCATTCGGGTCGCAGAGCGGGATCTGGCCCGCATTCCTCCTGACAATAGAGTAGTACCAAGTATTTTTCTCCGCATCGCCAGTGCAGGCCTCTCCCTCTTCGCTTGAGCTGGGGTCGCACTCCCAGATGAAGCACTTCTGCACAGACGGGTCGCAATCCGTTTGGGCCTCAACGATATAGTTCTTCTTGACCATAATCTGCCAGTAGGTCAGTGCGAGTATCCCGACAATCAAAAGTCCCATAACAAGAAAGAGGTATTTTGATTTCGGGTCCATTGCCATAAGTGTAGCAGAAATGGCGTTTGTCCTCCAGAAGCAGGCGGTATATACGATATTTTGATCTCTCTATCTCGCTTTAATCCTTGCCACTATCATCCGATGATTAGACATATATTCTG
>Ga0209542_10020523_pt1 | contig 10456 bp, 10 predicted proteins | sample RifCSPhighO2_01_FD_184028 | JGI IMG/M metagenome (GOLD analysis project Ga0209542, IMG submission 184028) | Soil microbial communities from Rifle, Colorado - Rifle CSP2_plank highO2_0.1 (SPAdes) (version 2) | ecosystem: Environmental > Terrestrial > Deep subsurface > Rock core/Sediment ...
CAGTGTACCCGGCTTCAAAGATAATAGATTATCTATATCTTAGCCAAGGACCGGATGATCGGGGTTCGAATCCTCGCAGGCCCATCACAAAAACCTTTAAATAAATACATAGTAAGATAAGAACATGACAAAAAAGTCTAAAGAAGGAATAAACTTCAAAAAAGAAGAAAATTTCTCAGAATGGTACTCTGAAATTGTTCAAAAAGCAGATCTAGCAGATATCAGATTTGGAATCCAGGGATTTATTGTTCATAAGCCATGGGGCTTCTTAATTCTAAGGAAGATTTATGAATATTTAGAAAAAGAAGTAGAATCACAAAATCATCTGCCTTTCTTGTTCCCTATTGCTGTAAAAGAAAAAAATCTGAAAAAAGAAAAAGAACATGCCGGTTTTACCCCTGAAGTATTCTGGGTATCAGAAGCAGGAGATAAAAAAATAGAAGAAAGATTCGCATTAAGGCCAACAGGTGAAGCTCAGATTTATCCTGTTTATTCGTTATGGTTCAGAAGCCATAAAGATCTTCCATTCAAAGGGTATCAAAGTAGAATAACCGTATTTAGAAATGAAATGACTACTCGTCCATTTCTAAGGGGAAGAGAATTCATGTTTTTTGAAACTCATGATGTATTCAACACTCATGAAGAAGCTAAGCAGCAGATAGAAGATGATCTTGGTACTTGTAAAAAAGTAATTTATGATAAAATAAAGATACCATTCTATTATTTTAAACGACCATCCTGGGATAAGTTCAAGGGAGCAGATGAAACATTTACTCCAGATACATTAATGCCTGATGGAAGAAGAAATCAATTAGCCTCAACTCATGATTTAGGACACAATTTTGCAAAAGCTTATGAAATAAAAGTGGTTGGAAAAGACGGAAAAGAAAATTATGTCTGGCAGACTTGTTTCGGTCCTGGAATCTGGAGAATAATGGCAGCATTGATTGGAATTCATGGGGATGATAAAGGCTTAATCCTCCCATTTGATATGGCCCCCTTGCAGATTGTAATCATACCTATAACCTTTGGAAAAAAAGACGATAAACTAATGAAAAAAGCAAAAGAGATAGAATCCAAAATAAAAAAAGAAGGGTATAAAGTTAAGATAGATGAAAGAGATGAAAGCCCTGGTTTCAAATATCATCATTGGGAGCTTTTAGGAGTGCCATTAAGAATTGAACTAGGACAAAATGAAATGAAAGGAAATTCCTTAACTCTATCTCTAAGAACAGAGGACAAAAAAAGAAAAATCAAGAACAAAGAATTAATTTCTTCAGTAAAGAAATTTTCCTTAAAGTTAGATAAAGATATAAAAAATAAAGCAGATGATTATTTTAAAAATAATACACGAAATGCATCTTCAATTAAAGATCTAAAATCACTGATTGAAAAAAATAAAGGTTTTGTAAAGGTTCCATTTTGCTCAGTTGACAAAGATGGTGAAAAATGTGCAGATGTTCTTAAATTCGAAACTGAAGGTGGAAGTGTTTGTGGAACACTCTATCCTAAAGAAGAAAAAGCAACATCTAATCAAAGATGCATAGTATGTAACAAAAAAGCCAACCATATAGTTTATGTTGCTAAAAGCTATTAAAAGTTAAATATTTTCATTACTTTTGCATACCAGGGAATACTTGTAATTTCTATGTTTATAACCTCTCTTACAATATGCTCCTTACCATTAATATCATTATAGGTTATTTCTATATATGGATTTTTAAAATAGAAAAAGTCTCCATCAAAAGGAACTAAAAAGTCATTTCTAAATGCTAATTCCTCTTTCATAAAAACTTTTTTGCCTCCAACTTTAACTTCCACAGAATTAACTTTGCTGTTTGGATCTAGAGAAAATTTAACTTCCCCATTGCTTCTATAATCAAGAGTTTTGGGGTATTCTAAATCAACGACCCTTACATCTGCATCTGTTAATACATTAAAATTAAAGTAGCTTGACCTTGAAAGATTATGGTCTTCCAGTCTCACAAAAGATTCCCTATCTTTCTGTTCCAGGTTGAAATCAAATTTAACAATTTTTTCTTCAGAGTTTAATAAATCTATATCTTTGCAGTCATCTTCAAAGCATAGTTTTATACCTTTAAAATCCATATCCTCTTTATTAATCAGACTGCATACAACAACTCCTTTGTCTTCATAAGTGTAATAAACCTCTTTTTCAGGACTGCATGACATCTCAATTTTAATATTTCCTTCTTCTTCTTTTTGAATCTGCTCTATTCTTGCCTGTGCTTCTTCTTTTGTATAAATATTATAGCTTTCTCCATAATTGAGGTTCACAGATCTTTTTATTCCACCGGGCCCTTCTACTTCAAGTTCAGATTCATACACAAGATTTTTTTCTAGCTCTTCTGGAACATATATATGGAAGAAAGCAATAGTATTTTCATTAGGCTTTAATAAAATATCAATAGAGTTATCTTCAATTACAGTAGGTCCTCTTGTCAGATACAATGTAACAGGAAGATAATAATTCTCATTATTTTTTAATGCTATTTTTAATGGAACATAACTCCCCTCTCCAACATTATTCCTTAATAAATTCAAATCCATGTCAACATTATATTTTAATATATCTCCCTTGCTGATTACTCCCACTTCTATATCTACTTCCTTAGGTTTTATGTCCACATTCCTTGATCTCCACATATAATTTATACTGGGATCCCTTGGATCATTTCCTTCCTTCATTTTTACATGTGTAGAGTCAACATAGCCGAATTGTCCATAAGTCGGGTCAAATGCAACCCATCCCACTTCAGGAAAATAAACTTCTGCCCATGCATGGTTTCCAAATCCGCCGATAGCATTTGTGTAACTTGAACCAAGAGCAAACCTTGCAGGAACGCCCAGAGATCTTAACATAGAAATAAAAAGTGTAGTCAATTCATCACAAACACCTTCCCTGTTTTCATATACCCATACAGAGTTCTGTGAAGCCTGCGCAGTCAGAGAGTCTAAGCTATAATTAATATTCTCTTTAGTCCACTTACCTATTTTATATGTTACCACATACAAATCATCTTCTCCTTCTGCAAGTTTCTCTGCTTGTGTTATAATCTTCTGATTATCAGAATTAACTAAATCTGAAGGTTGTAAATAATCCTGAAATTCCACCATATTCTCTTGTATAGGAAACTTGATTTTTTTATTAATCTTATAAAAATTTGTAGAAACATCAATTTTAGAGTCTACTCCAAAAGACATTTCCGGAGAGTATTCTTCCCATCTGTAAATTAAATTATCTCCCCTGCTTATTTCTGCAGACGGAGAAGAAAGAAGCTCATCACTTGTTACTGTTTGAAATCTATCATTCCTTGGGAAAAAACTTAGCTCACTAGATAAATATTCAAACTGATAGCTTCCAGGTTGTTTTATTACATCAACATTTCCCTGGACTTTGACATCAAGTTTTAAATCCTGATAATCATTTAATTCCTGAGCATTTACAATATCAAAAAGAACCAAAAATATTAGAAAAAAAATTATCCACCTCATTTTACCTGTTTTTCTATCCTGTTCTTAAACTTAATAAAATCTTGCTTTTTTATATGGAAACCACAAGCATGCTCATGCCCTCCCCCTTGGCCATCTAAACCTTCTAATGCCTTAGACAAAATTGGAGGAAGAGCAAAATTAGCAGACCGGATACTGCCCTTAAAATCATCTCCCTGCTCTCTTGCTATCAAAATAACCTTATCAGGATATCTGTAAAGTAATTCATTCGACATTTCTCCTGTAAAACTATATTTCTTGTGGGAATAAGTAAAAACAAGAAAGTTACTATTGTCATTTTCATTTACTGCTTTTTCTAATAACTTCTCATAAACCTTATTTATCTCTTCATACCTTTCATATATCTTTTTTCCTGCTTCAGTTTTCTTAGATAAAATCTCTCTTGGATCATTGATTTTCAATAAATAATTTATATAAACATAAACCTCATTTGTTCTTCCCTTGAGGATAAAAGAAAGAATCTTGACAAGCTTCCCAAATTCTGTATCAAACATTACTTCTGGAGGATTTTTTATTGGTTTTGAAGGCACTAAATCTTTGAATTTTTTCTTAAAAACATTATACAAAGATAAATGCCAATCTCCAATAATCCCAATCATAGCTATCCATAAATTATCCTGTGTTATTTTATAACACCAGTAAGTAACAGGCCTGTTATCTTTATCATCCTTAAGCCGTGGATTAAAGTAATTAAACCCACCTTTAAAATTTTCAGGGGAATGATGATCTATCCAAATCAAAGGGACATGGACTTTATCTATAAAATCCTCTGAAATCATAGGCTTATCCAGTACAATTATTAGGTCGGGAGAATACTGTCTTACTTTTATAATGTAAGAATCATCAAGAACTGGAGAATTTTTTAGTATTATTCCTTTAATTTTTTTATATTTTTTCTCTAACAATAAAAAACTGCATAGACCATCAGCATCATCATCAAAAAAAACCAAAGGATTCTGGCTTTTCTCAATCATTTCTCTGATTTCTTTTATCTTAATCATTTTTATAGTAATCATGAACAGCTTTCATCGCTCTTACTGCATTGCCAGGAAACTGAAAACATGGAATATCTTTATCCTCTAACCCTCTTCTTAGCTCCTCTGTAAAATTAGCTCCAGTACTCACAACAACAATAGGCTTAGAGCTCTTATTATTAAGCTTATTTATGATATTAATAAGATTTTTTGTTAGCTTAGGCGTCTGATACAGTATATTCACCAATAAAACATCATTTCCCCTATCCTTTAAACATGTTTCTATAGCTAATTCGTATCTCGAATCATCTGCATCTCCAACCACATCTAACGGATTTGAAACAGTAGCAATTGAAGGTAATTCTTTTTTTAATATAGCCTTGCTGGTTCTACTAAGCTCAGCAAGCTTAAATCCATTTTCAATAACCGCATCAGAGCTTATAACTCCATGCCCCCCTCCATTAGTAATAATTTGTATTCTTCCCCCCTTTATCTTTATGTTTTTTTCAAATAGTTTTAAGAAATCAAAAATATCCTGCATAGATTCTGTGATTACAGCATTAGTCTGCTTAAAAATTCCTTCATAAACTTCATTTATGCCTGCTAAAGAACCTGTATGGCTTAAAGTAGACTTGCTGCTTTTCTCAAACTTTCCCCCTTTCAGAATAAGAACAGGTTTTTTAATATCCATTAAAGCTTTAAAAAATTTCTTCCCATCTTTAACGCCTTCAACATACATAACAACAATTCCAGTTTCTTTATCTTTACTTAAGTAATTCAGTACATCTGATTCATCTACGTTCAATCCATTACCGTAGCTTATAAATTTTGATAATCTATAATTTTCAGCACTTATTAAATCTAAAACTGTAGAGCCGAAAGCACCTGATTGTGTGACAAAAGAAATATTCCCTTTATCTGGTCTTTTTAATCTATAAATTGGAATAAACAAGGTATCAAGCCCATTGTAATTATTTATTACTCCCAAACAGTTCGGACCTATCAGCTTAATTTTGTTCTTTTGAATTGTTTTTAATAGTCTTTCCTCAAGCTTTATATCTCCAACTTCTTTAAAACCTGCTGTAACCATTATAACATTTTTAATTTTCTTCTTGCCACATTCTTCAACAACTTTTATAACAAGTTCACTAGGTACAGATATAACTGCCAAATCAATTTTATCCTTTATTGCTAATACACTAGAATAAGCCTTATATCCCATAACAAACTCTTCATTTGGGTTTACAGCAAAAACCTTTCCTTTATAGCCAGAATCAATAATGTTCTTAAAAATAACTGATCCAATTTTCTCTGGATTCCTGGAAACACCTAATACTGCTACAGAATGGGGATTAAAAAATTTCTCTAAGCTCATTCGTAATTAAAGGAATTTTTATATATATAAAAATTTGTATATCTACCATGCAAATATTTACAGAATACAGGTCTGAGTTATTTCTTAAAAAGTACGGGATAAAAGTCTCTAAATCCTACCTAACTAATAATGCCGAAAAAGCTTTGGAATTATCAAGAAAGATGAAGTTTCCAGTAGCTATTAAAATTATGTCTCCTGATATACTTCATAAAACAGAAGCAGGGGCAATAATCGTTTGTAGAAACGAAGTAGATATACTAACTGGCTATGAAACCTTACTTAATATAGTTAAAAAAAGAAAAGTAAAGCTTGAAGGAATCCTTATTCAGGAATACCTTACAGGAAATGAAATTATTATAGGAATAAAAAAAGATGAAACTTTTGGTCATGTAATCTTGTTTGGAATAGGTGGAATATACACTGAAGTCCTAAAAGATATCTCATTTCGGTCCTGCCCTGTGAGTAAAAAGGAAGCATTAAAAATGATAGAAGAAATAAAAAACATAAAAATTCTAGAAGGTTATAGAACTCAAAAACCAGTGGACAAAATTGTATTAAGCTCAATAATCTCCACTATATCAAAAATTCCATTAAAGAATAAAACTATTTCAGAGCTCGATATCAATCCTTTAATAGCAAATGGAAAATCAATTATAGTTGTAGATGCAAGAATGATATTAGATTAGTTCTTTCCTCTGTTTCTATGAGCTCTCAAGCTAGGTCTTATCTTCTCTGTACCCTTTCCTTTATGTCTCAATCCCCTGCTCTTCCTCGCTGCAGAAGTAAGCCCCCTATAAACTCTTCCTTTATTTTCCTTTACCCATCTAGTGGGCTCATATTTACTTACTAATTCTCTGTCTAAAAGGATTACCTCATAAAATTTATATCTGCCATCCTGCCCAATATGATATGAATTAAGAACTTCACAATTAGGATACTTTCTGTTTGCCCTTTCCTCAGCAATCCATTGATAGCTCTTTCCAACTATTTTCTTCCTTCTTTTATGTTTACTTCTTCTACCTTTCTTAATCAAAGGTCTTTGTCTTTTCCCTTTCTTTACTCTAACTCTTACAATAACATACCCTTGTTTAGCTTTATAGCCCAAACCCCTTGCTCTATCTATCCTTGTAGGTCTTTCTATTCTTACTACAGCATTGCCCTCTCTCCATTCAATAAGTCTCTTCTGAACTAGAGCACCCATAGAAGTCTTTGGTTTTTTCCACAAATTTCTAACATGGCTATAAAGATTCATGCTATTTTTATCAAAAATACATTTTAAAAGCCTTTCCCTATTTCTGACCTTGCACATAAACGCTAGTTATTTAAGTGCAAAGCCCCTATTTTTCTGAAAACACCATATAAGCCAGACTTGCTACCCCTGCCACTAAAAAACTAACCACAAGGTTGCCAGTTAACAGCACAAAAAGCAAAGTAATTACTTTTCCAAATGTAAACCCAATCTCCCTGAAAACTATGTATTCAACTTTATTCCTCTTCATCATTTTATTATAAAATATAGAACTAAAGGGAATGCTTGCAAAAATAAAAGATAGCCCAGAAGCAATTTCTATAATAAAAAGCTGAAAAAAACTAGAAGCAAACCATCTGATAGTCCATGTTATTGAATGAATTATTGCCCCAATATCAAGCATTTTTTTATTATCCATTCTATCAGCAAGTTTTCCAACAAAAAAAGATGAAAATGCAGTTATCAATCCAGCACCAGTAGCAAGTGCTCCAAGATCAAAATAAGACCCAAGCATTATAAAAATAAACAATGGCCAGAATACAGAAGCAGACATATATCTGGCCCCCAATCCTAAAAAAGTTATCATATCTCTTGCATATCTCTTCCTGTAAATATTCTTAAAAGAAAATTTTACAGGTACATGATCATCTTTACTAGCCAATAAAGGAATTACCCCCGTTACCAATAAAATACTGGCAGTATAAAACAAAGTTGAAAATCCAATATAGCTTAATATAACTCCCCCAAAAAAAGGACCTAAGATCTCAGCTGTAATAACTAGAAAATACAAAAAACCGATTTCACTCCCCCTATTTTTTTTCTTTGTAACTTTAGCAAACTCTATATTAAAACCTGTCCAGAAAAGAGTGCCGGAAATAGCATACAAAATAGCCGGATATATATAACTAATATTATACGTCTTCATTAATAACATTACACCTATAAAAGAAATTTCAAATGGAACACTTGCAACAATCATATGTTTTAATCCAAACCTTGATGCAAACTTAGCAACAACAGGAGTAAGAACTGCAAAAAGTATAGACCATATCAAAAAGAAATAAATTATCTGATTAAGACTGTAATTAAGCTCCTTATACATGTAAACTGGAATAAATATCCCAACCATTGAAAGTGCTAGGGTTTTCAGAACAACAGAAAAATAAAGTTCAGATAATGAGTTTTGGTGTACATACCTCATAAAACCTAGAGATTGATAGTGCATTATCTAATGAAATATGAATCTATATAAAAACTTTGTTCATTATCACTATAACATATATACTGCAGTGTCTACAGGGCGCTACAATAAAGTTTTTAAATACAGTTAATCACTACAAAATTAAGAAAATTAGGGGGTCATGCAAATGGACGTTGTAAAAGGGTTATTTAAGTTGTTGATTGGTATTATACTTGTGGTTGCTAGCCTATGGGTTTCAGTTACCTATGCAGGATGGGGGCAAGCAGCATTAAATTTGATACAAGGCTCAATTATCCTGATAGTACTTTTAATAGGAATCGTAGTATTCATTATAGGATTAACAGATTTAAAAGCCTAATCTTCTAACTTTTTTTCTTATTTTTCCAATAAGTCCTTTTGTCTTTGGAGGCTCTTCTTCCTTATCAGGTATTTGGTTTTTCTTTAACTTCTTCTTTATTATTTTCTTCTTTTGTTTTTTAACTTTCTTTTTAACTTGTTTTTCTTTTTTCTTTTTTGTTTTCTTCTTAGTTTTCTTTACAACAACCTTCTTTCTTGGTTTTCTCTTAACTTTTTTGTCTTCCAGCAAGTCTTCCTCAGTTTCTTCAATCTTATGTTCTTCTACAATCTTCATATCTTCATTTATCTTATCAATCCATTTTTTTATGTCAGAAACAGGCACTTTTTTTTGTTCAACCAAAACTTTTTCGCAGTCAATGCACTTAAACCCATGATCCATCGCTTCTTCCAGAGAAAGTGTAACATGATTATCAGGGCATTTATAAGAAGTTTTATCTTCAGAAATCTGAGAATTAAATTTATCTAAAGTTTCCTTTTTTCTTTTAAGTAAAATTTCTTTGGCATATTTAGTGCTAAAAGTCCAGTAGTATATATACCACCCTTTTTCTTTATCCTTTTTTCTTATAGAAGAAACAAGATTATGCTCATGTAAAGAATATAAGATATTTCTAACTGCATTTATATTTAACTTAAGCTCTTCAGCCAGATCAAACTCACTGACATTTTTCTTGTTTAATAGCCCCCTATATACCTTAATTGCATCCTCTTTTACAATTTCCTTAAGAAATTCTTCTATAACTGTGTTAAATTCTCTCATAATCATAAAATACTACTGAAGAGATGTTTAAAAAGTTTTTTATATTGTACATTTCACTATTATCCAATGGGTAGAAAAGTTTTAATAAATGCCGAATTCGTTATAACCTATTAAAAAAAGACGGGGTGTTACAAAAAATGGGGTTATTTTCTAACAAGAAACCTAAAACAGATATTCCAAAACCAGATACTTTTAATTTTGGTGCTCCAAGAGTTCCAAATTTGGAGAGATTACAGTTTCCTGAACCGAATTTTGAAAACAATAATATGAAGTTTAAGTCTCAATTGTCAAATGATATGGGTTCAATAAAACAATCTTTATCTAAACCTTCTCAAAATATGGGAAACTACAATAGAGAAACTATGCCAAGCAGAGAGCCTATGAATCCTTCTCATAAAAAAAGTCTATTCATAAAAGTAGAGAGGTATAAGGAAGCATTACATAGTATTGAAAATATAAAATCAAAGATAAATGAAGCTGAAATGGCTTTGGTTGCTTTGGAAAGAACAAAGAGGCAAGAAGAAGCAGAATTAGAGAAATGGAGAAGGGACATAGAATCTATTAAAAGGAAATTGCTTAATATTGATAGCGCATTATTCAAAGAATAAACCATGAAACATAAAAAAACTAAACAGGTTAGTAATGAAGACCCTATATTTGTAGAATTGCAAAACCCGTCTTATCTTAGAAGAGAAATCCTGTCTGGAGCCATTGGATGCATAGATGTTCTAAAAAACTATGAAGTTTTCAAGGATTTCAAAGTGTTAAAAGCAACTCAAACATTAGAGGTAAAAAAGATTATTTCAGGCCTAAAAAAAGACTATAATGACCTGAAAACCTCAATACCAAACACAGGTAGAAGAAGCGACATGAGTATGGAAGACCCTTTTTCTCATCATGAGCCTAAACACGTAGAAGTTAAACAAGAACATAAACATCAGAAAAAAGAAAAAGTCGAAACAATGCCTCCTGGAATAAAGAGATTAGAAAAAGAGCTTGAATTAATAAA
>Ga0209542_10020525_pt1 | contig 10456 bp, 12 predicted proteins | sample RifCSPhighO2_01_FD_184028 | JGI IMG/M metagenome (GOLD analysis project Ga0209542, IMG submission 184028) | Soil microbial communities from Rifle, Colorado - Rifle CSP2_plank highO2_0.1 (SPAdes) (version 2) | ecosystem: Environmental > Terrestrial > Deep subsurface > Rock core/Sediment ...
GGGGGGAGGGGTGAGGGGACGCTTGCCACTCATGCCTTAATTGGAAACAGCGCGTGGGAACCCTTTGTGAGCTCCTCAAACACGAGCGGGTTTGCGGCGATGAAGTCGCCGTCGCGGTAGTCGTAGGTTTGTTTACTCACATTCGCTACTACTCCTCCCGCTTCTGCAATCAGAAACGTCCCCGGCGCGATGTCGTAGTCCTTGCTCCCCGCTCCGCCGTAGTACACCGCTCCGTCCAGTTTCCCGCTTGCGACGAGCGCAAGTTCATATCCGGAAGCCCCGACATGGAAGGTGTGGCAATGGGAACGCAACTTTCGATATTGCTCATATGCTTTCGCGTCTTGCAGTTTGAACATGGTTGAGAGGCGGGACACATCCAGCATTCGAGTGCTGACCGACAAAGCTTTGTCATTTGCAAATGCGCCTTTCTCCTTTTCTGCGTGGCAGAGAACATCGCCCACAAAGTCGTATATGATGGAAAAAGTCACTCCACCATTTTCTATAAGCGCAAGCTGGGAAGTGCAAAACGGGAGACCTCGGATAAAGTATTCAGTGCCGTCAATCGGATCAACTAACCAAAATCGTTTTGCGTTCCTGTCCCCGCCACTTTCTTCGCCGACAAAACCGATGTCGGGGTACTTACTCGCAAGCTCGTCCTTGAGGAATCTCTCAACCTCGAGATCAAGCTTTGTGATAACCTCTCGCGCTCTCCCTCCAAGTTTTTCGTGGAATGCGGCCTTTCCGTACTGCGGCAAAAGCAAACCTCGCACATGGCGAATGATGGGGGAGAGCGCCTCGATATACGACGGAGCACCGGGGTGCATGATAGTTCTGTCTCTACTCTACATTTGTCACCGTTTTGATAAATTCCGCCGACCAGCGATAGACATTGTAGTTCTTCACACTCTCGCGCATGAGCTTCATTCGGCGCCGCTGTTCGGTCTTCGACATATTGAGCGCGGCGGAAATCGCTTCCGCCGTTTCTTCCGCGCTGTAGGGATTTACAAGAAGCGCTCCCTTTAGATCCTTCGATGCTCCCGCGAAATTGCTCAAAATAAGCGCGCCCTGTTCATCGAAACGCGCCGCGACGAACTCCTTTGCCACTAAATTCATACCGTCATGTACAGAAGTGATGAGGCACAGATCAGCAAGTTGGTACAGTTTGTTTAGCATCTCGTGATTATAGTATTTTTTGTGGAGAATGATCGGTTTCCAATCGCGAGTCCCAAAGGCAACATTGATTCGGTCGGCTTCCGCAGTCACTGCTTCCCCATACTCGCGGTATTTCAGAACCTCCAGTCTGGAAACGGGAGCGATTTGAAGAAAGGTAAATTGTTCCCTATAAGAGGGATATTTCAGGAAAAAGTGTTCAATACCCTTGAATCTTTCGAGAATTCCCTTGGTATAGTCAAGTCGGTCAACGCCAAGTCCCAAGAGCTTTGTGTGAACGCCAAATTTCTCGAGCTCTTTTGAATCGGGGGCCGTAACCGTGGGTATAGCTTTTTCCGTCGAGAAAGCAATAGAAATTGGAAAAGGCTTGATAAACGTCTGATGTTCATCTCGAGTCACGGAAAACTGTTCGAAATCTATCTTCGATTCGATCTCCTTACCAATTGTATCGAGGAAGTTATTGCAATACTGCTGGGTATGGAATCCAATCACATCCGCTCCAAGCATACCGAGGAGGATTTCTTTTCGTTGGGGGCAGATGCTGAAAGACTCTGCCGATGGCCATGGGATATGCCAGAACAATCCTATCTGTGCGTCTGGGCGATTTTCCTTTATCATTTTTGGGAGAAGGGAAAGATGTAGATCTTGTATTAAAATAATTGGCTGTTGCACGTCACGAATTTCCGAAAGTAGAGTCTCGGCGAATTTCCCATTCACCCTTCGATACTCAACCCAATCTTCCTTTCTGAATATCGGTCGTGTATGCGCCATAAGACAGAGCGGCCAGAGCGCCTCGTTGGAAAAGCCGACATAATGACCCTTTACCTCTCTCTCTGTCAGAAAGACGCGCTTTAGCGTGTAGTGTGGCTCATCGGGCGGCACGGCAAGTTTTCCTTCCGCATCCGCGGTCTCTCTATCAGCATTGCCGCTCCCGTGCGCGATCCACATGCCTCCGCACGCCTTCATAATCGGTTCGAGCGCGGTCACCATACCGCTCGCCGGCACCGAATACGTTATGACATTTTTTTCTTTGTGATGGATATACGGCTCGCGGTTGGAAACAACAAAAATCTTCCGGTCTTTGACGTGCGCTTTGATGAACTCACGGAGGCGTTCTTCCGTCCACGGCGAATCAAGTTTTTCAAGACGCATGCGCGCTTCTTCGCTTGCCGCGACGCGCGCCTCATAGAGACTCGTATGCATTTTAGCTATTTCACTCGCGAGGGGTTTGAGGAAGAAGGGGCCGCCAAAATGAGTCGGGGATGTCTTGCTCCTGCGCGCCGACTTAATCGAGTCGGCGAATCGCTTTAGTATGTTATACAACACTAAGCGCACAAGAAGCACAATCGCGCCTGAAAATACCACGATTTGCAGAAATAGCCGGAGGGCGTTGCGTTCCCAGATATCAGCGAGGGCTTCATCAATGTAGGCGGCGTTTTGTACGACGACAAGCGCGCCGGCCACACTGCCGTTCTCCGAAAAAGGAGAGACAAAAAGGTAGAGCGAATCCCCTTCAATATTCTCGAATACTCCCGCCGCTTCACCCGTGTCGAGTGCGGAAAAGACGAAGTCAGGATTTTCGATCACGCGGGCGGGGATGTCTACAGAGCTCGCGAGCGGGACGCCGCGATTGTTGAAGACGGCAAGACCCACGATCCTCTCGCGATCCGAAAACTTGTCTACAATCCTCTGGAGCGTACTTGTGGAGTTCTGGTTGTACGAGGGCTCGACAGACTCCTTCAGAGAATCCGCGAGAAGCCGCGTTCGGTATTGCAAATCCGCCGAGAGGTCGAGCCGTTCCTCATTAACTTGATTGAAGGTAAAGCCGAAAACGATAAGGCTCACGACCAGTATGGTGCCGAGCGTGATAAGAAGTATTTGTCGCATTAATAACCCTATCTTAGCCTTTTTTGGGCTATTTGTCAGGTGAGGTCCCGCGAATCTTCATCCAAAGCACCCCGACCATGTTTTCTCCCTTGCCATCGGGGCCGATGCCCCAAAAACGGTCAATGGGAGAGTTTTCGCAAATACGCCGAGTTCCACTTCGTTTGAGCGCATCGCGCACCGTTTCGTGCTCCGAATATTTAGCCCGCAGGATCTCTTCCATGATTGCAACCTTCCTCTCATGCCAGTTTTTCGGCTGGGCTGATTTGTGCGCGTGAGCGATTCGCTGTGCTTCTTCGGGACAGCCGGCTTCAAGAATTATCTGTGCGATGTCCGGTGCTACTTCACTAAATTTTTTCCACTGAAACGCGTGCTCCGCGGTGGGGAAGCATCTCTCCCAGATAGGTATTTGGTGCGCGGAGAAGTTATTCAGCGCATCAAAGGCCGGTGTGTAGAAATAGACAGCCTCGTCTGTCTCTTTATTCAATCCTTCGCTTGAGACGGGGTACATACTCGTTATGGTTCCACATTCTCGCTCATATATTTGGTCGTAATATACGGGAGGGCATCACTACCCGTTTCCGACAGTCGGATCATGTCGAGGTCCGGTCGGTAGAGCAGGTCGACACCGTTTCTGGTCGCTTTTTCAGCAACTTGTCTTTTGAGTTCTTCAAACGCCTGTTTTCCTAACACAAAATCTACGTCACCGACTTCGGTATGAAAATCCGGCTTGCGAACGTACAGGTAAGTATACGTCGCTCTCGGTACGTCGTCTTTCGTCGGGACGGATATTGGCGTATGCAATCGGAAGTACTTGCCATTCCAATTGTTCGATTCTTCAGTGAGCTCTTTGCGAATGCCGGTGAGAAAGTCATACTCATTGGCGTAGTGGCAAAATATCCCAATGTTGCCGGAAACGGGGAGGTAACGGTCGAAGACTTTTCTACACAGGGCAAAGCACCTAAGGTGAACGTAGACTATCGCTTCAAGCAACTCCTCCTTACTTTTGATAGGGCTGAATCGATGCTCCATGATTTTAACCTCTGCCTGTTTTGTGAGCTCACAATTGCAGGTCGGAGTTTTTACTACCGGCGGAAGGGGTGGGAGTCGAACCCGCATATCCTTTCGGATGCCAGTTTTTCCGCCGCAACGCGGAGAGGGTGAGATTTGAACTCACGGTACCCTTTCGGATACTCCGGTTTTCAAGACCGGTGCATTAAACCGCTCTGCCACCTCTCCGCGCTATGGCGGATTAATTCACTATAGTCGCTTCACTCCTTACTTCATTGAACAAGACTGGTGGACTACCATTATCCGACGCTTCCAGTAGGATGATACTATCAGAAAATCATCCTCTCGCAATTCCTCAAATCCCTCCTGCACCAGAGTGCAGTGCTCCCTTTAAAAAGGGAGAATCAAAGAAAGATGTTATACTACCCGCCATGCGTTATTTGGGTATTGATTTTGGGTCAAAGCGCGTCGGGCTCGCGCTCTCGGATGAGTCTGGCGCACTCGCGTTTCCGTATTCGGTTGTCAAAAACGACAAAGCACTCCTTTCTGAAATAGAGAGAATCGTGAGGGAGCAAAAGGTGAAGCTCATCGTTATGGGCGAATCAAGAGATTTCAAGGGCAGGGACAATCCTATCGCAAAACAGGCGGCGGAGTGTAAAAAGATGATTGAGAAGGCCACGCGCAAAAAGGTCGAATACGAACCGGAGTTTCTCACCTCGATACAGGCAGGGAGACCGCAGGGGAGACGGCAGGAGGAAAGCCGGGGGACGGGTGCACGTGCGGAGAGTCGAAGAGAAAACAACATGTTGGACGCTTCGGCGGCGGCGATTATTTTGCAGAGTTATTTGGATAGGAATAGATAGTCACGAGTATGCTCACATTTGACGAATTTAAAAAGATCGAAATCACCGTGGGGAAGATCCTCTCGGCGGAGAAGGTGCAGGAGACGGATAAGCTGCTGAAGCTCATGGTGGATTTTGGGGTAAAACAAAATCCCTCCACGCCTCCGAAGGCGGTCCCTCGTACCGAGGCTGTACACCTTTCGCATTCGAAGATGAATGCTCAAGGTCTTGCGAAGCTCCAGGTATTCGCTTCTCACCCTTTTGCAAAGGGAGAAGCAGACACCCCCCTTACTCCCCCCTCTAAAGAGGGGGGAGAGCAGACATCGCCAGAAGGCGATGTGCGGCAGATTATTTCGGGGATTGCAGAGCACTTTCCTCAACCGGTGACGCTCGTCGGGAAGAAATGCATGTTCGTCACCAATCTCGAGCCGCGGACCATACGTGGTCTCGAATCAAACGGCATGTTACTGGCGGTTTCAACCGAAGATGGGAAATTCAGCCTCCTTGAGCCGAATGACTCAATACCCGAAGGTACCAGAGCGAAATAGTGGTGTAAATATCGAATATCAGTCGACGACTATTACACAAATTTCGAATATCGAAAATGAAAGAGTTTTAGTATTGAATATTCAAGATTAGATATTTCTCGATATTGGGTATTCGAAATTATGGATTTTCTACGCTATCTCGACCCAGAGTTCCTCATTGCCACCTTAGGCCTCTCCGGCATCTTTGCAATTGTCTTTGCCGAATCGGGCCTGTTCTTCGGATTCTTTCTCCCCGGGGATTCGCTCCTCTTTACCGCCGGTCTTCTCGCTTCGGAGGGCTATTTCAGCGTATGGGTGCTTTGGGTAGGATGCATGCTTTTCGCCGTGCTTGGAGACAGCGTCGGCTACGCATTCGGTAAGAAGATTGGCCCGAAGTTATTCACCCGCGAAGATTCTTTGTTTTTTCACAAGAGACATGTGCTCCGCACGCAAAAGTTTTACGAGCGGCACGGAAAGAAAACCATCATCCTCGCGCGATTCGTGCCGATCGTGCGAACCTTCGCTCCCATTCTCGCCGGGGTGGGACAAATGGAGTATCGCGTATTTCTCACTTATAACTGCCTAGGGGGGGCGCTCTGGTCCACACTTCTCATTTTTCTCGGATTCGGGCTTGGACACGCCATCCCCGGAGTCGAGCGCTATCTTGCGCCGATCGTACTTTGCATTATCGGATTCTCATTTCTTCCCATATTCTTCGAATACTGGAGGGGAAGGCGCTCCACAGACCCCAAAATGCCGAACTCTAAGGTATAATATAGAGTGCGGGGACTCGATAAGTAGAAGTACCTCTGGAGTTCGCGCGCGTTGCCCCGCTTCACTACGGCACCGCATCGTCTACCCTTTCATACACATGAGCACACCTACCCACGATATTCGATCTCGCGTCTTTCATCAATTTTTTCCGCCGCCGAGATTTCTCGAGATGCCAGCGATTGGGTTAGACATATCTGACAGCGCAGTGACGGCCCTTGAGCTTGTGCGCCGCAAGGGCTCCTTTGCCGTCGGGAGATACGGTCGCCGAGCTCTCCCGCAGGGAAGCATTTTAGGGGGCTACGTGCACGACCAAGCGGCGGTCGTGGCGGAACTCTGCAAACTTCGAGATGAACTCGCACTCGATTTCGTTAACGCGTCTCTCTCCGAAGAGAAGGCCTATCTCTTTAAAGCGAATATCCCTCGCGTCAAAAGGAAAGAGATGCGCGAAGTTATTGAATTCAAGCTGGAGGAAAACGTCCCCATTCCCGCAAGCGATGCGATATTCGACTACACGCTCATCAGCGAGGCGGGGCACGAGGCACCCGATCACTTGGACGTTGGGGTGACGGTACTTCCTAAAAAAGTGGTTGAAACATACGCCGAGCTTCTTGCCGCCGCGGATCTTATGCCGCTTTCCTTCGAAACTGAAGCGCAGGCTATTGCCCGAGCTCTCGTCGCGAGAGGGGATCGAGGAACCTACCTTATTGTCAATTTCGGCGAGAGTAAGACAGGGCTGTTCATTGTGAGTGAAGAGGTCGTGCACTTTACCTCAACGGTCGCGATTGGAGGGGCGCACATTACCGAAGCGATAGGCAAGTCCCTTTCTATCAGCAAGGAAGAGGCAAAGTCTTTGAAGACCAATCATGAGGCTTTCAAAGACAGAAAAGGCACAGAACTCTTTCCCTCTCTTCTCAACACGCTCTCGGTGCTGAAAGATGAAGTGAGTAAATTGTCGATCTATTGGCGCACGCACAAAGACCCGGCAGGTGAACTTGGTAAGAAGATACAGCGTATTCTCCTTTGCGGTCGTGATTCTAGTCTCGTTGGTTTCGCCGATTACCTTTCACTGGCGCTACAAACGCCGGCGCACGTTGGGAATGTGTGGTGCAACGCGTTTTCCTTTGAGGAGTACATTCCTCCGCTTTCGCGCGATGAATCACTGGATTACGCCGCGGCCATAGGACTCGCGATGTCGAAAGGACACTAGATCAGATGATGAATAATGAAGTAAGGATTATGAACAACATACGCTTCGTGATTCGTATATTTGTACAGATACGTACTTCGTACACCTATGTTTAATCTTCTTCCAAAAGCCGAAAAAATAGCCATCCGTCGCGAGTACAGAGTACGGCTGGTTATCATTATCCTCTGGTCTTTGTTCGTGACATGTAGCATCGCCTCAATTCTCCTCTTGCCCTCGTACCTTCTCTCTTCGCAAAAGGAAGAAGCGGCAGAGAAACGTTTCGAAACGCTGCTTGCAAATGCGCAGCGCACCAGCGGTGAAGATCCCTCCGCCTTGCTTAGCGACGCGAAATCTCGCCTCGAGCTCCTTAGCCATAAAGCTCCCGACGTATTCTTGCACGACGTCGTTGTGCAAACCGCCTCTCTTAAAACAGAGAGAATCTCCCTTACCGGCATCTCGTTTTCCGACGCAGGTGAGAAAGGAAGGCAGATTGGCGTCACGGGGGTCGCGAAGGATCGCTCAGCGCTCCTCACATACGTCAAAGCACTGGAACATTCAGGGTTATTCAAGAGTGTGGAAGTCCCCATTTCGAACTTCGCGAAGGATGTAGATATTGATTTCTCACTTCGAGCCACTGCCTCGTTTTAACGCTCTGCCATGACCACGCACACCATAAGTAAGAAGAATAAGGAACTTCTCCTCATCACACTGCTTCTCAACATCGCGGCAGTCGGTTTTCTTGCGCTCCTCTTTATCGAGGTGAAGACTAAGAATGAGCACATCTCGACGCTCATTAATGAAATCGAGGCTGAAGCGGCAAAAGAGAGCACGAACCAATCGGTAAAGGCTCTCATTGAGGAGACCGCTCCACTGCTCGCCGAGCTTCGAGGATATATGGTTGAAAAAGAGGGCACCGTGTTCTTCATCGAGCTTCTCGAGAAAGAAGGCGAGAGTGTCGGTGTCTCCGTTGACATCACTTCGGTTGAGAAAGTCCCCCTTGAGGGCGCGTCCAAGATTGAGGGCCTTCGTGTAAGATTAAAGGGGAATAGCACCTGGCTCGGGGTCGTTCGTTTCCTCGGACTCCTAGAACTCCTGCCTTATGAAGCTCGAGTGGAGCAAGCAGTCATCTCGCGAGCAGAAGTGGCCGGAAGCCCTTGGCGTATCGATCTATCACTTCACGTTCTTACAGAGAAATAATATGAAAATCTCTCCAGCCACAAGAATCGCCTTCGGAAAGGTATTCAAGCATATGCGACCCAAATACGAGTCAGCGCATTTCGGGCGCGACGCCCTCTTCGATTGGAAAATAGTTGTCTTCGCCTTCCTCTTCCTCAATATCCTCGCCGTCGTCATGAGCGTGTTCGTCTACAGAGAAGTCAACCAAGGGGAAATCTTCCTGGTAGATAAAAAAGAACCCATCTCTCTGCACACATTCAACAAATTCGAGCTTGAAAAGACGGTGGCTTTCTTTAAGGAAAAAGAACTGCGTTTTCAAGCACTAAAGCTTAAAGGGCCCCTGACCGCCGATCCGTACGTTCCAAAAGCTACTTCCAAGAAGTAGTGCGGGTCGTCGTTCGATGCTATCATGCTGCCACCGAAGGAAGACATATGTACAGCGCCACTCTAGGGAGAAAAGTACGCCCTTGTAGTTTAATGGATAAAACTGCGGACTTCTAAGCCGCTGATGGGTGTTCGATTCACCCCGAGGGCAATGAGCAAAGCGAAATGACCGAGAGGAGGTGCGGGACACCTCCGTGGGTGAATCGAAGCCTGTTTGAGCATACTTTCCGAATTTAGCTCGATACATTCGGAAAGTATCCAAACAGGGGACAGCTCCTGTAAGGAGAGATTCACCCCGAGGGCAATATGAACGGTGTTGATATCTCGCTTCGCTTGACGAACGCGTGGTGTTACACTGTAAGGAAAGGTCTTTATTTAAGCAGAGTGTTATTAGCTAACGTGAAAAGGATATGAAGGTATTACATATCGTTTCTTTTATTCTCCTCGTGGTCGGCGGTCTTAACTGGGGTCTTGTCGGCGCGTTCGACTATAACCTCGTCGAAAGTCTCCTCGGCTCTTGGCCGGCAGTCGAAAAGGTTGTCTACATTTTGGTGGGCCTCGCCGCGATCGAAGCAGTCGTGATGCACAAGAAAGAGTGCAGGGAGTGCGTTTCGAGTGCATCCTCCCCCGCCAGCGCAATGTAAACTCGCGACTTGTAGTGCTTCGCAAACCCCGCTTCGTTTGAAAGCGGGTTTTGCTTTTATGCGAAGATACCTATAACGTGTGGACGGTGCAGGGCTCGAACCTGCGACCCCCTCAGTGTAAATGAGGTGCTCTACCAACTGAGCTAACCGTCCGACCCCTACGCAAATCATCTCACTCCTCGTCACAGCTTAGCCGATTTATCACCACCAATCAATCTTGCCGTATACTTAGGGAACGGCACCTTTTTTTGCCTCGCACACCATGGAACATCAACCGATTCAGGACCCTGTCACTAAAAGACTTACCGCGATCGTGCCCGCGTACAATGAGGCGGAGCGAATTGATAGCGTGCTTTCGGTGCTCTGTGAATTTCCTCTCTTTCGCGAAATCATCGTCGTCGATGACGGATCAACGGATGCGACATTTGACGTGGCGAGAAAGTGGAGCAAGGCGCGCGTGGTGAAGAATGAGTTTAATCGTGGCAAAGGATTCGCAATGGACTTTGGGGTGTCACTCGCGAAGGAAGATACCATTTTTTTCTGCGATGCGGATGTGCGAGGACTTTCCCCCCACATCATTGAAGAAATCACCGCGCCCGTGCTTAGGGGGGAGGTTGATATGTTCGTCGCCATGCGACGACGGCGCATATATGAGTTTGCCCACGCTATTCTGCGTATCATTCCACTCCTTGGCGGAGAGCGGGCCCTTACAAAGGAGTTGTGGCGCAAACTTCCCGCGTACTATAAACACGCGTTCAGAGTTGAAAGCGGACTCAATTTCTACGCGAATCATTTTGGAAAAGGGTTCCGATATAAGGTGTTCGACGAACTGACGCAGGTCATCAAGGAGCGAAAGTA